>Ga0222712_10003947_pt1 | contig 15833 bp, 14 predicted proteins | sample C33_657DmetaG_FD_165043 | JGI IMG/M metagenome (GOLD analysis project Ga0222712, IMG submission 165043) | Estuarine water microbial communities from San Francisco Bay, California, United States - C33_657D | ecosystem: Environmental > Aquatic > Marine > Unclassified | place: USA: California... | reverse complement strand
TGGGTAAACAACATGTTTACATCCATGTAGAAGGCGGAAAACTGGAAGTGGCATTCAACCGGAAAGATGAGCAGCATTGCAATGACATCTGGTTGATTGGTCCTGCAACCTTTGTCTTCTCAGGAAAAATATCATTGGGCGAGTAAAAACCAATATTCAAACACATATCAACACATCAGAGCATGTTCAACATCAGGGTATATGGCATTTTGATCTCAGAAGACAACAAGGTTTTGGTGAGTGATGAATTCATCCGGGGAAATTATTATACCAAATTTCCCGGAGGTGGATTGGAATTTGGCGAAGGCACCCGCGAATGCCTTGCGAGAGAATTCATGGAAGAGATGAGCCTTAAGGTCAGGGTTGGCGAGCATTTGTATACAACTGATTTCTTCCAAATGTCTGCCTTTAATCCAGAACACCAGATTGTATCCATCTATTACAAGGTATATCCGCTGGAAGAGATCAAGGTACCGATCAGGGAAAAGCAATTTGATTTTGATGAAGAACAGATGGCCGTTTACCATGCCACCGGAGAAACAGAGACCTTTAGGATGATACCCCTTGAATCTTTCAGTGAGGCTTCTGTTCACCTGCCCATTGATAAAGTGGTGGCCACTTTGATCAAGCAAGCATAGGCAATTTCGACTCAGGTTTATTTCTTCAGGGCATCCCGGATCTCGGTCAGGAGGCTTTCAGTGGTTGAAAGCGGTGCAGGACCAGTTGGCGCTGCAGCTTCTTTCTTCTTGAGTGCGTTAATGCCCTTGATGACCAGGAACATCACAAAGGCAACAATCAAAAAGTCGATGATGACGGTAACAAAAGCACCCCATTCCAACGCTACCTCATCCCCATGAGGCACAACAAGGTTGCCCTCTGGGTCTTTGACCTCAGCTACTTCAGATTTGAGCACCAGCTTCTTGTCATAAAAATTGGTTCCTCCTGTCAATAGTCCAATCAAAGGTGCTATCAGCTTCTCCGTAAAGGTTGATACCACTTTTCCAAATGCACCTCCCATGACGAAGGCTACTGCAATGTCTACGAGGTTTCCTTTTAAGGCAAATTCTTTGAATTCTTTGATGAAGGACATGGTGAAAAGGTTTAGGGGTTGAAGTTTAATTTACCTCCCTGCTAGGTTGTTAATCCTGGAGCAGGGATTGGGGGAAAATAAGCAAAGTCAAATCGGAGGCAATCTTAACGGAATAATAGCTATTTAATAAATATACGAAAATCTTTGCTTACTTGACCGTTGTAGTGATTATCAATATATTTGTCTAAATCAAGCATAAAAATGAAAAGTATCAATTTCAAAACCATATACCCTCACCTCATTGCAGTTGTTGTTTTTCTCATCGTAGCTGTGATCTATTGTAAACCCGCACTCGAGGGAAAGGTTTTACAACAGTCTGACGTTACACAGTGGAAGGCGATGTATGAAGATCAAAGAAAAATGAAGGAGGAAACCGGTACACTTCCACTATGGACCAATGGAATGTTCAGCGGTATGCCTGGTTACCAGATTTCGTTGGAAGGAGACAATCCTTTCTCCATTGGATATGTATTTCAATTACTGACTTTATCATTACCCAAGCCTTTCTACTTTTTCCTGCTTGCATCTATTTGTTTTTACCTCCTTACCCAAATCATGGGTATCAATCCATACCTTGGCATTTTTGGGGGTCTTTCATATGCATTTGCAACTTATCACCCCATATTGATCAGCGCCGGACATGAAACCAAAATGATCGCACTTGGCTATCTTCCGGCCTTTATTGGTGGATTGATGCTGATATATGAAAAAAAATATCTGTGGGGTCTTGCATGTACTGCTTTGTTCACTGGATTGCTGATCAGTGCCAATCACCCTCAAATAAGTTATTATGCGATAATCATTGCGGTATTTATGACAGCTGGTTACCTGGTTCACTGGATCAGATCCAAAGCTTTCAAGCACATTTTTACTGCATTGGGGATAGCTCTAGCAGGTGGAATAGTTGGTGTGCTATGCAATATTGTTGTTCTGGCTACAACTTTTGAATATTCAAAAGAATCCATCAGAGGAGGAAGTGTCTTGGCAGATGAGAAAAGTAACAACAACAAAACTGGTCTTAACAAAGATTATGCACTGAGTTATAGCTTTAACATCAAAGAACCATTGGTGATGATGTTTCCAAGGATTTATGGGGGCAGCACAGGCAACCTGGAAGTAAGTGAAGAGAAGTCAAAAGCCATTGAGGCTTTGCAACAGATGCCCCAGGAATTAGGACAGCAAATCCAAGGCTACTTACAATTCTATTGGGGTGGAATTACGAAGGGAACATCAGGACCACCATACTCAGGTGCCATTGTATGCATGCTCGCATTGCTAGGGCTAAGTGTTCTACCCAATAAACACAAATGGTGGATGATTGGGGTAATAGCGCTTTCATTCATGATGAGTTGGGGACACTACTTTGAATCATTCAATGTTTTTCTCCTGGAAAATTTGCCCTTTTACAATAAATTCAGGGCACCAAGCATGATCATGGTCATCCCGACATTTATATTCGTCGTGAGTGCAGTGATTGCAGCACAGCATATTTTATTCAATCAATTGACCTCAACTGCTGAAGATCTGCTCAAAAAGGGAATGTACGTGGTAGCAGGTGTTTTTGTTTTTGCAATTACCATGTATTTTACCTCAGATTTTAAAAGCGAAAACGACAAAATGCTGCTCGAGCAGGTAAGTCAAATTCAGGACCCGCAACAAAGAGCATCCATAACTACCTCCGTCAAGAGTTTCACAACCGGACTGCAAGAGGATCGACAATCATTATTCCTCAATGACTTGTTGAGAAGTTTATTTTATGTGGTAGCTGGTTCAATAGTACTATGGCTGGCAACAAGGAAAAAAATCAATGTTAACATGGCTACGCCAATCATCATCGTTTTGTCAATGATTGATCTTTTGTCCATAGATGCAAAATACCTTAACGACTCAAATTATCAGGAACCCAATGAGTATGAGCAAGTATTTACACCCTCCCCAGTTAATCTTGCCATCTCCAAAGACAATTCCTACTACAGGGTATTTGACATTAGTAATGGAGTGGAGACTGCATTTAACGGGAATGCAATAACAAGTGTATTTCATCATTCCATCGGTGGATACCATGCAGCAAAAATGAGTATTTACCAAGACCTGATTGAGAAACAATTGTACAAGTTTCCCAATTGTATGCCGGCAATCAACATGTTGAATACCAAATACATTATTTTTAAAGACCCATCATCAGGGCAATTGACATATCAAATTAATCCTGAAGCTGCAGGCCCATGCTGGTTTGTGGATGATATAAAGATCGAAAATAATCCATCCAAAATAATGTCTACGCTCGATAGCCTTCCTATTAAAAAAACAGCCATTGTTGAAGATGAGATCAAACTTAACACTACTGCTCAAATTGGAGATTCAATTTGGTTGGTATCAAATAAAAATGATCTGATCAACTATCAATCGAGTACCAGTGGAGAAAGGTTTGCTGTATTTAGTGAAGTATTTTACAAGCATGGCTGGAAAGCATTCGTAGACGGCAAGGAAATTCCAATTTACAAAACCAATTACGTTCTTAGAGGTGCATTAATACCAGCAGGCAAACATGATATAAAATTTGAGTTCAGGCCCGACACATATTACAAAGGGGAATGGATTGGCATTATTGCAAATGCCTCAGTATGGATATTGCTTCTGTTGGCTGGCGTCATGGAATACCGTAAATCAAGAAGCCTCTAATGAAACAGAAAAATGTTGACATTTCTGTAATCATATGTTCATACAATCGTGCAAAGTATATTTTGGATGCTTTGAAAAGTTTATCAGAGCAAAGCCTTCCAAAATCAACATTTGAAGTAATTGTAGTGGACAACAACAGTACTGATGCCACAGCCACAGTCTGTAGTGAATACATGAAGGAAAACACTGGATTGAATGCATTTTATATCACTGAAACTCAACAAGGATCATCCTTTGCAAGAAACACAGGAGCGAAAAAAGCCCGTGGACAGATTTTGGTCTTTATGGACGATGATGCTGTTGCAAAAGAGGATTTCCTTGAGAAAATTGTATCTTTTTTTGACAAACACCCAGAAGCTGGAGGATTAGGAGGAAGAATCATCCCACTCTATATCCCATATGAACCAAAATGGATGTCGCATTTTGTATCCTCACTTGTTGGAAATTTTAATTACAGTCATCAATTGACAACATTCAGTGAAGATAAATATCCGCTGGAATCCAACATGGCAGTCAAGAAATCAGACTTTGATACCATTGGAGGGTTCAATGAAAATCTACCTGGAGTCAAAGGAACACTGCGCATCGGTGGAGAGGGAAAAGATTTCTTTTTTCGACTTAAAAAATTGGGAAAGCCCATATTTTACGATCCATCAGTTCAAGTTCAGCACGTGATTGAAACATCCAAGCTTACCAGAGAGTACATGTACCGGGTTGCGAGCGGGATTGGTCGAGGCGAAAGAGTGAGAATCAGAGGGAAAGGCAAAATAGGTTTTGTACTAAAAATGACGGAATACTTATTCAAGTTAGGGGCTTCATTTACGCTTGGTTTATTATATTTGCTTCAAGGGAAACCTGCGAAATCTTTGCCTATCATACAATTCAGAATCGATGCAATCAAAGGTTTCATCGGATTTTAATGAATAAAACCACCCTCAATATTTTCAAAATATTAATTAAATGATTAAAAATATCATAAAGAGGATCCTGAAAACTGAATCTACTGTCAATACCCTCTACGCAGATTTTACAGCAAATGACTGGGAAATAATCAATTTCGTGAAGCCTTATACAATGACTTCTGTTGAAAGATTAAAATCATTGATTGATGCTGTCAGTTATGTTTCAACCAACCGGATTGAAGGAGATTTTGTGGAGTGTGGGACATGGAAAGGAGGAAGTGTTATGTGCATGCAAAAAAAACTAATTGAACTCAATCAAACCGATAGAAACTTCTGGGTATTTGACACATATGAAGGAATGCCTGAGCCAGACGTTTTAGATAAAAACTTTAAACAAACCTCAGCTCAACATCTAATGAATGAGGAAGAAAAGGAAAAATCCTTAACATGGGCATATAGCAATTATGAGGAAACCACAGGAAATATCTTAAGTACGGGATATCCTAAAGAAAAAATCAATTTTGTAAAGGGACTTGTTGAAGAAACCATTCCACAGACTCAAATCAATAAAATTGCAATATTAAGACTCGATACTGACTGGTACAGTTCAACAAAATTCGAATTAGAACACCTGTATCCTAAATTGGTCAAAGGTGGCGTATTGATTATAGATGATTATGGACATTGGGAAGGCTGTAAAAAAGCTGTTGATGAATATTTCACAAATAATAATATTCCAATATTTATGATGAGAATTGACTACACTGGCAGATTGATCATCAAACCTCATTGAGTTTCAAGGTAGTTAAAACACATAAACATTATTCCCTCAATTTAAATGCCAATTTTTGAAAATTGCTTTCGCCATAACTTCAAGGAATTATCTTGCGCAGACTAAAATTGCAGTTGGAACATTCCTGCAATTCAATCCCAACTTTGACGTTTTTATATTTAACATCGACAATGAGACCTATGAGAGTAATGAAATTTGGGACAATCCCAACATAAGACATGTATTCATTGGAACAATTGACTTTGAAAAAAAGGAGATTCTCAGATCAAAGTATAATAATTTTGAATTTTGCAACGCCATAAAACCCTACCTCGGTTGCTGGCTTTTTGAACAGTATAAAGAAACTGATTCTATCACATACCTCGACTCCGATCTGGTCTTTTATAATGAATTTACGCTTGAAAATGAATTAGCCAAATATGAAATCATCATTACTCCGCATTCTTTAAGCAAATTTCCCTTAGACAATCATTTAACATCAGAATTGGACATCCTGAATTCCGGAATGTACAATGCAGGCTTTTTTGTCGTTTCGAATTCTTCCGGTGGAATAAAATTCCTCGAATGGTGGAAAAGCAGGACACTCAAATATTGTTATGTAGACTTTGAGAAAGGAATGTTTGTTGACCAAATTTGGTTAAATTTTGCTCCAATTTACTTTGAATCTGTTTTGGTTTTAAAAAATCCCGGCTACAATGTAGCCCACTGGAATTTGCATGAAAGAAGGATATCTCATGATAATGAATGGTGTGTAAACGATGCATACAAACTGGTTTTTTTCCATTTTAGTGGATTTTCATTTGATGATATTGATAAAATATCCATACATCAAGACAGGTACAACCTAGGGAACAGAAATGATTTAAGCAGCCTGTTCAAAGAATACAAATCAGCGTACGAAACAAATATTCAACTCATTGATTCTCTGATAGGTCGAGAGAGAAAACCAATGGTTGACTTTAAGAAAATTGAAAAGAAAATGCTGAAATGGAAATTAAAAATCGAAAAAATAATAAGAATTATTTTTTCCTAAGCTCATGGTTTCCTGCAAATAATTAAATTATTCAAATACAATTCGTCTGATTTTGGAAGTAATTTTCCGATAATATTTGCGTATACATTCAAAAAGGTATTCACTCCTTTTCGCAATAAACTTCTCAACACAGGTATTTTTTCAAAATAAGGCATGATATTTTTCTGAAAATACGTTAGCCTCAATTGAACAATTGAATCAATACTACCTCCAAGCTTTTCATAATGAACAACATCAAAACCACCTTTAACCATAATGTGCTTAAGGGCGAATGAAGTGTATCGGGCAAAATCATTAGGCTGTTCATGTTCTCCAATGACAAAAGGACAAGTTATCAAAATAATTCCGCCAGGCTTCAACACGCGAAACAACTCATGCAATACTTCATCCAAATTAAATACATGTTCAAAGACTTCACTTGAAAATATTGAATCAAAAGTATCGTCTTCAAAGGGAATGTTTTTGCCATCATAAAAAACATCAATTAATTCGTTGCTATGATCATGGCCTTCACTAGGAAAATCTAGGCCAATGTATTCCTTAACATTTATGATATTTTTATACGGCTTTGCTCCACAGCCAAAATCAAGTAATTTTCCATTCAACTTATCGATATGCTTAGATATACCGTACAATAACCTGTTCCTGACCAGATAGGGAGATGCACTTATGCGGGGATTAAAATCAGAACCACGAGGAATAAGAAAATTGATACTTTTATTCATTGTTGAAAATTACCTCAAACTATGATTAAATTACATAATCTTCATTTAGTTCTTAGCTAAATAGAAGCTAATTTACTATTTGTAGAGCAAAAGCTATCTTTATCATTCAATTTTCTTGAATATGCGTGTTTATTACGACCATCAAATCTTTTGTAAACAGTCTTTTGGTGGAATCTCCCGTTACTTTTTTGAGTTGATCAATGGTGCCAAGGATATGGAACTGTTTACGCCTATATTGGATGTAAAATTTTCAAATAACGTGTTTTGCCAACAATTGCATCCAGATAAACACTGGCTAACCCATGCAGATTTTAAAGGGAAAAAAGACCTGGTAAAGCTGATTAACCATATGAATACATTTGTCAAGACGCGGTCAACTGCTTTTGACATTTTTCACCCCACTTATTTCCATCAGTCAGCCTTGTTAAACAGACAAAAAAAGCCAATGTTCATCACTGTTTTAGATATGATTGATGAGAAATACAATGTTAACAATAAAAATTTTCATAGACTAATACGGCATCGGGAAAAGATCATCACAGCCGCGGACCATATCATTGCTATATCCGAAAATACAAGGCAAGACATCATTGAGTATTTCAACATTGACGCCCAAAAAGTAACTACAATTCATCTTGGTTGTTCACTGGAATCTGAAGCTATCGCCAAATACAAAAAAGAAGAATCAATACATCCATACGTCTTGTATATTGGTAGTAGAAAGGGAGAACATAAAAACTTCAGGAACTACATAAAAGCCATAGAAATCATTGCAAAGTCTGCCCCAGAGCTGCAATTCGTTTTTGGCGGTGGAGGCAATTTTACCATTGAAGAAAAAGAAATTATCAGTAAAGCAGGCATGGGAAACCGCATTGTTTACCAGCCAATTCTTGGAGACGACGATATCATTAGACTCTACAAAAATGCAAAAATATTAATTTACCCAAGCCTTTATGAAGGATTTGGATTGCCAATTGTTGAGGCCTTCAGTTGCGGATTACCCTGTATTACTGCCAAAGGATCCTGTCTAGAAGAAATTGGGGGCGATGCCGCAGCATATTTTGATCCGCTTAATCCCGCCGAAATGGCAAAAGTGGCTTTAGAAATACTATTTGACCCATTGAAGTGCACTGAACTTGTTGAAAAGGGTTATGGGCGTGTTTCAATATTTACATGGAAAAATACGGTGCTCAAAACCCACAGGCTTTATGAACAGTACTTAACCAAATGATATTAACACACTTCAGACAACTCAAAGATTTTCCAAACCCAATTTTCGCTTGATTAAAAAAAGAAACTTACCAAGGGGTGTTTTTTGCAACCAATACAATACGCTAAGACGAATCTGCCAAATCTCCATTTTTAACGAAAAGCCAAAGTGGCTATGATATACCTGTTTTGTTTCCTTTAGTGCAGCCAAATAATTCTGAGTACTTATACCACTGTCATCAAAGATTACCAGAGGGAGGTCCAGAAATGCTGCTTTATGATCTTTCAGGCGACACATCATATCATAATCCATGGCAATTTTATATCGCCCATCATAATCACCCAATTCATTGTAGACGCTCCTTCTTACAAACCATGTGGGATGGGAAATACTTCTCATACCACGGTAAAGTTTTTGGGCATTAAAAGCCTTACCCACCAAAACCATACTCCCGACCCTGCTCATGTAAATTTTACCAGTCAACCATTGGGAAATCGGATCATGATCAAAAGCTTCAGAAACCCTTGCTAAAACATCATTGTTTGCATATATATCCGCAGCATTCAACAATTGTACAATTTCACCTGTTGATCTTTTTATTCCCTTATTGAAAGCATCTGCAATTCCCTTGTCTGGCTCACAAACCCATTTCCGATAGGCAGGCTGAGGCGTTGTATTCAGCCAATGAAGAATATCTTTCGAATTGGATCCATCAATGATCCAATGCTCATGAGGTGAATTATGCTGTTCATCAACTGACTTACAGGTTCTTTTCAGTTCCTCCAGGTTATTAAAACAAATGGTGACAACAGAAATCCTGCACATGATCAATCAATTATAGGACAATTTTACCTCTTCGATGATATTAGCTAAGACTTCAAAAAAATCCAATTGGTAATCCCATCCAAGCTTTTCCCTTGCTTTTGTACTGTCACCATATAGATCATTGATCTCTGAGGGACGAAAAAGCGATTCATCAACCATGTACTTTTCTGTTGGAACTTGTATATAATTGAAGACAAAATCTACGATATCTTTCAATAAAACAGATTTGCCAGATGACACAATATAGTCATCCGGCAAATCATGTTGAAGCATGGCATGCATGACTTTTACATATTCCTTGGAGGAACCGAAATCCCTTCTGATCATGATATTTCCGAGCTTCAGCATATCCAATTTACCCGTCTTTATCTTCAATGCAGCTACGATTACTTTCTTGACAAAAAAAGTATCATCCCTCAAAGCTGATTCATGATTGAAAAGAATGCCACTACAAGCAAATATTCCATAAGCATCGCGATAATTCCTGACAATCCAGTGAGCAGTAGCTTTTGAAATGGCATATGGGCTAACGGGGTTTAACACACTTTCCTCTCTGATGGGCAAATCAGTTACCCTGCCAAACATTTCACTGCTGGAAGCCTGATAAAATCGAATGGCAGCATTTGAAGATCGTATAGCCTCCAAGATATTCAATACAGATATAGCATTGAAGTGAATTGTACCAATTGGCTGGTTAAAAGAGGCTGCTACTGAACTCTGAGCAGCAAGGTTATAAAACTCGTCCGGATTGAATTTTTGTAAGATTCTGATGATTGAAGAATAGTCCATCAAATCACATTCTTCTATGTTGACCTGATTTTCGATGCCTAATTTGGCCAATTTCGAAAGACCAACAGAGGTATAAGACCTTGTCAAACCAACTACAAAATAACCTTTTTGTAACAGATATTCTGCTAAGTAGGCCCCATCCTGACCTGTGATTCCTGTGATGATTGCAGTCTTTTTATTCATTTGACTTTTGTATATTCTGATAAGTGATGGACTATTCCATGCCCTCAATGTAAGCCAGAAAAGCTTTTAAACCTTTGATTTTGGATGAATCCAGCGAATAGGATATGTTTTTGGTAAAATAATCAAAAAGATTGTATTCCAGAAAGAGATTCTGACCAACAATTACCGGAATTTGATTTATGCCCAATTGAAATGCATTTGAATATTTCTCAACAACATCAGATTGAAATTTTGATGTTGTCACCCAAACCGCAAAAACAAAGGGCATGCCAGTCATTTCCTTCCAACCCAGTCCGAGGTCATAGATGTATGTAAATCTATCCCTTATCTTTAGCGCCCTATCTCCTATCACCAAACCTGCAACATTTCCTTTTATCTTGTCAATGTAGGTTTCATCTGCTGCATTGATGAACTGAACTGATTTTTTCCAGTGTTTGGCAAACAAAATTCTACAGAGCATTACTGATGTTCTTGACTGATAATCCAATAACACCGTGTCGATTTCATCCAAAGGCACCTCACTGAAAACGCAAACGGAAGCAACCTCACCCTCAGTTCCTATGCAATAATCTGAAACAATCTGATAATCGCTGATATCCAACAATGCTGCCACAGGCAACAAGCCAATGTCAATTTGATCATTTTTCAAGGCCTTGACCAGGTTGGATGGGTAGTCCAGGGTGAGCTCGATATCATCCCAGATCGGCCCATGCTGAAGCCCATATAACAAGGGCTTGGTATTCAAATAACTCACGGCTCCGATCCTGATTTTCCTTTCCACTTATATTGACGTAATTTAGCCTCAAAATTACATCAATTAAGGTACACAATGGAACTCAATACACTTACCGCAATTTCTCCTATCGATGGCCGCTACCGCTCACAGGTGGAGGTTCTTTCAGCATATTTTTCAGAATTTGCCCTGATGCATTACCGCCTAAGGGTTGAAACAGAGTATTTTATCGCTCTGTCACAGAAAAAAATATTCAACCTGAGCGCAGCCAATGCCAACAAGCTCAGAAAAATATACCTGGATTTCAGCCCTGAAACAGCCATGGAAATAAAAAACCTGGAAAAGGTGACCAACCATGATGTGAAGGCCTTGGAATACTACATGAAAAAAGAACTGGAGAAACACGAACTGGGTGATTTGAAAGAATTCATTCATTTCGGTCTTACCTCACAAGACGTGAACAATACAGCTGTTCCGATGATGTGGAAAGAGTCGCTGGAAAATGAATACCTGCCATCCATCAGCAACCTCAGCCTCACGCTCAGAAAACTGGCCAACAGCTGGAAAAACATCCCCATGTTGGCCAGAACCCATGGACAGCCGGCCTCTCCTACCAATCTCGGAAAAGAAATCATGGTATTTGTTGAGCGGATCGAAGACCAGATTTCCCTGCTGAACCAGGTTCCTTACTCATGCAAATTTGGTGGTGCAACAGGCAACTTCAATGCCCATGCAGTGGCCTATCCCAAAACCAACTGGGTGAGATTTGCCAATGCATTTTGCGAGAGTAAGTTGGGGCTTCAACGCCAGCAATACACCACACAAATCGAACATTATGACCACTTGGCTGCTCATTTTGATGGCATCAAAAGGATCAATACCATCCTGATCGACCTTTGCAGGGATGTCTGGACCTATATTTCAATGGAATATTTCAGACAAAAGACAAGGAAGGGAGAGGTTGGTTCTTCTGCCATGCCCCATAAAGTCAACCCTATCGACTTTGAAAATGCAGAGGGTAATCTCGGTATCGCCAATGCTCTTTTTGAACATTTTTCTGCAAAGCTTCCCATCTCAAGGCTGCAAAGAGACCTGACTGATTCAACAGTGATCCGCAACATTGGCATTCCTCTGGCGCATACCATGATTTCATTGAATTCCATCAACAAAGGCCTTTCAAAACTGGTGCTGAATGAAGAGGCCATCAGGGCAGACCTGGACAGGAACTGGGCTGTTGTGGCAGAGGCCATACAAACCATCCTAAGAAGGGAAAACTATCCTCAACCCTATGAGGCACTGAAGGAGTTGACTAGAGGCAAGTCGAGCATAGACAAGAAGACAATCCATGCATTCATCGCTACACTAAAGGTGAAAGCCTCTGTAAAAGCAGAGCTGAAGCGGATTACGCCGTTTAATTATACGGGGGTTTAGAAAAATCATTTATGAATCTCCGAGCTGAAATGAAACTGAATACCAGGATTGTTGGCAATTTCAGTATTCAGGAACCAGTCACTCTGAGCGAGATAGACCACATGTCCGTCCTTGTCAATCACCGTATTGGCGGTTTTAAATCGAGTGAATTCCTCCAATTTTGATTTGTCTTCTGCAGTCAACCAACAGGCTTTATAAAAAGGCAAAGAGTTGAACTGGACTGATGCACCATATTCCTGTAAAAGCCTGTATTGTATCACTTCGAACTGAAGGTCTCCCACACAACCAATGATTTTTCTGTTTCCATTGTGTTGTGTAAAAAGTTGGGCAACGCCCTCATCGGTGAGCTGGTTCAGTCCTTTTTCAAGTTGTTTTGTTTTCATCGGATCTTTGTTCACCACCTCCTTGAAGATTTCAGGTGAGAAACTGGGTATCCCCGTAAAATAAAAGTTTTCCCCTTCTGTAAGGGTATCGCCAATCTTGAAATTCCCTGTATCAAACAAACCCACAACATCACCGGGATATGCTGTCTCAATCACATCTTTGTCTCTTGCCAAAAAGCTGTAAGGATTGCTGAATCGAACATCCCTATCGAGGCGCACATGATGAAAATATTTGTTGCGTTCAAACTTTCCGGAGCAGACCCTCAAGAAGGCAATCCTGTCCCTGTGTTTGGGGTCCAGGTTGGCATGTATCTTAAAGATGAAGCCACTGAATTTATCTTCCTGCACATCCACGTGTCGGGCAGTGGTATCGCGGCTCCTGGGTTCAGGCGAAATGCGGATGAAAGTATCTAGCAACTCTTTCACCCCAAAATTATTGATGGCACTGCCAAAGAAAACCGGCGCCTTTATACCGCTGAGGTAAGCCTCATTGTCAAAATTGCCATACACTCCATCAATCAGGGATGCATCGTCTCTGAGTTGATCGGCATCTTTCTCTCCCACCAGGTTGTTCAACAATGGATCATCAAGGTTATCAATTTGGACACTGTCTTCTGCAGTCGCTTTCTGATTGGCATTGAAAAGCAGCAAACTTTTATCATAAAGGCTGTATACTCCCTTGAAATCCTTACCAGAATTGATTGGCCAGCTCAAAGGATGCAACAAAATCTTGAGCTCTTTTTCAATTTCATCCAACAAATCAAAAGGATCTTTACCATCGCGATCGAGCTTGTTGACAAAAACAATCACGGGAGTGTCGCGCATGCGGCAAACCTCCATCAGTTTTCTGGTTTGCTCTTCCACCCCTTTTACACCATCAATGACCAAAACAACACTGTCAACGGCTGTTAATGTACGGTATGTATCTTCAGCAAAATCCTTGTGACCGGGAGTATCCAAGAGGTTGATCAATACCCCCCTGTACTCAAATGTCATTACAGAGGTGGCCACACTGATACCCCTTTGCCGCTCAATTTCCATGAAATCACTGGTGGCGTGCTTCTTAATCTTATTGCTTTTTACAGCACCTGCCGTTTGAATCGCTCCGCCAAAAAGGAGGAATTTCTCAGTCAGGGTAGTTTTTCCAGCATCTGGATGTGAGATGATGGCAAAAGTCCTGCGTTTGCTTATTTCGTTTTCGTACTTCATTGTTTCGCGTGCGCAAAGGTATGACAAGAACATTCATTATTTTTGGACAATGGGAAGAAAACTGGTACACCCAATCAAATTGCCACAAAAAACATCCAATGCGCTGTATACGCTTAAAAATTGGGTATTTATAGCGCTGGGGGTATTATCTGCAGGATTTGGATTGAAGAGTTTTTTACTGCCCAATCATTTTATTGATGGCGGAGCCACTGGCATTTCCCTGCTGCTCACGCAAATCACCCAGCTACCCTTTTCGCTAATCATCGTGCTGATCAACCTACCCTTTTTAGCACTGGGTTACAAACAATACGGGAAAAGCCTGTTTTGGTCAGCTTTTATTGCCATCATTGCACTGTCCATGGCTGTAACCTTTATTCCATACCCGGAAATCACAGAAGACAAGTTGCTGGTGGCCACCTTCGGTGGATTTTTCCTTGGGGCAGGCATAGGCTTGGCCATGCGCGGCGGAGGTGTACTTGATGGAACTGAGATCCTTGCTTTGACCTTGAGCAGGAGAATTTCCGCATCGATTGGAGATATCATCCTGGTGTTCAACATCATTATTTTTGCTTTTGCAGCTTACATTCTTGGCATCGAATCTGCCCTTTATTCCATCTTAACCTATCTCGTGGCATCAAAAGCCGTAGACTTTTTTGTTGAGGGCATTGAAGAGTATACCGCCCTCACGATCGTATCCAACCAGCACTCAGAGGAAATCAGCACAATGATCATTGAACAGTTTGGAAGAGGGATTACTACCTACAAAGGATCCAAAGGGCATGGCAAAAAAGGAACGGTAAAAAGGGAAACGGATATCATTTATACCATTGTTACAAGACTTGAGGTAAGCAAAATCAAAAATGAGATACTGGCCATAGATCCGGATGTTTTTATGGTCATCAATAGTGTAAGGGAGATCCGTGGAGGAATGATCAAAAAGCGGCCGCTGCACATGCACTGAAGTCCGTTTGTCATCAGCAACATCCCTTCAGCATTTTTTACCCTTTGGCTACCATAAATCGAGTAATTTTGTACGATGCGGAAAACCTTTGAAATATTGTGGAACACCCTCAAACTTGCAATACAGGAGTTGGGGAAAAACAAGCTGAGAACATTCCTCTCACTTTTTGGGGTCACCATTGGTATTTTTTGCATCATTGGCGTACTCGCTACCGTCAGCAGTTTAGAGAAAAATATCCAGGATGGGGTAAAATCTCTCGGTTCAAATACCATCTACATAGACAAATGGGATTACCAGGGTGGTGCAGAGTATCCATGGTGGAAATATGTAAATCGACCCAGTCCAAAGCTTATTGAAACCAAATTGCTCAGGGAGAAAATTAGTGCAGACATCAACATCGTATTCAATTTTACAACGCAGTCTTTCATCGAATATGATAACAACAAATTGGATGGAATCAACTACCACGGCATCACTGAGGAATTTGACAAGATTCAACCCATCGATATCCAATATGGCAGGTATCTCAATCAAATGGAATTTGACTATGGAAGCCCCAGCATCATCATTGGATATGACAATGCAGAAAAGCTTTTTGGGAATCCTGAAAGAGCGGTTGGAAAAGAAGTGGACCTGAGGAACAAGAAAGCCATCATTGTCGGCGTGATTAGAAAACAGGGAAAGAGTTTCATCGAAGGATGGCAATTCGACCAAAGCATTGTGCTCTCATACCGGTTCATGAAACAAATGTTGTTCAATGAAAGGTTCAATAATCCCAAAATTATTGTCAAAGGACCCGAAAACATGAGCACTGATGCGCTAAAGGATGAACTCAAAGGTGCCATGCGGTCCATCCATCGCCTTGGCCCGATAGAAGAAGATGA
>Ga0222712_10003945_pt1 | contig 15835 bp, 13 predicted proteins | sample C33_657DmetaG_FD_165043 | JGI IMG/M metagenome (GOLD analysis project Ga0222712, IMG submission 165043) | Estuarine water microbial communities from San Francisco Bay, California, United States - C33_657D | ecosystem: Environmental > Aquatic > Marine > Unclassified | place: USA: California... | reverse complement strand
ACTGATCGCTGTTCACACCCACGGTCCAGGTCTTTTTCACACCAAAACGCCAGTCACGGGGCTCGAAAGCCTGCAAGGCATGAAAATCCGTGGCGGCTCCCGCATCATTAACAACATGCTGACCAAATTGGGTGCCACACCTGTAGGCATGCCCGTTCCAGCTGTTACAGAGGCTCTGTCCAAAGGCGTGATTCAAGGGACGACAATCCCATGGGAAGTCGGTCCATCTTTAAAGGTCCACGAGTTAGTCAAAAACCACACCACCTTCTTTGGTCCGAATGGCTTGTACAACTCAACTTTTGCAGTGTCGATGAACAAAGCCTCTTATGACAAGCTACCAGCCGACTTGAAGCAAATCATCGACAAAAACTCCGGACTGGAGACTGCTGCCGCCTTTGGCCGCGCCATGGATGAAGGCGATAAGGCTGGCCGTGCGATTGCAGAAAAAGCAGGCAACAACATCGTTGCATTGGACATGGCTGAAACTCTGCGCTGGCGCCGTACTGCCAGCGTCGTGGCTGATGACTGGATCAAGGAAGTTGGTGCCAAAGGCATTGATGGCAACAAATTGTTGTCTGAAGCGCGCGAACTGATTGCGAAGCACAGCAAGTAACTTCAAGCCGCTAATAAGAGGCTTACAACACACCCGCCGCTGGTCGGCGGGTTTTTTCTATCTACGTTGGCTTGGGCTGCACAGATTAGGGAGTCATTGTTCATGATGGCAAATATTCATCGAATGGCACGCTGGAGCGCTTTGTTGGGCGGCGCGCTACTCACGCTGCTTACGCTTTTGGTAGTTCTAAGCGTCATTGGAAGAAGTCTTAGTGGTATGGGCCTTGGGCCTGTGCCAGGAGACTACGAATTGGTAGAGGTAGGCGTAGGTATTGCCATTTTCTTTTTCATGCCTTGGTGCTATTTGCAGGGTGGGCACGCTACTGTCGACTTGCTGTATTCATTCATGTCTAACGGTTTGCAGCGCTTTATTCGCCTGCTCAGCGATGTGCTGATGTTGGCTGTTTGGCTCCTCTTGACCTGGCGTTTATGGGAAGGATTGATGGACAAACTGACCAACCAAGAGACCACCTTCATTCTTCAGATTCCACTTTGGTGGGGTTTTGCGGTTTGCATGATTGGCGCAATTTTGGGTTGTATCACTTACTTTGGACATATTTTGATGCAGCTGGGATTGGTGCAGGACGATGAAAGTCTGCACGCTTCTGGACCCATTGGCCACTGAACTTAGTAAAAATATTCATGAACTCTATAGAACTCGCACTTTGGTCCTTTCCAGTATTGTTGATATTGATCTTTGTCCGAATTCCGATCGGCTTGTCGATGATGCTCTGCGGATTGGGCGGCGCATACTTTATCTTTGGCAGTTTTACACCCATCATCAATCAGCTCAAACAAGTCACCTACAGTACTTTCTCCAATTACTCTCTGTCGGTCATTCCCTTGTTTTTGCTAATGGGACAGTTTGCCGCATTGGGTGGACTGTCAAAGGCTTTGTTCAAGGCTGCAGAGGTCTGGATTGGTCACCTCAAGGGAGGCGTTGCTATGGCTGCTATTGGTGCTTGTGCTGGCTTCGGCTCCATTTGCGGCTCTTCTTTAGCTACGGCAGCCACCATGGGCCAAGTGGCTCTGCCCGAACTAAAACGGGCTGGTTATGCTGGCGGTATTTCAACAGCTTGTCTCGCTGCTGGTGGCACACTGGGCATCTTGATTCCACCATCAGTGGTTCTGGTTATTTATGCCATTCTGACTGAACAAAATATTGCCAAGCTGTTTCTGGCTGCATTCGTTCCTGGAATTCTTGCCGCAGTGGGTTATGTGATTGTGATTGCAATTTACGCACGCTTGCGTCCACACGAAATGGGCTCTCTACCTCCCGCTCCCATGAAGGAACGCTGGCAGGCTACTGTTCGTGTTTGGCCTGTTTTGGTAATTTTCTTGCTGGTGGTCGGTGGAATTTATGGCGGCCTATTCACACCCACAGAAGGTGCAGCTGTTGGTGCATTTGGTACTGGTATCGCAGCATGGCTTAACGGCGGTTTGAACCGGCAGACTTTAAGTAGCGCTTTGCTGGGAACCGCTGTGGCGACAGCCATGATTTTCATGATCGTTTTGGGTGCGAGTGTGTACAACACCTTTTTGGCTTTGTCGCAATTACCCCAAGAGGCTGCTGCTGCAGTGGCGTCCTGGGGCGTTAGCCCTCTGCTGGTGATGACTGCTATTTTGGTTCTTTATGTCATCTTAGGGTGCTTCATGGATTCGCTATCGATGATTTTGCTGACCATCCCTGTTTTCTTTCCCATTGTGTCGGGATTAGATTTTGGATTACCACCCGATGAGCTGGCCATTTGGTTTGGCATTCTGGTGCTGATCGTCGTAGAGGTTGGTTTGATCACGCCACCCGTTGGGATGAACTTGTTTGTGATCAATTCGCTTGCCAGAGATACACCCATCACGCAAACTTACCGAGCCATCATGCCCTTTGTGTTCAGCGATCTCTTGCGCACTGCACTGCTTGTGGCCTTCCCTTCAATTACGCTTTTTGTTTTGAGATTTTGAAAACAAACCGAGGAAGAGGAAGCGTTTTCTTATTAAAGTTTGACAATGAAAAAAGCCACTGACTTTAAAAATCAGTGGCTTTTAAAGTGGTGGGCCCACCAGGACTTGAACCTGGGGTCATAAAATTATAAGAAGCTTTAAGAAACAAACCCTAGTACAAATTAAAAGGTTACACGTGATCTGCAGGGGTGTGGAAGCAAAAGTGGAAGCAGTGTTATTAACATTGACCAAGCTAAGGTCTGAAAACAGGGGTTCACTGGGTAATTTTCAGGCAACGTATACGCCTATTTTTTTATCAGCTGCAGTCCGTTTTTTTAATCGATCGGTAACAGTCAGAACTCGAAAATGGCATAACGCCAAAAGACATCTGATTACTAAGTAGATGTGCCAGCCCTAGTTCTAAGACTGGCTTATGCCGGCTCTGGGGTTGAGGACTCTTTAAGGGTTTTCAAATTATTTGGCGCTACCAGCAAAAGTCCAAAGGCCATCGCTAGATGCAAGAAATCGCCTGGCATCAACCAAGGTGGCACACTGACCTTCAAGACAAACATCACAGAGCCTGTCAACATCAAAATGGCACCCATTGACCGCACATGGTTGCCGCTTTTGATGGTTGAAATCAGAATGAGCAGCATACTCAATAGCGCCAACGCCTGATCATAAATTCGCAACTTGCCCAATCCGCCGATCAACAAGCCAAGCAACATTGCCCCACCCAAAAAAATAATGGCAAATTGCCGTCGAGTCGCCACCATAGATTCAGGTGAAAGCACACAAATGGCTAACATGGGCAAGGCAGCACTGGCACTAATCAAGGTAAACAAAGGATGCCAGGTCTCAAGTGGATAGATGCCAGAAAACCTCAAAAACCCAAGCAAGGCAGGAATGGCCAACAATGTAAAGGCCATGCGATAGCCAACGGACAAAGCGCTTCTTGATGCAAGCCAAACGGCCACCAAGCAAAGCAACGCATCGGTCAGAGCCAGACTGTTAAGCATGGCCGTGGCCTTCGGATGATCTCAACTCACTCTTTTGACGTGCTTGGGTCATGCGCCAACCAATTGCGGCAATGGCAAAAACCATCACCACACAATAAGCAATACGCAAAGGCTGCGGCATCCGTGACTGAAGGTAAAAATAAACCATCAGCAATGCAGCGCCCATTATGGTGCCTACAAATGCAAACCGAATTAATCCAGCTGTAGCGTGAGTGTCAAATCTATTGAATCGATTTTTTTCAAAAACCTCTGTTGCGTCCTCTTTCTCTGGCGTCCAAGAGGGTTTAGCAAAGATATACATCAAGCGGTGACGCCAATTTTCTGCCGACTTAACCTGCCGTCCAATGTGCGCGAACTGATGCAGATTGGCCCATAAAGGATTCCAACTTTGAATGGGCTTTCGAATGCCATAAACAGGCTTTTCATCATCTCGCTCTTCGGCATACGTCCCAAACATGCGATCCCAAAAAGAGAACACACCGCCGTAGTTCTTATCGATGCAATAGTCATTTTGACCATGGTGTACACGGTGATTGGAAGGCGTTACCACCACATACTCCAGCCAACCCAACTTGCCTATCAGTTGGGTATGGACCCAATACTGATACACAAAATCGATCAGACCCACCACAACAAATACTTTGACAGGAATACCCAAAAGCGCCAACGGAATGTAGAAGATCCAGCGGAACAAAAAGCCTGTAGAAGATTGGCGCAAAGCGGTCGACAAATTGAACTCTTCGCTGCTGTGGTGCACCACATGAGAAGCCCACAATATATTGATCTCGTGACCCGTTCTATGCACCCAGTAATAGCAAAAGTCGTACAGTAAAAAAGCAAAGATCCAGGTCATGGGATTGGACACATCCCAAGTGTAGGCACCAAAGCGATCTGAGATGAGTGTGTACATGATCACACTGATCAAGCCACCAATGGCTTTGGAGAACTCACTCATGATGCCGACATTGATGGACGTGAGGCTGTCTTTTAATCGGTAAACGCTGACGCCCCTTGAATGGGCAACCCATAGCTCAAGCAGAATTAAGACAAAGAAGACCGGGACCGCAAAAGCAATGGGATTCATATCAGCCTTGCATTCTTAAAAAGAACATCAAAATTGGAAGTGCCTTACCCCGCCCCAAGCAAGGCCAAGGCACTGCATGAAATGCAAATTAGAACGAGTGATTGACACCCACACCATAAAACTGCACCGAGCTTGCAGCAGGATTTTTACCCAATGCAGCCGCATACAAGGGCTCAAGCAAATAGCCACCGCTCAAGACATTTCTGGACACAATGGCATTCAGAGACGTTCGCTTTGACAAGGCATATTCAGCTGACATCACCGTGGTATTTTTCTGACCGTTACGACCTGCAACGTTGTTCAGATCTGTGCCTTTGTCGGTAGCGTAAGAGGCTCGAATCAAAACTGCGTTAGTAGCCTTCCATGCCAAACCCGCAGAATTAACTTTGTTGGATTGAGTTTTCAATCCCGGAGTGGTGGCGCTGTCGAGTGTTGAGTTGTAAATAGCCAGATAAGGCGTGAATGCGCCAAATGTCATCGAGCCGCCCAAGGCAGTTACCTCATGTTTTGGTAATACGCCCGAAGTACCCAAAGTATTCACACCATTGAAACTGACCTTGCCCAAGCCCACTTGGTAATTAGTACCTAAATAAGCTGCATCGTAAGAATAGCTAGCGCCTTTGGTGGTACTTCCAGCAGCTTCACCCAGGCCGTAGCTCACGCCCGCTTGTAGCCCTTTGGGGTTGTCCATCCGGTATTTGACGGCGTTGCTCACACGGTTGTCATTGCCTGAATACCGATTGACGCCATAAAGCGCACTGGGCACCAGATGTGCATTGGCAGGTGCCAAGTTGTAGACATCCAAGCTGCGAATGGAGCGGTCAGTTAATGCGTGAAACTGGCGGCCAAGGGTAATTGCACCCCATTGATTGCTGGTGATACCTACAAAAGCCTGTCGATCAAAATATGCAATAGGTTTACCTATGCCGCCATTGTCAGGCGACAAGCTCGACTCCAATCGGAACACGGCATTCATGCCGCCACCCAGGTCTTCACGGCCGCGAAATCCCAAAAAGGAAACGCTCATGGCATTGGTACTGAGCTCTTTCAAGGAAGCATTGGTAGCACCTTGGTTGTTCTTAGAGGTGTAACTGGCACCAACTAAGCCATACACTTCTAAGCCAGGTTGCTGCTGGGCTTGTGCCGATAAGGTCAAGATGGCAACCGCCAAAGCGATGGCAATACGGAATGGCTTGATTTTTTTCATGTTGTGTCCTAGTTGGTATGTCGATCCATAATAATGGTACCATAGATAGAACTATCGGATTTCAAAATGCAAACCAATGCTCACCCCATCTTTGCTGACAGCCCAATCCCTCTTTATGCGCAATTGGCCGACCTCCTTCGTCAACGCATTCTTAGAGGGGTGTGGGCGCCCGGTGAAAAAGTACCTTCCTTGGATGCTTTGGTCGAAGAGTTTCAAGTGGCACGCGTTACCGTCAGACAAGCCATTGAAATCTTGACTCGGGAAGGCCTCTTATTGCCTCAAAGGGGGCGTGGTACTTTCGTAACTGATCAAGTCCAACCAGAACGATCTCTCACCCTGGAAACATCACTGCAAGGTTTGGCCGAAGCCTACCGAAATGACAAGCCGCAACTCACTCTGATTGAAGAAGCTGGTGTTCAACCGCCCCTTGTGCCTCTTGATGGCAAGGCTGCGCCCGCTTATCACTTCATGCGAAGGGTTCACTCACGAGATAATGAACCCTATTGCATTGCCTCAATCTACATTGACCAACGGGCTTTTCGATTGGCGCCCAAACGCTTTCGAAAAGAAACTGTGGTGCCGGTCTTGATGGACTTGCCAGAAGTCAAAATTGATTCAGCCCGCCAAACGCTTCGCATTTCAACTGCAGACCTTGAAGTAGCGCGTTTGCTTAATATAGCCGTGGGCGCACCGGTGGCCGAAGTACGTCGAGTTTGCTTGTCGCCCGACGGTACCGTTTTGTATCTTGGACAGATTACCTACCGCGGTGACTTCATCCAATTTGAAATGGCCCTCACCCTTTAACTTACTGGGTCATTTGATGGACCCCACTGAAATGGTACATATGACAAAAAATCACCTAAATTTTGCAAAGAGCTTGCCACTATTGCGGCCTTTCTTGATGGGCTTACTTTTGTGCAGCAGCCTGTCTGCTCAAGCGCAAACGTACCCCAGCAAACCTATTCGTGTCATCGTACCTTGGCCTGCTGGTGGTCTAGTCGATGTGGCTGCCAGACATCTCAGCAATCGCCTTCAAACTGCCATGGGACAGCCGATTGTGATTGAGAATAAATTAGGAGCGGGCGGAAACGTAGGTGCCGACCAAGCAAGCAAAGCGGCAGCAGATGGCTATACGCTGCTGTTCACCTCTAGCGCCTTAAGTATGAGCACTGCACTGCGCAACAAAATGCCCTTTGATGCCATCAAAGACCTCGAACGCGTGGCAGTTGTAGCCTATGCGCCGTCTGTATTGGTTGTCAGTCAAAACAGCAACATCACCTCCGTTCAAGATCTTATTAAAGTAGCACGCGACAATCCTGGCAAATTGAGCTATGCCTCTGCGGGTGTTGGCTCACCTGCTCATTTAACAGGCGAGCTGTTTAAGTCGCGTCAAAACTTGTTCATCTTGCATATCCCCTACACAGGTGCGCCAGCCGCGATGACCGATCAGATCGCAGGACGAATTGACTACCATTTTTCCAACGCAGCTGTCGCCTTGCCTCAGATTAAAGCGGGCAAAGTTAGAGCGCTGGCCGTCACCAGTGCGCAGCGCATGCCAGGTCTTCCCAATGTACCTACCATGGCAGAAGCAGGTGTCGAAAAATTTGAAGCCGATCAATGGTTGGGCGTATTTGTACCCAAAGGTACGCCAACTTCAATCATTGAAAAATGGGTTGCAGAAACCAACAAGGTTCTGGCGCAAGATGACTTTAACCAAAGCCTTGCTAACGCTGGCATGAGCAGTGCAAAACCGGGTAAGGCTGAAAGTTTTGACGCTTACTTCAAACAAGATTTGTTGCAATGGTCTCAAGTTGTTAAAGCTGCCAACATCAAGCCGGATTAATACGCACCACATCCATGAAAAACACACAACCCAACATCTTGTTGATCATGGCCGACCAATTGGCCGTGCCGACTTTGCCCTTTCATGGCCACCCTTTGGTCAAAACACCGCATTTAAGCCAATTGGCTGAAAACGGCGTGGTTTTCGACAGCGCCTATTGCAACTTTCCCATTTGTGCACCGTCGCGTTTTTCAATGCTGTCAGGCCGCTTACCTCACGCTATCGCAGCCTACGACAATGCCTCTGAATTTCCAGCCGCTATGCCCACCATGGCCCATTACCTAAGGCATGCAGGCTACCGCACCATTCTGTGCGGCAAGATGCACTTCATTGGCCCTGATCAGTTGCACGGCTACGACGAACGGCTCACAACCGATATATATCCGGCCGACTTCGCGTGGACACCTGACTGGCTTAAAGGTCCCGCCTATCGCCCTACAGGTGTCAGCATGCGTCCCGTATTGGAAGCTGGACCCTGTGTGCGAAGCATGCAAATCGATTACGACGATGAGGTGGAATACAAGGGTGCGCAGTGCCTATATGACTTGGCACGTGCACCGCAAGAAAAGCCCTTCTTCCTCACAGTCTCTTATACCCATCCACATCCACCATTTGTAGCACCTCAAAAATATTGGGATCTTTATCGACGCGAAGACATCGATGCACCTCGTGTGCCTCCAATTCCTTTTGAAGAACTCGATGAACACAGTCAATGGCTTTATGTAGCCCATGCACAAGACATATACAGCGTCTCGGACGAACAAGTACTGAATGCTCGTCACGCTTACTACGGTATGGTCAGTTATGTGGACGAAAAGATTGGCAAAATTTTAGATGTCTTGAAAGAAACTGGACTGGATGACAACACCGTTGTCGTGTTTTGTGGTGATCACGGTGAAATGCTGGGAGAGCGAGGCATGTGGTTTAAACAAAGCTTCTATGAATCCTCAGTGCGCGTACCCATGATTGTGTCAATGCCCAAGCGCTTTGCACCGGCACGTGTATCGGCACACGTTTCTTTGGTTGACTTACTTCCCACATTCATAGACCTGGCCTACAACAACCATGCGCCAGAACCCGTTGGCCCACTGCATGGCAACAGCCTTGTGCCATTGCTCAATGGCGAAGATGCTGGCCACGATCGGCGTGTCATTTCTGAGTACAGTTCTGAAGGCGTTAGCGCTGCTTCACGCATGCTGCGCGACGGACCTTGGAAGTACATCTTCACATACGGCCTAGCGCCCATGCTTTTTAATTTAGAAACAGATCCCGATGAGTTGCAAAACTTGGCAGGCAACGCTGAATATGCTAGCACTCAGCAGCGATTGCATGCACGCTTGGTAGAGGATTGGGATCCAGCCACCATGCATGCGCGCATATTGGCCAGTCAAAAAGAACGCTTGTTTTTGGCCGAAGTGGCCAGCGCTTCAAGCAAAACACCCAATTGGGCATACCAACCGTTTGTAGACGAAACCCAGCGTTTCATTCGGGGTTCGGGCACCGCAGGCCCTACTAGTGTGAAGGCCCGCGCCAGGTTTCCTTATGTCGAGCCTGTTCAACCAGACAAGCCGTCAGACAAACCTGCCTGAGACACAAACTTCGGATTGAGGTATGCCTCTAAAGCCTCAGTGCCTCCTTCAGAACCATAGCCAGAATCTTTCACACCGCCAAACGGTGTTTCAGGCATGCCCAAACCTAAGTGGTTGATGGTGATCATGCCTGTCTCTACTGATGCTGCAATTTGCTGAGCTGTTCTGGCAGAACGTGTCCATGCGTATGCAGCCAAACCGAATGGCAAGCGATTTGCTTCTTGCACGGCATCGTCAAAAGTCTTGAATGGATTGATCAAGGCCATGGGACCAAACGGTTCTTCTGTCATGGCACGCGCTGACAATGGCAATTCTGTCAGCACAGTAGGCGCCCAGAAATTGCCAGCTGTACCTAGCGCTTTGCCACCCGTTTTGAGTTTGCCATTTTTCTGTGCAGCATCGGCCACCAAGTTTTGCATGGCTGACATGCGGCGTGGATTGGCCAAGGGCCCCATGTTGATGCCAGCCTCCATGCCATTGCCAACCTTGAGCTTTTCTGCATGCATCACAAACTGGTCGACGAACTCATTGAATGCGCCTTCTTGCACCAAGAAACGTGTTGGCGAAACACAGACTTGGCCTGCATTACGAAACTTGCTAGCAGCCATGGTCTTGGCTGCCAATGCAATGTCGGCATCGTTGAAAACAATAACAGGTGCATGACCACCCAACTCCATGGTCATTCGCTTCATGTGCTGACCCGCCATGGCGGCCAATTGCTTGCCCACTGGCGTGGAGCCTGTGAAAGAAATTTTGCGAATGGCAGGATGCGCAATGAGGTAAGTTGAAATGTGGGCGGGGTCACCGTAGACCAAGTTCACAACACCTGCAGGCACGCCTGCATCAATAAAAGCCCGGATCAATTCAGCAGGAGACGCTGGTGTCTCTTCAGGCGCCTTAACAATTATGGAGCAACCAGCGGCCAAAGCAGCAGCTAGCTTGCGGACAATTTGGTTGATAGGAAAGTTCCAAGGTGTGAACGCAGCAACGGGTCCCACAGGTTCTTTAATCACCAGTTGATACACATCCATTTGGCGTGCAGGAATCACGCGACCATATGCGCGGCGGCCTTCTTCGGCAAACCAATCAATGGTGTCCGCACCCGCCATCACTTCCATACGCGCCTCGGCCAAGGGTTTACCTTGTTCCAAAGTCATAAGTTGGGCCACAGTTTCAACGCGATCGCGAAGCAACTGCGCCGCTTTGCGCATCATTTTGTAGCGGTCAAATGCACTGATTTTTCGCCAAACTTCAAAGCCGCGATTGGCAGCTTCAGCCACTTCTTCTAGGTCTGCTGTTTCGGCACAGGCAAGATCGCCCATCACCTCGCTCGTGGCGGGGTTGAGCACAGGCAATTTACGCGCTTCAGCGCCCTCACGCCAGTGACCATCGATGTATAGCTGCACGTGTGGATAGTTAGACATGACTCATTCACCTCAAAAATAAAAAATAGACTTTGCCACACAACGTGGAGCGTCAAACAGGAGTTTAACCAGCGTCTTCCAAGAGCATTGCCGCACCCTTTTCACCAATCATGATAGCTGCTGCATTGGTGTTGGTAGACACCATGCGAGGCATAACAGAAGCATCAATTACACGTAGACCATCAACACCTTGAACACGAAGACGCGAATCGACCACAGCGTTGGCGTCTTCTCCCATTCGGCATGTGCCGACAGGGTGATAAACAGTACCGCCCTTTTCGCGGGCAAACTGCTCAAGCGCATGATCTGAGCTAACGTTGTTTCCTGGAAAGTGCTCTTCGCCTGTCACCAAATCTTTGAAGGCAGGCTGCGCAAAGATTTCACGTAGTTGCTTTAAACCCGCCACCAAAACTTTGGCATCTTGCGGATGCTGCAAATAATTGGCCACAATTCTGGGCGCAGCAAGTGGGTCGGCAGAATTGATCTGGACTGTGCCTCGCGACATTGGGCGACACTGCGTAGCTGAAGCAGAGAAACCAGAAAATCGATGCAACGGATCACCAGGTTTGTCTACAGACAAAGGCATGACGTTGAACAAAACGTCTGCTCTTCCATTTTCAGCAAATTCGGTGCAAGCAAGTCCACCAACCTGACCGGCCCCGACGGTCAATGGGCCCCGCTTTTGAAACAACCACTGCGCGCCCATTTGCGCCAGGCGAAGAGGGTTGCGCACATCGTCATTGAGTGAAATTTTATTTCGCAACTTTACAATCACGCGTGCCTGATAGTGGTCTTGCAAATTCTCGCCAACCTCTTCAGCATTGACCATAACCGGAATGCCAAAACGCTGCAGCACATCAGCCGGTCCTACACCAGACAGTTGTAGCAACTGCGGCGATTGAAGCGCACCAGCTGACAACACCACCTCGGCGTCAGCTTTAGCGTTTTCCAATTTTCCATTGCGAAGCCATTCAACACCTACTGCGCGACCTTTTTCCAGAAGGACTCTAGTGACCTGCGCGTGGGTTATAACTGTTAAATTGGTTCTGGCTTTGATTGGCTTTAAGAACGCAGTAGCTGCATCACAACGCCAGTGTCCTTTTAGTGTCAGTTGATACCGGCCCATGCCATCAGATTGCTCGCCATTGAAATCATCTGTGCCGGGATGACCGGCCTGTTGTGCAGCCTTCAGCCACGCCTCACAGTAAGGATGATTGTTGCGTAAATCTGAAACACCTAACTCCCCTTGTGATCCATGAAATTCACTTGCACCACCTTCGTAACACTCTGAGGTTTTGAAAAATGGCAGAACTTCCTTGTATGACCATCCCTTAGCACCCATTGATGCCCATTCGTCATAGTCTGCTCGCTGGCCACGGATATATAGAAGTCCATTGATAGCACTTGAGCCACCCAAAACTTTACCGCGGGGCCAAGTCATGGATCGAAAAGCTGTCTCTTTCTGTGACACCACTGGAAACTGCCAAGAGAAGCGTTTGTCATTGATGGTTCGAAAGTAGCCCACTGGCAAACGCAACCAAAAGCCTTGAGAGGGGCCGCCAGCTTCAAGCAATAAAACACGACAGTTTGAATTGGCGCTTAGACGATTGGCCAAGACACAACCGGCTGACCCGGCTCCCACGATGATGTAGTCAAAACCTGTGTTGGTGGTTGAAGTTTTCATTAAAGGTATTATATGCCATACCATTAGACTACTCAACATGAAACTCTCATCTTTGCCTAATTCATCAATAGCTGCAAGCGCACTGAATTTGCACCTCATCAGCCTTGACGCTTTTGTGTTTCGATGCCCTAGCCCAGTCCCGGTTAGAACCTCGTTTGGTATCATGCGCGATCGACCGGCAGTCTTTGTGAAAGCAGAAAGTTCCGATGGACACATTGGCTGGGGAGAGATCTGGTGCAACTTCCCATCATGCGGAGCTGAACATCGCGCGCAATTGCTTGATACCGTCATTGCACCTTTATTATTGAACAAAGACTTCAGCCACCCTTCACTAGCCTTCGAAGAAGCCAGTTCGAAAACACACGTTCTTGCATTGCAATCGGGTGAACTTGGACCCATGGCACAAGTTATTGCTGGCGTCGATATAGCGCTTTGGGATTTATGCGCAAAACGGGCAAAACTTCCCTTGTATCAATTACTTGGTGGCTCTAATTCACGAATTGGCGTTTATGCCAGCGGCATTAACCCAGATGCATCCTTGCAAACAGTCCAAAAAAAGCACCAAGAAGGCTTTCGCGCTTTTAAATTGAAAATCGGATTTGACACGCAACTAGACATCGCTAACGTGAAATCTGTGCGCGAATGGCTAGACCCTTCACTTGAACTGATGGCCGATGTCAATCAAGCATGGGACTTGGCCACAGCACTAGGCACCATACCAAAATTAGAGCCCTACGGGCTGAGTTGGCTTGAGGAACCACTCCGATGTGACAGTGAGATGCTTCAATGGCAAAAGCTAAAAGCGAATTCTCGTATCCCATTAGCTGCCGGCGAAAACATGCTGGGATTTGCTAATTTCATGTCTGCAATAGAAAGCAAAGCATTCGCCGTATTGCAACCAGATATTGCCAAATGGGGAGGCATCTCTGCAACCTGGGCAGTCATTCAAAACACTCTTTCACGAGGTCTGCGCTATTGCCCACATTATTTAGGGGCAGGTATTGGACTCATGGCCTCAGCGCATCTGCTTGCAGCTTCAGGCGGTGACGGTTTGCTAGAAGTAGATGCAAATGAAAATCCACTAAGAACCATGCTCGCGCCGCCACTGCAAAAAATCGACAATGGGTTCATAACATTAAGTCAAGATCCAGGACTTGGAGTTGAGCCGGATCTCGATGCCCTCTCAATGGCGTGCCAACAGAACTAACCCGCCTCTTTAGTTTATCTAGCGGGTTTGGCCGTACGCCCAGTAAATTAACGTGCCCTGTACTCTGAAGGCTGCAACATTCAATTCCCGTGGCCTTCACCACGGGATTTGGTCAGCAGAGGCTGGCGGCGCACAAAATCAGGTCTTGACGTTGTTCAACAGCAAAGAAGTGTCGAAATACGTCTTGGCTGGCACTGGGTTTTGAATTCCACCAAAGCGGGCATAAAAATCGGTTACTTGCTGTAGCCATCCGACTGCAGTGCCGTCTTGATAGAGCTTTTGCCACTCGGCTACAGTGTGATATTTGGACGCCTTGAACTGCTCCTGCAATTCAAGCAATGGAACTTGTTCATAGTTTTTAGCCTGAATTAAAGGCAAGATAGTCGCTGAATTTTTAATCAAATCGTCGTTCGCCGCAGCCCAACCACGCACGACTTGTGCTACCACTGCACGATTTTTTTCAAAATAATCAGCACGTGTTGCCCAGCCTCCGACGATCGCAGACTTGGGAAAATAGGCTGAGGCATCCACCAACATTTTGGCGCTAGGTACGCGCTGGCGCACTTGCATATTGAAAGGCACCCACAAGGCCACAGCCGGGACTGCGCCGGAAATGAATGAAGTTACCGCAACCGCCATCCCTTGATTGACGAGCTCAACATCCTTTGCTGGGTCCAGTCCATTAGCGCGCAATGCCGCATCTAGGAAAACGTGAGCCGTAGTCCCCAAGGTGGTGGCAATTTTTTTCCCCTTTAAATCAGCCCATGTCTTAACCCCTTGGTCTTCACGGATCCATAGCTGCGCTGTAGCAAACTCAATGTTATTGATTAAAAAAGCCTTGCCTTGCCCGCGCGCGGGAAAGTTGGAAATCACTGCGCCAGTAGACAACATGTCCAAGCTTCCGCCAATCATGGCGTTGAAGAGTTCAAGACCCGTATTGAACTTAACCGGATCAAATTCAATTCCCTCTTTTGCCCAATGCCCACGATGCACGCCAGTCCACAGTTGACCTGTTACTGCCAGAGTATCTACATAACCCACACGAATTTTGGTACGCTGCTGAGCAATTGCCGGAGCGCCAATGCTGGACAAGCCTGCAGCACCCAAGCCCAAGACGATATCCCGACGACGAATTTGTAAACTATTGTTCATGAGAATTTCCTTTAGATCGTGTGTGTGAAACGAAAATAACATTACTTACTCTTTAACCAGCAGATACACCCAGCCGCTGCTGTACTTCATACTCCGCCATCACAAGATCGCGGACATGTGCCTTGATAGCTATAAACTCAGCCGTCTCGTGCAGGCTTTCGTTACGCGGGTAGCCAAACGGGATCTCTATGATTTCCTTAATACGTGCGGGTCGTGCGGTGACCACAACGATACGGGAGGCGAGGTACACCGCCTCTTCCACAGAGTGTGTAATCATCATGACTGTCTTTCCTTCACGCTGGAGAACTTCCAGCAGCAAGTTCTGCATCTTTGAACGCGTCTGAGCGTCAAGCGCACCAAAAGGCTCGTCCATCAAAAGGAACTCCGGTTGGGCTGCGTAGGCTCGTGCAATCGCCAACCGTTGACGCATACCACCAGACAGGGTTTTAGGAAAAGCCTTCGCAAAATCCGTCAGGCCCATTAATCCCAGGTACTTGCGACAGACAGATTCAGCCTCGGAAGCTAGGGTCTTGCTACCCGAAAGCTTCAAACCAAAAAGAATATTTTGCTCTACCGTTAACCACGGAAAAACGCCGTATTCCTGGAAGATGACACCACGATCGCGACCTGGGCCTTCTATTAGCTTGCCATCAAGCGTCAGACGTCCTTCGGTAGGCTTCGCAAAACCCGCAAGAAGGTTCATAAGAGTGGTCTTGCCACAGCCTGATGGGCCGACGATGCAAATGAATTCGTTTTCACGGATGTCCAAGGACACATCATCTACTACCCTCAATGGTCCGTTCTCTGTTTGGAAATCAAAGGATATCTTGTCAAATTGGATGCGCGGTGAAGTCATTGAGCCTCCACCCGCTCTTGCCAGCTGAGCATGCGACGAGTGACATAGCGTAACCCCATGTCCATCGTCATGGCGACCGCACCTATGCAGACAATTCCTACGTAAATCACGTCAATCTGGAAGAATGACCCGGCACTCTGAATAAGTGCACCAAGTCCCTGCTGTGCAGCTACCAACTCAGAAGCCACCAACGTCGCCCATGCCACCCCCAAAGCAACTC
>Ga0222712_10003943_pt1 | contig 15843 bp, 25 predicted proteins | sample C33_657DmetaG_FD_165043 | JGI IMG/M metagenome (GOLD analysis project Ga0222712, IMG submission 165043) | Estuarine water microbial communities from San Francisco Bay, California, United States - C33_657D | ecosystem: Environmental > Aquatic > Marine > Unclassified | place: USA: California... | reverse complement strand
GCCAAAGGCGTAATCCACGGCCGCTGGCACAATATCCTCATGCTCACGATAAATGCGAGCGCGTACTAGGATGTAACCCTTCACTAGGTCACACTCCACAATGTCGGTTTCAATCCGACCAACCACGTGTGCTGCCCTGAAGCGTTTAATACGAGCGTTTACATCCTCATATTCATCAAAGTTAATCATTGAGACACCCGGCGATCTGCACCAATGCGCATGCCTGCAGCGCGGCCACGTAGGTATCCATCCTTACGGCCTGCAGTTACTCCCATTGAGTAAAACACAACTGCCACGCCTAGCGTGTACAACATAGCCCACGCAAACATCATTTCTATATTCATTTTAGCCCCTTAGTTTAGTTTTATCCTGGCCTTCCAACCATTACTAAAAGGGTAAGGCTGTCCACCGACATAAAGCAAGGTAAGACACGCCAAAGACTAAGGTTTTATTTCCTCATCCTTATCCTTAGGCTTAGATTTGAGGCCGTTACTAGCCAGTACGCCGCCAAGTGAGCCTGTTAAGAATATGCAAAGGGTTGTAAGTAAATCTATAAACGCTCGATCGTTAGGCGCTTGATTTGTTATGGGCTGAGTTACAAAGATAAGCGCATAAAGCATGCCAAACACACACCCTGCAAATACGATGGCTAAGGTGCAGCCAATAAACACAATAAGCCTGGCATGTAACTGCTCAGGGGTTAGGCGTTTCATATACTTCCTTTGGGAGTAAATCCCGGGTGCATGTACCCACCACTTCGCAGGCAGGCGGTTGGCATCGATCCTCAGCCCAGTTTTCGTACTCTTGGCACTCATATCTCACCCATCCTTGATAGCCACAACCTGATAGAAGCAGCGATAAGGCTACTGCCCCTATCAGCCTGCGCACTACTTGTGGCCTATGCCAAACTCTTTTGCTTTTGGGTCAATGGCTTTTAACGCTGGTGCTATTGCCGCGGCCAAGAAGGCATTAGCCAATGTGCGTGGGTCTGTTACCCCTGCCATGTAAAGCGCCGCAACGGCTGCTACGGCTGCACGCCCATAACTTAGGGCGATTGCTTTTAGTTGCTCTTTCATTTTTCTCCTTAGCGCCCTTAGTTGATCTGACTCAGCACGTATAACGTAGCCGTGCCGCTTGTGGTCATGGCGTATAAGGCCTCATGGTCTCCAATAAGCAACGATAATTTATCGCCGTTATCCAAACGGTAGCCATTGGCTGTAGTTAAATCAGCACCGCCAATGTAAAGCGTGCCGCTAGCACTGTGAAGGTACGCCGATTGATCGCCAATAAGGGCTGGCACAACTACCGCCGCCGTGGTTGTTACTGTAAAAACTTGTGATTTAGGCATGGACTAACTCCAATTTTTTGGCCAGGGCTATTGCCTTCTCTTTGCTTATGGCAATTTCAAAGTGCATTTCATCCTTACGGTTGCGGTAATCGCCGCCCCAAACTAAGCCGTACTTTTTGGCTAGGGCGCGGATCATTGGCACTTTGGCTTCATCAAATGTACCTACCTTGCCTAAGGCATGTTTTGTGGCATTTAGATCAATGGCTGTACCGCTACTGTGATTGCTCAATTTGTCGGTTGTGCCGCGTACCATGCGGAAGCAGTAGCCCCAATCATCAAGCGCCCCGGCATCGATTGGCTCAATTAGCGTGTGAAACTCAGCCGCAAATGCAGATAGCAACAGGCCAGCATCTTTGGCGCAGCGAATTTTTAACGTTGTGCCTTTAACTGCAAATGATTTTATGCCAATTACCGCCGGGTCTTTATCGGCTGGCCAACCGTTATAACTCGTTAGCATCGTATAAAGCCTTCGCATCTAATTCACACCGTTGGCAATTCCATTTAAATCGATCATTTAAAAATAATTCTTTGTGGCCACACTCAGGGCGTGGTGAAATAAAAGCATCGGCGGTTGCATCGTAGGTATAGCCAATTCCTGCGTAGTTGTAACGGATATTGCCGTTGTAACTCGTGCGCTTGCATATCTGGCCGCGATAATTACCGTACCAAGTCTCAGGGTCTAAACCGTCAATTAGTTCTGTTTCATCTTTACCTGTAATTACCTCGGTAACGATGCTATTTTCATTTAAAAACGCATAGTGTGCCATTACACGGACACCGTTCCTGTTCCTGCAGTAAATGTATAAATGCGATAACCACCTGTAGTAGTTGTCGAATAAGTTAAACCGCCGCCGATAGATGCTAATGCAGGTGATGTATCTGCATAGCGCAAAATTACAACACCTGAGCCACCGTTACCGCCATCGCTATCTCCTACTCCACCAGCACCGCCGTAACCACCACCGCCGCCACCACCTAAATTGGTTGTGCCATTAGTACCTGCTACGCCACCAGTTGTACTAGCACCACCGCCGCCACCTGTACCGCCATCGCCAGCATTAGCGCCGCCATTTAATACTGAACCGCCGCCACCACCTGCGTAAGTAACTGATGATCCTGAATAACTATTTGCTGAACCATTACCGCCGTTACCGCCAACTGAATTGCTAGGTGGATTACCACCAACCGCGCTAGCACCACCGCCGCCTGCGCCAGGAAATAAAGTTCCGCTACTAAAACCAGGCGCAGTACCACCTGCGTAACCTTCAACTGGCGAATAACTACCAGTATTTCCTGCTGCACCTGTCGGTTGTTCATAAAATCCACCACCGCCTGAACCGCCGGATGTAGCAGCCGATGATGAACCGCCACCAGCACCACCACCGGATGATGTCGTTGCATTACAAACGCTATTACTACCATTAGCGCCTTTGCCTGTGCCAGATGTTCCACCAGCACCGCCTGCGCCAACGGTTACGGTAAATGAACCAGTTAAAGATGCGCTTGCAGTTCTAAAACCACCGGCACCTGCGCCGCCGCCACGACTACGGCCGCCGCCACCACCACCTGCGACAACTAAATAATCTGCAGAAATTACTACTGGCACTTTTGGTGCTAATAATCCAGCGACTAAATTTGGTATCACTAGGAAACCGCCCCCACGACTACCCAAGAATTTGCACCGATTTTAATACAAGCGGCAGATTTCCATTGGCTTAAAGTTGGCGATGCACTAACTGCACCAGCACTTGCCACCGTAGTAGTGCCAGGTGTTACCGCTGAAATTGTCGTAGTGCCAACTCCTATGGATAAAACTGTAAGTACCGTGCCAATCGGGAAATTTATTGTCGCATCGGTTGGAATTTTAAATGCGATGGCTGTGGCCTTATTCATTAAAAATATCTCTTGGTAATTGTCGTTAGTGGTCGCTGTGTAGTCACCTGTTTGCGTTACAACATCAAACTGCACCAACGAGTTCATCGTGGATGAGGTTAAAACCTGACCAGTGACGGTTGGAAAACCTGATATTGCCATTTTTATCTCCTTTAGTAACTCAACGTATTACTGTCTAAAACTCCCCATTGTGTGGAATTTAATAAAAACGAGTCAATAATAGGTTCAAGCGTAGTAAATTGTACGCGCCATTTATTCGGGTTGATCGTCATAGCCACGCCAAAAATTTGCAGGGTTTTGGTTAGGCTTGTTGATCCTGGCTGCGTAGTGGTTACTGTGATTGGGTCAAAAAAATCAAGGTCAAGGGCAGCCACTATGCCTGCATCGTAGTTTGGCGTGTACAGGTCTAGCACGATTGAGTCACACCTTACGCTTGTTTCGGCACGACTAGCGACATAAGCCCGGGCGTAATCCAAAGCCACGGCATCGGTTTCCATAAGCAAATCGTTTTGGGTGTAACTATGTATAAAGTATTTGGTAATGCTGTCGGTATTTGTAGCCACCTGGGTAGTGCCGCCGCTTCTAGTTACATTGGCTGCGTTATATACAAGTACATCATTTAGTACCCATTGAGCATCAAAGTAAAGTAGGCCACCCGAGCCATCATCTGTAAAAACTGTAGGCGTAGCGCCTATGCTCGATGAGGTAAGCGCCCGATCCTGAAAGACAAATGACCCAGTGGCATCTACGTAAAATGCCCCATACTCACTGGTTGAAATAGTTTGGCATGCCGCTAAGGCTGTACGTGGTGTGCCTGGGTCTGCCTGTACGGTTGTCTGCCCGGCATCAACATCGCGCATGGTCGATGGCCATTGGATTTGGTCAAGAATGTTATTAATCCGAGCGCCTGATAACTGCCCTGCACTTGTACCACTCACCGTAGAAATCTGGGCATTTTGTGCAAGTCTAAAAGCATCAACCGCTGAAATCACACAATAAGACACATTATCGTTCGACTCCTGAGGTGTGATGGTCTGATAACCAGTAATAAATCCGCTAAAAATCGGATAAGTAACGCCGTTATGGGTTGCCGTAATTTGTAGTTTTCGCATTGGGTCAAGTAGGCCATAATAAGGCCCTGATGCGTTCATGCTATTAAAATCACCATTTTGATCCACAATGCGTAGTGAGCATGTGCCTGTTTGGAATTGGTCGGCCTCAGCGTTACGACCACGGCGCGTAGTAAGCGCATCGATTTGATTGGATACATCCACAATGAGCGCAGCGTTATCTGCCAAAACATTTGTACCGATTATGCCCTGGCCAATAATCATGGCTTGTGCCGCGCTTGGCCCTGTTCCAAAATTTATAAAAGCGTTGAGCGTAGGTACTGCCATTAAAGCGCCCCGGCAAATGTGGTGCTATCGCCGTACCGATTAAGTTTTTGCAAGGCACGCTGCATGGCTTCAGTAAGTGCATCCTCGCTACCCACTGGTGTATTTATTGTGATGTTATTTACTGCGCCGCTTGATGCGCCTGGCACTTGTGTACGCAATCCGCTAATAGTGGTCAAATATTCGGACAGTGTGCGCTCGCTACTATCCGCGATGCTGTCCGCGATTGTTGCGGCTTCATCCGCAAATTTGGCTGCTAGGTCTGCCTCGATTGCTACGGCCTGCGCCAATACCGGGTTAGCGATGCCTGTATTTGGGTCGATGGCGCTGGCTTGGAAATTCTGAATAGGAGCGCCGCCAAGCGTAATTGTCTTAACTCCCATAGCGGCTAAGCGAGCAGCCTCAGCCAAGTTATTTAAGGATACGGCTGCAAAGTATTCTGCCTGCATTTTGGCTGCATTGGCCTTATCTAACTCAGCCATGCGCTTTGCTGCGCTGTTGGCATCCTCATCCATGATTGTAAGCAGGCTACGGATACGTGCTTTTTCTGCTTCATCTTTGGAGTTGGCTAAGGCTGTTTCCAAATTAATACGGTCTACATCAAACTTCTTTTTAAGCGCATCTAATTCGGCTTGCTTTTTTTTCTCGGCCACCTCGGCTGCAGTAAGTTTATTTTTCTCTTTTACTATTTGATTTTCTTTTTTTATCGTTGCAACCAGTTTGGCACGCTCAGCCTGCTCAACGGTAAAGTACATTGATGTTGGTGAATAAGGCGCATTTTTTAGGCGTTCCTCACGGCCTACGCTGGCAAGGTAGCCACTATTCATAAATGCGCTAAAACCTTTGGCTAATAAACCACCAGTTTTGGTTTCATTTTTAAACTTGCCAAATAATGTTGATACACCAAGCAAAGCATCGGATGAACTCTGGGCAAACTTTTCCATTTCCTCTGTGACTTTAGTAATGCCATCAGCACCGCCAAGCGCCGAAATGCTATCTAATATGCCTTCACCAATGATTTCTTGTACATTGGCAGATGAGACAGCAAGGGCATCCATTTGGCCTGCATAAGTCTTTGTTGCTGCTAGGCCTTGCCCTTTAAATCTAGCCGTAAGCGCCGCTGTGATCTGTTCCATATCCCCGGTTTTGAGGATGGTTTTATCCAAACCTGCGCCGAGTCGGCTCAACGCTGTAGTTTGCCCTAAGTAACCCTTTGCTAATGCCGCGCTTACGCTGGCCAAATCCTTAGTTGTGCCGCGCGATACGTCTAATGCAAGTTGCAGGCCTTTTTGCGCTGTTGTAACTGAGCCAGTGGCGTTCAGTAAAGTTTGAAATGCCGGGCGTAATTCATCATCCAACACGTTGTACGTGTCTTGCATCCTGGCAATAAAGCCTTCAGTAGCAATACCAGCAAAACCATTACCTGTATTTTGTAATGCTACGGATAATGACTTGGCTGCCTTCTCATCGGCGGCAAATGCCTGCACGGATGCTTTACCAAAAGCAATAATTTTACGAGTAGCAAAAGCCACGGCAAATGACTTTGCCAACATATTGGTGGTTTTTTGGAATTGTGTAAGTTGGCGCTCGCCTTTTTTAAGGGCTGTACCGTTCCACTTGGCTACTGCACTGACTACTAGATTTGCCATTATGCCGCCAACCCATATCCGCTTGTTGTGTGTGAGGCATTAAATTGCGCCACGGCTATATTAATTGCCAGGTTTACCGCGTGTGCTGCGCGCCCCTGATCCTCTGCCCATGCACGGTAAATAAGGCGGCCACGCTGATCTGTGTTACCAAATCTAGGGTCGATTGTGCCACGGCTGCCGTATAGCGCACCAAGCGGTTCTAAAAATTGACGGCCTGCATTTGGGTTTAGGCTGTTCATGTCGCGCCGTGTGCCACTAACTTCTTTATATCTTTTGTTTACCTTGTGACGGCTAGCAACTATATGCGATTGACTACGGCCATTAGGATTTACGCGGCCTGATGTTTCAAAAATTGCGCCACCAGCGGAATTATTAGCAATAAAATAAGCAACCTGCCAACGCCTTGTAAATTTAGCGCCTGCGATTTCTCCTTTATTGTTAGCGCCTTGCCTGTATACAATGCCAGCCCGGGTTTCGCTTTGATCGTATTTAGGAAATGCGCGGTACTTAATTGTTTCAGTTGATGAACCTGCCTTAGTCCAACCGCTTAACATCTCGCTATTGCCTGGTGCAAATGCCCGGGCTTTGTCGCGTATTGGCATCATCGCACCACGTATTTGTGTGTTCATCTGCTTGGCTAAATCAGGGTCGAATTTACGCATGGCTTTAAGTGTGCCTTGTACGCCTGTGATGTTTACTGGCACTTGCACGCTCCCTTGCTCTGTCCGCTAATACCTGCAGTACTGCTTTAAACATAACCTCATCCATCGCTAGGACTTGATCGGGGCTAATTTTTAACTCAATGGCTAGTGATGCCACCAAATATGTAAAACTGCCCCGATCTATCCTTTTGGGTTTTCATCCTCGATTACCTCAACTGAGATAAGCGAGTTTAGAAAATCATCCCCAAACGGCGGTATAACTTCTGTACGCATCAACGCATTGTGAGCCAACCAGTAAAGATCACTGTTTTTTTCATGTTCGCGCAGTTGCTTATACAGGCCTTGACCAGCATATTTTTCAAAGGCCACCTCAACCACCGGGGTAATGCTTACAATGCTTTCCCCAGTAGCCCTTACGATTTTCAGCCGTGCCATTGTTTGCCCCTTTGCTAGTTAATTAATTCATTACCATGTACCAGTAGTTGCATACGCAACGGCTGATGTGCAAGTAAACGTCATCGATGAGCGTGCATAGTCCTCTGGGCCGCCTGTACCAACAGGGGTTAGGTTGTTGATCAAAATGGAGACGGTGTACAAAGGATTAGTTGCACTTACGGTTGGACTTGCACCTTTTACTGGGATGATTAAAGCGGTTACGGATGTACCGTAAGCAGCCTGCAAAGTTGCTTGTACTTTGGCTGCAGCCCAATCGTTTAGGAAATCTACCTGTAGTGTGCTGGCTTCCAAACCCTTTGAAAATTGATGGGCAGATGCCCCCATGCTTGTGGTCTCGACTTCGTCAAAGGTTTGGGTAAGCGTAATTGATGTTACGTACTCGCTTAAATCAACAGTGGCAATTTTCAGGCCAACTTGATTATCTAAATAAATTGCCACGGATTATTCCTCATCCTTCTTTTTGGTTGGTGTTTCGTTTGGGATTGGCAGACCAAGTTTTTTTAAAACCTCAATATCTGCCGGGGTTATTTGTTGATCTGCCATTTTTAACTCCATGTTGTTAGTACGGTTATTTGAAGGTCTGCCATAAGCAGGCTGCCACTATCTGCGTTTAGTACTGTAGGCGCAGATATTGTGGTAACACTAAATTGGATAGCACTGTTTGCCAGTTTATTAAAAACGGCAATCATCATATCCTCGATGCCAGCAAAATTGCCCTGATTATCGAACGCAGGCACGGTCATGGTTATGCGAAAGTTGGCCATAGGTTGTATTGCTGCACCGTTATATCGACCATTAGCAGGCACAATATATGGATCGGCCGCGGACACAATTACTGAGTTGGCCAAAACTGTTGTAGGTGGGTAACTAAATGTTTGCCATACGCCGTTATTTGCTAACGCGGCGGCTATGGTTGATCGCAGGGCTGTGATTGCTACGGCCATGTTTAACCAACCATCGAATTTGGAGACATGTAAGGCGCTAACAGGCCTCGAATTTTGCCAATCATTGTATTGCCCATGCGGTAAGGGCTAGGGTTAAAATTATCTACACTTACGCCACCAGTTTGGCTAACCTGACGTGCCTGAAAAATATCAACGGCCAAAATCATAGCGGCCTCGCGCACGCTTGCTGTGTTTACATAAGTAGCGGTTTTTGTGTCTGCACCTTCGGCAGTGCCATAAGGCAGTACACGTCTAAAATTTTGATTTGCTGCAGTTTTTGCATATTGGATAAAACTGTAACCTTGTGGATTTTGCCAGTAACTTAATTGCAAATTAAACGCTGGCAATATGTTAGATGTGCCAGTGCTAAATGGGATTGTGCCAGTAATTGTGTAAGCACCATTAAACGTTGAACCAGCCCCGGCAATCGTTACTGTTTCACCAACAGTGAATATACCGGGGTTGGCCAACATAACAGTTGCAACATTTGATACCAGTGCCGTTCCCACGACAGGCGCGGAGTCAAACCAAAGGAAGGAGTTGATTTGATCCTGCGCTGCCTGGCAAACTTCATCAAGGGTTGCATCGGTGTACAAAGTGCCAATACCTAAATTTGCGCGCAATTCTGCAACGGTTACGTAGGTGGCTGCCATCTTGTACTCCTTTACTTGTTAGGGTCGGTGGGCCAAAGGGCTAATGACCCACCGACTTCTTAGGGGATTGATCAGGTTAGGTTGAAGCGCACGATACCGTTAGGCATCTTTGCGATTGTTGCCATGTAACCATAAATTGCAACCTGTACTTGTAGGTTGCTGACCACGTTTACGCTCATGAAATTAGTCGCGCTGCGGTAAACAGTAAATGCCTCAGGTGCAAGAATTACTGCAGAGTCATCGATGGTTGTAGTGGCTGCAAAGTTCTTGTCCACAAATAAATCCAACCCAAGTACGTTGCCGCGAATTGAACCAGGCTGTGTAAGCCCGGCAGCGTTCATTGGCTGTGATGCTGAGTAAATTGGGCGGCCTGTTGTATCAGTTGCGCCCATGAGTAGTTGCCACTGTGATGGGTTGGCTACATAGTTTTGTGCAAAGTAACCAGTTGCTTGGTACACCTTAGATGCTGCATCGGATGCGTAACCAATGATGCCTGCAGATGTAGCAGCCTGTGTTGCGCCTTGCTGACCAGCAGTAATAAGTGCTGCTAGTACTGTTGTATCCAATGTCTTTAGATAAGCATTTTGGAGTTGGTTAGTGAGTTCAGCAAAAAAGTTAGGGTCTGAACGTTCTAGCAATTCAACGCTGAGTGTGTTCATACCTGAATACTTAGATACTGTGCCTGTTAGGTAGGCAGTTTCCATGCCTGTGTTTTGTACTGCTCCTGCTTCGGCTTCAACTGTTACAACTGGTGCAACACCTGTACCACCACCGGCTGAGGTAACCAAAGAAGGTACATTTATAGTCATGCCGCTATCTGGCAAAACTCCCTGTGAACACGCATCAATGGCAGGTGTGCCAAAACGTGTGTTAGTTGGAAATTCTGAAAGGTAACGAGTTGGAGAAAACGCAGGGTTAGTTGAAAAACTATCATCTGCGGCAGTTACATAAAGTTTGGAGTCCTCGTTGCCAAGTGCTGCCTTAATTTTATGCTCTGTATATGAACCCATTGATGTAATAGGTGATCGTACTGTTTGGCTATTTAGTACTGAAGGTCGGATGATTTTGCGGGCTGCTTCTACTGTTGGTGCAGCCACTTCCTCGGTCTGATCCTCATTTGGAGTTTCGGGGGCTGTAGTCACAGCGGCCTCGCTTTCTGTTTCGGTTTCGGTTTCGGTTGTTGTGCTGGTTGTTGTGCTGGTTGTTACGCTGGTTTTTGTTGTTGTGGACATTTCTGCATCCACAATTTCTGCCTGCGCAGCAATTCTTTGCACGGCTGCCGATGAAAATGCCGCGGACTCAACTAGCGACACCTCACGCAAAGTGGCAGCCGTCACCAGGAGATAATCGCCTTTTGGCTCTGATGCAGATACTTCTACACCAACGGATAGGCCATCCATCAACTGCTCCTGGGCTAGCAAAATTGCATCTGAACCGGCAGTGCTGCGACTTACTGAAAAACTCGCGTACATGCCGTCTTTTTTTGACTCAACACTACGCATGCGCCCTACAACTTTTGAGTTGTCGTGCGACATAAGCAATTTAACTTTATCAACGTTAGGGATATTTATGCTGCCTTCTTGGAATACAACTTTGCCAGCACTGGTGTATCCAACTTCACCATATGGTGCAATTTTGCCAGCGATCATGCGGCTTTCGCCATCGCTTGCAGTAATGGATGCGCTAAATGTTAAATGCATCGTTATCTCCATTTCCATAAGGGGTCATGCTTTCCATTTCACGTGCAGTTTGTAAATCAATTAAATCAAGCGTTAGCATTTTTTCAATAGCATCCAAACGCGCCATAGTATCTGCGCGTAAAAATGTTTCATCGATGTTGAACTTAACGACATTACCGTGTGCGGTTATATCATCCATGCTAAGGCGTTCCTCTACTGCACAAATGTAAGGCTGCAGGCTGTACGCGACATACTCTTTACGGCTATCCAAAACGTTTTGATACGTCATACTGTTATTCATATCTGCGCTAACCATGAACGCCGGAACGTTCATCAATCGGCTGATTTCAGTGCTGAGGTATTGGCTGCTTTCGTTGTAGGTCATTTCCTTAGGAGAAAAACCAACTGTTTGGTAATCCAAAGTGCTAGTTAAATATGCAGTACTGCGATTTTGTCTAGCCGATTTGAAAGCGGCCAATAAACCTTGCACTTGTGCTTCAGGCAAATCCGCGCCCTGGTTACGGATGATCCCGGTGGGCATCGGTGTGGCCGCTGCTACTGCCGCTGCTTTTTGTACATCTAATGCGGCTTGAATTGTGCGCGCACCAGTTTCCAAAACACCAGGTAGTAACGATTGAAATGTAACTAAACTGCCAATACCGGACATTGGTACTTTTTTACCATCAACTGCGTAGTACGCAACTTCATAACCCATAGCATCGGTTGTAACTGTTACGCGAGTATTTGCAACCCACTCAAAACCTGAAGGTCGGCCGTCATCTGCATACAAAGATGTAACGCGCCAATATGCAACCCCATAAAAAATTAAACTATCAACTGTGTAAGCAAGTGTTACTGCACGCGGTTGGCGTATATCTGGCTGTTCAAGCCATAGTGGGCTTTGCAACTGTTGTCCTGTAGATTTTTTGTACAATTCCAAAGGCAAATAGGAGATAACTCCACAAACTAAATTGCGGCATCTTGATACGGTACTAACCTGCAGTGCAGTAGCGCGATCCATAACGCCTGCGCCGTAACCATTGTTATAAAGGCCGCCGTAACTATATTGACCACCGCCAAAACGATCGGACATAATGGCAGGGGCTAATTGTGCATCGATCTGCACTTTGTCTTTACTACGGATGCCAAAGGTTTCCAGTAATCCCATGCCACAATTTTCTCAGTTTGTAAAGCACCAAACAGGGATGCGTGCGGCGTGTCTAAATGTAGATTTTGGCCTCGCTTATTGGCTTTGATAGGTGCAATACAACCATCGCCATACCGATAGGGGCGGCCACGCTTCCCTGTGATTTTTTGCGCACAATACGCCAACCAGTATCTTTACTACTACTAGCCACGTTTAGCATTTGTTGATCCAACTCAGGCTGCACCCCATGCACCACGCGTTTGTTATCAATCGCATCCTTGAAAGTACTGCACGCGGTATAAAACTGCGCCCCTACGCAGGCCTCGACCATAAGCCCGGAATTCTTTAAACGCTCGGCAATAGCGGCAGTGGTATAGGAGTCATGCAAAATTAATTTTGGATGCCACTTATCGGCCTCTGCTTTTATATCTACCGCTATCTGCAACTCGTTTACGGCTATCTCGCTTTCCCATGTTTTGACCAAAGCCAAGCCAATACGGCCATCGGGCAGCAAAGCACCTGCAACTAGGCTGGCCGATCTGCGCGTGTGTGGGTCTACGTCATAGGCAAACATCATTTGCATGCCCGGGGTCATAACCATTTCAGCATCGGCCAAATCTTCCCAACTGCCAGGAGTCCAGGGGCTAGTCATGCCAGTGTTTACAAACTGGCACAACGTCTCAGTACGCGCTGCCATGATCGTGCTAGTTGCAATCGTTTCCTCAATCGCTTCCTCGCTAATCAACAGCCCTAACGATGGATTTGCCTGCGCCCAGGCGCTTCGATCCCAAATATCACAATTTTCACTAGCACTATATTCGTAGAAGCCAAGCGACTTAGGCGCTTTGGCCATCGACCGTTCACGCATATGTAGCAACACATCCGAGTCGGCCGCCCCGGCGTTCGATGTATAGAAGCGTTGCGAGTTAGGGCGTGTAAGTGTGGTTGATTTACTGGCATCCATAGCCGCCTCGTTTACTTCGCGCAATTCATCGATCCAAAGCACATCCGCGGTTAAACCACGGCTGCTATCTGAATTGGCCGCGACCACTTCAAGTACAGCGCCATTTTCCAGGATCAGGCGCTCTTTGCCGTTGCTTTTACGGTAGGCGGACTCAATTTTCCCATCCTTTACCTGGGCTAACAGGAAATCGTTGCGTGCCACAATATCGGCAATAATTTCCAGCGATTTCTCAGCCATACGCCGCTGGCTCGACATTATCAGGATATTGCGCTCATCAAAGCAAAACAGCCCTGCCAGCACACGCATGCGCAACATATGGCTTTTACCCGATTGGCGTGCGCAGATGAATAAACTCGACTTCTTAATAAACTTGCCTTCATCATCAATAGCACACATATCATCAAGAATTAGTTTTTGCCAGGGTAATAGGGGTTGCCCAATACGCTCAGCCAACTCAGCAATCTCACCGCCCCGGGTTTTGGTGTTTAGCCAGGGCGTGTGAAGGCGTGGGTACAAAGCCCCCACCAGCGGCGGTTTAGTTTGTGCCTCAGCCGTACTCATTGGCTACCGATACCGCGAGTCATCGGGCTTTCGTGGGTGATTGTTACCGTTCCCTGCAGGGAGATACGTTTTGCACAATCAGGGGGGGTAGGCGCAGTGGCTAAAAAAACACGCATAGGCTTGGCTGCTTTACGTCTATTGCAATCACCACAACAGGCTACCAAATTCTCCATATTTATGGCGTTGTGTAATGAGTCATCGATTGCCAAAGGCACAACATGATCCACCTGGTTGGCTTCACCCTGGCAGTAGAAGCAAGTGTAGTTATCTCGTCTTAACACCATCAACCTAGCCTTTTTGTAGGCTGTCTTGCCTCGATGGTTGCCTGCTTTGGTACTCATTAGTAATGGCCTTTACGTTTATGTGTGTCTAATGCTTTACATGTATCGCCTTTATACCGGTGATCTATGTACTTTAACCCCAAATCTATTTGTTTAAATGGGTTTGTCTCTTTCATCTTTAACAGTTGTGGAATACCAAATGCACTGCTTTTAGGGTTGCGTGCTGTTGCAGACCAGTTACTTTCAAGTCTCCACAATATAACCAGGCATCTGTATTGCTTATCGTCTAGTACTTTCATGTGTGCATATAACTTATATAACTCAGTATCGTTTGAATATGCAGGTAATTGGGTAGCCGCTGTGAAAACAGTAAGCGCCCCCAATAGCGTAGTGAGTCGCAGGCGAGCCATCCGCAGTTGCGGCTCGCGAGCGCGACCAAAGCGTAGCACCCTAGTCAAATACCGCGCCATAGGTTGTTCACACATTTTTATCCACAGGCATGTGCATAGCCCTAATGTGTGATGCGAGCATCCTGCTAACTTCTTTTTGGCCATCCAAGAAGCCATAAGCCGATTTTAGCGAATAGCCGCAAGGGCAAGTGTGCATCCAATCCATAAGTTGATTAGGGTGAGGTTCAGGCTCAGGTTCAACATCGATACGCATAACACCTAATACACCACAACCCATACACTCCAACACGTGTACATCGGGCGGCAAATTGTCGGTAATTGTTACTACTTTATGCTTTTGAATTTGCTTACAAACTCGGCATTTAATCGATGCTGTTGCCATAGGTACTACTCCTTAGGTCTGTGATCGGAAATAGGTCACGCTGAGTAACCCAGTAGTTATCCTGCAATCTATGATGAAAGATGGCCTGCCTCGCCATGCTCACAGGTATCCAACCTGCTATTTGATATACCGGGCTACGACCAGTAACCAACACGGCTACATCCTGTTGCCTGTCTGTCTTATTGATTATCAGGCTGCCGTTGTCGTACTTAGTCCATTTGACTTCAAGCCTGCCACCAACATCTGCTTGGTTTTTAAAGGTGTTGATAGTCGGTTTAAAGCCACGTAGGCCAAAGAATTGTGCCACGGCCATCTCAGCACCCACGGCCTCTGCGTTTTCGGCTATAAACTCATGCAGGCTAATGCCTTTGTTAAACCTGCCCGGGTGATCGGGTCTACCTTTTAAAGCGTAAACCCTGCCAAAACCAACCTGGTGTGCCTCGATCTCCTGCGCGTAGTCAAGCACCACGCGGTTCATTGTTGGCACGCCAAGCAAATCCATAAAGTATCGTAAACATCTTGGCCATGTAGTTTTGGTGCAAAATGTTGCCCTTTGTCGCACCACTCGATCGCAGGCGGCACAACTTCATCGCGTAACTCTGTACCGTCTTTTTCAACGCGTAGGCGTTTGCCTGTATTTAGGTTGATTATCTCAAATTCACCCATTTGGCTTTACCTCGCTAATGATTTTGTTTAGGCGTTGATGTATCCGCAATAGGCATTTATCTTTATCCTCTGATTGGTTTAGGATGGCATTTGTACTCATGCGGATGGCACTAAATTCCAGGGATGTTTTATCATCCTCATGTGCCTGCTTTAAAACCATTTCAATCATGGACACAGCAAACTCCAACTGCCTAATGCTGTTCATAAAGGCTCGATCGCTCATTACTTCACCCACTCTGCAGGGCATTGTGGCTTTGTAGGAGAAGCACAAACCCATCCTTTGTAGGCGTTCCCAGTTTTAGTGCTTACGCCTTCCTTCCAGATGCGCCGACCATGTGAGCATGTAGGCACGGTTTCGGTAATCTCACCGCCTAATTGCGCTTTCAGCACTTCAACGGCTGAGCCAATCGATACGGCGCTACCTTCGGTGGCTGGCACGGTTGCCCAAACATCCACTATTGGTGCATTTTCTACCTGCTCCATGTTTTGTTTAGTTGCCCGGGCTTCCACTGGCATAAGCAGGCTAATCGCACGCCCAATGGCCGATGTAACTGTGTCCTCAACCATCCAACGCTTCATATTTTCGCGGTAAAAGTCTTGACGGCCAAAGGCGTAATCCACGGCCGCTGGCACAATATCCTCATGCTCACGATAAATGCGAGCGCGTACTAGGATGTAACCCTTCACTAGGTCACACTCCACAATGTCGGTTTCAATCCGACCAACCACATGTGCTGCCCTGAAGCGTTTAATA
>Ga0222712_10003939_pt1 | contig 15848 bp, 11 predicted proteins | sample C33_657DmetaG_FD_165043 | JGI IMG/M metagenome (GOLD analysis project Ga0222712, IMG submission 165043) | Estuarine water microbial communities from San Francisco Bay, California, United States - C33_657D | ecosystem: Environmental > Aquatic > Marine > Unclassified | place: USA: California... | reverse complement strand
TTTCATGCAGTTGAAGAAATGGGACTAACGGTTGAAGAAGTGGATAAATTATCAGGTACGGTGTTGGGTCGACCAAAATCTGCAACTTTTAGAACTTGTGATGTGGTAGGCTTAGACACGTTAGTTCATGTAGCACATGGATTAAAAGAAAATTGTTTACACGATGAGGAAAATGATTTGTTCCAATTGCCCGGGTACATTTCCGCTATGATGAAAAATAATTGGCTGGGATCAAAAACAGACCAAGGATTTTATAAAAAAGTTAAATCGGTTGAGGGCAAAAGCGAAATCCATGTATTAGATTTGAAAACGTTGGAATACAAGCCCGCTCAAAAAGTAAAATTTCCTACGCTTGAAATTACTCGAAATATAGATGATGTAAAACAGCGTATTCCGATTTTATTTGACGGAAAGGATAGAGCTGGTGACTTTTATCGGAAATTATTTGGTGGATTATTTGCCTATGTTTCGATGCGCATTCCAGAAATTGCGGATGAAATTTATCGAATAGACGATGCCCTCAAGGCAGGTTTTGGCTGGGAGTTGGGCCCTTTTGAAACATGGGATGTTATTGGATTGGATAAAGGAATAGAATTAGTGAAAGCCAAGGGTAAGTTTCCAACATCTTGGTTGGAGGAAATGCAACAGACTGGAAAAAATCAGTTTTATAAAACCATCAATGGCCAACGGTGTTATTATTCAATTGCACTGAAAGACTATGTAGTAATTCCAGGAACAGAAAAACTGGTTTCGTTAGAAAACTTGCGTCCAAGTAACAAAGTTTGGGGTAATTCAGATACAACCCTCGTAAATTTAGGTGATGGTATTTTGAATCTAGAATTTCATACCAAAATGAATACCATTGGAGGAGGGGTTATACAAGGACTCAATAAAGCAATTGATATAGCTGAGAAAGATTTTAAGGGCTTAGTTATTTCAAATACTGGCCAACATTTTTCGGCAGGGGCAAATGTGGGGATGATTTTTATGATGGCCATTGAACAAGAATTTGACGAATTGAATTTTGCGGTAAAAGCGTTCCAAGATACCATGATGCGGGTAAGATATTGCAATATTCCGGTGATCGTTGCTCCCCACAACATGGCGCTTGGCGGAGGGTGCGAATTGTCCATGCATGCGGATAAAGTGGTGGCACATGCAGAATTATATATGGGATTAGTGGAATTTGGTGTTGGTTTAATTCCTGGTGGCGGTGGATCAAAGGAATTTGCCAAACGATTATCCGATGAGTTAGCAGCGGGAGATATTAAGATAAATCGATTGCGTGAGCGTTTCTTAACAATTGGACAGGCTAAAGTTTCAACTTCGGCCTACGAAGCGTTTGATTTAGGTTATTTGCGCACTGGAATTGATGAGGTAATAATGAATAGAGAATTACAGTTAACGCGCGCAAAAGAAGCGTGTTTAGAACTAGCCTTAGCGGGTTACGTGCCAAAAAAACGTTCGAAAGACATTACGGTTGTTGGACAAGAGGGGTTGGGAATCGTTTATGTTGGAGCTAACACCATGTTGAGTGGGAATTATATTTCTGAACATGATGCGATTATTTCGGAGAAACTCGGATATGTGCTTTGTGGTGGTGATTTATCTGAAAACACAAAAGTTTCTGAGCAATACTTATTAGATTTGGAACGAAAAGCATTTGTAGAATTGTGCACAAAGCGCAAAACCCTGGAACGCTTAGAAAGCTTAGTAAAAAACGGTAAAATTTTAAGAAATTAAATTATGGTTGAATTATTTAAACACATTTTAGAATTAGATTTTGATTGGTTATTTCAACAGTATGGAGGTACCATCTATCTTATTTTGTTCTTGGTTATTTTTATTGAAACCGGTTTTGTTGTGATGCCCTTTTTACCTGGAGACTCATTGCTTTTCACGGCTGGACTTTTCGCCAAAACGGGACACTTGGATTTTTCAACCTTATTGATATTACTGTATTTTGCTGCCGTATTAGGTGATAACTGTAATTATTGGGTAGGAAGAAAAATTGGTTTGGGTGTATTGTCGTGGAAAATTAAAAACAGAAGACTTGTTAAAGCAGAATATTTGGAACAAACCGAATTGTTTTTCAAGAAAAATGGAGTGAAAGCGATTATCATGGCACGCTTTGTTCCTTTTGTTAGAACCTTTGCTCCTTTTGCTGCCGGTGTGGGAAAAATGAAATACCGTATTTTTTTCTTCTATGATTTAATTGGTGGATTCTTATGGGTTTTTGGCTTGTGCACCGCAGGTTATTTATTGGGAGAGGTAGAATGGATACGAAAACACATTGACTTGGTTTGCCTCGGTATCATAGGTCTTTCTGTACTACCGATACTCTTTGAATTTATTAAAGCGAAACTAAAAAAATGAGTATGAAAACGGCGTATATTGTAGCTGGTTTTAGATCTGCAGTTGGTAAAGCTGGAAAGGGTGGCTTTCGTTTTTTCCGACCAGATGATTTGGCGGCGGGTGTCATTCAACAGTTAATCCAATCTATCCCATCCTTGGATCCTAACCAAATTGATGATGTTATAGTTGGTAATGCTACCCCTGAAGCAGAACAAGGATTAAATCTCGGACGAATGGTTTCTTTAATTGGTTTAAAAACAGATAAAGTTCCAGGTATGACCGTGAATCGTTATTGTTCCTCCGGATTGGAAACGATAGCCCTTGCACAAGCAAAAATAGAGGCAGGAATGGCAGATTGCATCATTGCCGGCGGAGTTGAATCTATGTCGATGATGGCTATGGGAGGTTGGAGAATTGTGCCCAATCCAAAAGTTGGGAAAGAGCATCCATCTTATTATTGGGGAATGGGATTAACAGCCGAAGCGGTTGCAAAACAATATAATGTTTCCAGAGAAGATCAAGATCTTTTTTCTGTTCACTCACATGAAAAAGCACTCAAAGCCATTCAGGAAGGGAGATTTAAAAATGAAATTGCACCCGTTGAAGTGGAGCATATTTTTTTGGATGAAAATGAAAAACGTCAAAGTCAAAAAAATAAGATTGAAACTGATGAGGGGCCTAGGTTAAGTTCATTTGATTCGTTGTCAAAGTTAAAGCCGGTATTTGCAGCAGATGGTTCCGTTACGGCAGGTAATTCCTCTCAAACATCTGATGGTGCTGCTTTTGTATTAGTTATGTCAGAGAAAATGATGAAAGAACTAAACTTGGAGCCAATTGCACGATTAAAATCGTATGCCGTTGTGGGGGTAGAGCCCCGTATTATGGGAATTGGTCCGGTTGAAGCGATTCCAAAAGCATTAACTCAAGCGTCATTATCCTCAGCCGATATTCAATTAATTGAACTCAATGAGGCCTTTGCTTCTCAATCATTAGCTGTTATCCGTGAATTAAACCTAAACCCGGAAATTGTGAATGTCAATGGAGGTGCTATTGCATTGGGCCATCCTTTAGGATGTACAGGTGCTAAATTAACCGTTCAAATGATGAACGAATTGAAGAAAAGAAACCAAAAATATGGCATTATTTCCATGTGTGTAGGAACAGGACAAGGGGCTGCCGGAGTGATAGAAATGATCTAGTTCACTGAATTACTGCATATTATTTTCAGGATAATTTTTATTTTAGTTTTTTTAACATATCTTTGGTTAAACCAACTAGACGATATGACTAAAAAACTACCTTTCATCAGTGTTTTCTTAGCGTTTTTTTATTTTGGGGTTGTCAATGCACAAAACGGCTGCGACAATGCTGATTTTGAAAGTGGAACCTTTCAAAATTGGACGGGTCAAACAGGAAGTTGCTGTGCCATAAACACCCCAACTAATGGTATTGTAAACGGACAACACACCATCATGACAGGTCCTGGGTTGGATCCCAATTCATGTGGCCAAATTCCGGTGGTTGCACCGGGGAGTACTTTTTCTGCACGTTTAGGAAATGATTTAAGTGGTTATGGTGCTGAGAGATTGCAATATAATTTTACGATTACACCAACAAACACATTGATTATCTATAAATATGCTGTGGTATTAGAGGATGGTGGACATTCCGCTGCAGATCAACCACGATTTGTAGCTAAATTAACTGATCAAAACGGGCAAACAATACCATGTACTAATTATTATGTGGCTGCAGGTGCTGGTTCAGGTTTTCAAAATTGCGGTGGTGTTCAATACAAACCATGGATAACTATTGGGGTTGATGTAACAGCATATGTTGGTCAAACCGTAACGCTTGATTTTGCAACTGGCGATTGTGGTCAAGGGGCTCATTTTGGTTATGCGTATGTAGATGCTGGCTGTGCTCCTTTTTTAATAGATTCACGCTATTGTGAGGTTCAAAATGGATTAAATGTTGCAGTCTTAACGGCCCCTCCCGGATTTCAAAGTTACCTTTGGAGCAATGGGGGAACGAACAATACTACTGTAGTTGTAAATCCGCAACAAGGAGAAGTAATTACTTGTCAAATCACCTCTGTGAATGGATGCGTGGCTAACCTTCAAGCTACGATGACGCCTTCAGATGTTACAACTTCCTATATTCCAGAATCAGCATGTGTTGGAGATACCATAAATTTGGTAAATACTACATTATATGAAAATGCAATTGAGGACAGCGTATCATGGACATCTTCAGATGGGTTTTCTTCAAACACCACTGATTTTAGTCATATTTTTAATACTCCAGGTAATTATCAAGTTGAGCTGTATGTGCAATCCGATGCAGGATGTAGAGATTCAGTGACTCAAACAATTACTGTTTTTGAATCTCCAGTTTCTAGTATTCAATTATCAGATATCTGCTTAGGTGACCAAGCTCAAATTGCTTCAACCTCTACTATTTCAGATAATTCTCCTTTGACCCATACGTGGTCGATTGAAGGAAATGCATTCACGGGTAGCCCGATAACATATAATTTTACTGGTGTTGATACCGTTACCATTACGTTGGTCAGTCAATCTCAAAATAATTGTATTGACTCTGCTCAACAACAAATAATTATTTATGATAATCCAATTGCAGATTTCACTTTTGTGGAGCAATGTACCAATGTGCCGGTTGATTTTACAAATGCCTCCACTATGTTGTCGCCTCAGAATTTATATTCTTGGATTTTCAACACCAATGAGGTTGCCACTACCGTTGATTATTCCAATCAATTTTCATCTACTGGCTCAAATTCTATAACCTTGATCGTTCAAGATGTTTATCCAACAGTAACGTGTGATGATACTATCACTCAGCCGTTTTTTGTTCATGATTTACCAACCATTCTTTATGTTGGTGATACCACGCAATGTGAAGATTTGAGTTTTGTAATTGATAATCAAACTACGGTTTCAACAAATGAAACATTGGCTTTTGATTGGACGTTGGCAGGTGCAACCATTGCTACGACAGAAGATTTAACCTATACAATAAATGATGCTGGTGTTTATCCAATTACCCTAACGGCAACTTCCAGTTTCGGATGTGAAATGGATTCGACATTTGATATGTATATTTATCCAACTCCTCCTGAACCTATTTTGAGTGTTTCCACTCCAGTTTGTCCGGGTGATCCAGTTTCTTTTGAAGCAGTTGGTATTCCAAATTCTACCATACAATGGACAGGGCCGAATAATTTTATTTCTACCGATTTTGTGTTTGCTACTGCTATTGAAATTGCTGGAATGGGCTTCTATACCGCTTCCATCACTTCGGAGTATGGGTGCGTTTCTGACACAAGTAATATTTATGCGTCTATTTTATATATCAACGGATTCGATGACTTTGAATTTCCAAATGTAATTACCGCTGATGGGGATGGAGTAAACGATGAGCTTGATTTACAAACGTATTTTAAAACATGCGAGGAATATACACTTTACATCTTGAATCGTTGGGGAAATGTTGTATTTACTCAAACGATTGATTCTACTCCTTTTAGCGGCTATACGCAAGAAGGTAATGAATTGGAAGAAGGCGTGTATTTTTACAAATTAGTGGTGCATGATGCAGCAGAAGATAAATCTGTTAAATCTGGATTTATACACGTTGTTAAGTAAACAAATTCATTTTTTTCTTGTTTGAATTACTTGAATATGAGTAATTCAAAAAAAGCAATTGTAATTGGTTCTGGTATTGCTGGTATTGCCTCAGCACTTCGATTGCGTGCAAAAGGATATGAGGTAGAGGTTTTTGAAGCAAATACATACCTTGGTGGTAAATTATCGCTAATTGAATTAGGTAATTACCGGTTTGATGCAGGGCCTTCATTATTTACAATGCCTCATTTTGTAGATGAACTCTTTCGTTTGTTTGATAAAAATCCAGCAGATTATTTTCAGTATGTAGCCAATGAGGTTGCGTGTCATTATTTTTTTCCAGACGGAACGTTTCTTCCATTCTACACAGACAAAAACCAAACGGTTAAAATGGTTGAAAACACGCTTCAAATAGATGGAAAGCCGCTCCTTAATCATTTTAAAAAAAGTGAATTTATTTACAATAAAACCCATTCTATTTTTCTTGAAAATTCATTGCATTCCTTGAAAACCTACTTTTCTAAGAATATTTTTTCTTCCGTTTTAGCGCTTCCATTTTTGGACATTTTTAAAACCATGAATCAAAGCAATGAGCTTGGATTAAATCATCCAAAATTGGTACAAATATTCAATCGTTATGCCACATACAATGGTTCAAATCCCTATCAAGCACCAGGTATTTTAAATATTATACCTCACCTTGAACACGGGATAGGTTCATTTTTTCCCAGCAAAGGGATGCACTCAATAACCACTAGTTTGGTCCAATTAGCAACCGAAATGGGTGTCGAATTTAGATTAAATTCCAAAGTGTCTGAAATTGTGGTTGAAGGAAAAAAAGTGAAAGGGGTAAAAGTGGATAAAGAAATGTTTTCTGCAGATGTTGTTTTTTGTAATTCAGATATCAAACCAGCATATAATCATTTATTAAAGTCAGTTCCTAAGCCAAGTAAAACATTAAGTCAAGAACCATCTAGTTCGGCAATGATTTTTTATTGGGGAATTAAAAAGTCGTTTCCTCAATTAGATTTACACAACATCTTTTTTTCTGCAGATTATAAACACGAATTTGAAACTATTTTCAATCATGCAGCCGTTTGTGATGACCCAACGGTTTATGTTCATGTATCCTCAAAAATTGTGAAAGAAGATGCCCCGGTGGGAAGCGAGAATTGGTTTGTGATGGTTAATGTACCCTATAATTCAGGACAGGATTGGGAAACAATGCGCAAGGTGATCCGTTCATCGATTATCAAAAAATTGAATGCTACTTTAGGGGAGAACATAGAATCATTGATTGAGGAAGAAGATTACTTAGATCCAATAAGAATAGAGCAGCGTACGTCAAGTTTTGGGGGTGCATTATATGGCGCGTCCTCTAACGATCGCATGGCTGCATTTTTCCGTCATCCCAATTTCTCAAAAATAAACGGATTGTATTTTGTGGGTGGCAGTGTTCATCCAGGTGGCGGAATACCACTTTGTTTATTATCTGCTAAGATTGCAACGGGTTTTGTAAAATAAGAAACGATACCGAATAAATCAATTTTATTTGGAAGATATTAACGCTTTAATTTCCTCTAGAGTTTCTGCTTTTTTCAATTTCTTTTCCAATTCTTTAGTGTCTTGTGAATAAAGCAAAAGTAATTTGTTTTGAAAATCATTAAACTCGATTAATAATTTAAACAATTCACTCACATTTGTAAAACCATTATATTGCCTGTTAAAGTCCGCAGCTACTGTTTTATATTTCTTAAAAAGTGTTTTTTTCTTATTGTCTGCATTAACTTTTAATAGTTGCTGTTGTGCCTGCTCATATTTTTTGCTTGCATTAACAATATCTATTGCTTGAAGAAATGAGTTTTTTGCAGAACTAACTTCTGTAATAAATAATTCCTTATCATAGGTATAGAAATCATTATGTGCATTGTTAAAATTGATACGTTTTGATGTGTTTTTTATTGCCTTTTCCTCATTCTCAAGAAAAACCAGATAATTGTAATAAGAATCCATTAAAACTTTTTGATAGGGCTCATAAAAAGTAGGATTTTTCTTAACGCATTCGACTGCATTGATCAAAAAACGTTCATTCCATGGTTCTTTACAATCACAATTATATGATAGTGTTTGAGGTGACTTTTCTACATACTGATTTAAACTTGGATTGTATTCTTTTATAGATTTGATTTTAAACTCTTTTTTCAATTGACGGAAATGCGTTTCACTTGAATCATATTGTGCTTTTATAAATTCAAAAAAGAATTTGCTATTCTCATGAAATGTTTCTAATAATTCAGATATTTTGTCTTTAGGATACTTCTCATTCCCCAATAGGTCTGATGCGGATTTGTATAATTCTAAAGCCTTAAAATAATCCTTTGCTATCAAAGCTTTATCAGCTTCAGGTATGATGTTTTTGTATTCTTCAGTCTTCTTTAATAAAATTGTTGTTTGGAGTTGTTTTTCCTTCTCTTGTTCTTTATCAAATTTTATTTTACTTACTCCAGTTGGTTCGGAATTACCATTTACATACTTTCCCTCTTCTATTATATTTCCTTTTTCATCGTATTCTTTCCAAGCTCCATCTAGGGTCATATTTTTAAAATTCTTTTCATATTTAATCGTCTTTCCGTTTTCATAATATGAAATAATTTTTCCATCTATCACCTGAAAGTTATAGGTTCCAGGTATATCGTAAAACTTAATATAATGTAGCTTACCATTATCATAATTTTCAATCCATTTTCCAATTGGACCATCATTTTTACATTGCCCTTGTTTCATTATTCCACCGTATTCGGAATAGGATTTGTATGAACCATTCAATTTTCCGTAGGCATCTGTGTAGAATTCTCTCTGAATTTTGGTCTTGCCCCAGTCCCAATATTCTTTTACCAGTTTTTGAGAATATAAATTAATTGTGAATGCCAAAATTGTAATTGTGAAAATCGTTTTCATTTTTTCATTTTTCATTTTTCTATTTGTTTGCCTTTGTGGTTTCACCCTGTTTTTTTGTGGTTTCAAAATTCCACTTTTATTATTTTCAATTCCACTTTCAAGAGGTATCAAGGCTGAACCTTAACTAGTTACTTTCCAACTATCAATTTCCAAATCATTTTTATAATTCTCCAAGTCAACTTAAATGGAAGGGCCCAGATTGGTTTCCAAAGAGATGTTTTTTTATCGTTAGATTTGGTTACTTTATTTTCTGGTTTGTTGTTGTCAGTTGTCTTTATTTCAATTGGGAAACCTAACGTTTTAACCTTTTCTTTCAATTTTGAAGATACCAAAGCAGAGCCGTTTTTATAATCCGATGAATCTGAACGAATTGAATTGTATTCATCTTCAGTTAAATTAATTTCAACTGTTTCTGTCTTAAATTGTTTGTCTCCAGTTTGTTTTCTTATTTGAAATCGGTATTTTTTCATCACAATTTTTTACAAAACTACGTTTTCAGGTTAGGTTCAGCAGAAGCAAATAAGTGCAAATAATTATCACATAAAATTCAAATACATTATATCTATCTTTGAGTATGCCCCGCCTTAAACATCAAATTCAGGAAGAATACTTATTGGAGATAAAATTACTGGTAGAATATACGTATGGGCAAAAAATATTGAATACTAACGATTGCATAGGTTTAGCAAAGGATATTTTTGAGAAAATTAAGTCAAAACTAAGCACAGATACCTTACGTCGAATTTTTGGTTTGATTAAAACAGATACTCAACCATCACTTTTTACACTTGAAGTATTGTCAAAATACATTGGATTTGTCAGTTATGATGATTTTAGTAATTCGGTAGTTTTAGTTGGAAAACACTTTTTTTATAAGCAAATTTTAGATTGCCTTTCAGATAGTAAAGAACCTTTTGAAGCATTGGAAGCATTGCAGAACAAACGACCAAGTGCTGATTATTATTCAACGCTGCATCAACTAATGCTTTTAGCTTTTCAGAAAAAGGACTCTTTATTTTTTGAAAAATTATTTATCAAACAGCCCGGTTTTGAGTGGATCACAGTTTTTAAGTATGAAATTTATCAAACGATTCAATTATTAGGAAAACTTGTTGAAGAAAATGAATGGTTGCAAGAAATTGCCTTAAAAAATTATGTGGGATTACCGTATTTATTTGATTATTTCGTGGAATGGTACGTGGCAGACGATCAGCCGTATTACCAAAATCTTTTGACTAGATATAAGAAAATCCATCAAAGTAATTATGAGAAATTGATATTTTATCATTGTATTCAAGCCATTAATTCATTTAAAAATAAAGAAGAAGAAAAATTTGAAAAACAGTATAACAAGCTAATTCAACTTGAAAAGATTTTAACCCCGAATAATGTTTTGCAAGCGCGATTGATGGGTGTTCATTTTTTAAAACATTGGATAGAATACAAAAATAATGCTGAGAGCAATTTACCTAATATCAATTTCGAAACTCAATTTCCAGATATTGGTGATCGTGTAACAAGTATGTTTTTTCTTTTCAATTACCTGTTTGAAGCCAAAGCTTATTCATTCATGATTTCATTGTTCGAACGATGGTTATCCAACGACTCAATTTATTTTTCCATTTGGACTAGAATCAATTGGAATCAGCTTTGCGTATATATGGCTTTTGCATATTTAGACGCAAACCAAAAAGAAAAATCGCTTGAATTTTATCAAAACATTGATTTAACCCTTTTTGAAACATATAACAAAAATCGTTTTTTAAATCTATATCAAGAAATTGGAAAATCTCTTCAATACCCCCGTTGACTTAAAAGAGTAGACGTTTTAAACAAATTATAACTATACTATTTCAAGTTTATCGCATTGATTCATGTTTTAAAATCAACTTAAATTGAATATTACTTAATCTCCCAATAATCCCCCCTGCACTGCGTTGTATCTGTGTTAATTTCCCTATTTTTGTTGCACTAAAAACAATTTGAAAAGGCTTTATTTATTTAGCATTCGGGCATTCACAGGTCCATTTATTGTGACATTGATTATTTCAATGGTAATGCTCATCATGCAATTTTTTTGGCTCTATATTGATGATATGATAGGGAAGGGAATAGAGCTTTCCATCATAATGGAATTATTATTTTATGTTTCTGCTAGTTTAATTCCCTTGGCTCTTCCTTTGGCCATCTTACTTTCTTCCATTATGACCATAGGGAATATGGCAGAAAACAATGAGTTGAATGCATTGAAATCGGCGGGTATGTCGCTTTTTCAGATTTTAAGACCCCTCACTTGGATAGTTGTCTTGATAACAGCGGCCACCTTTTACTTTGCAAATTACGTAATTCCTGTAGCAAATTTGAAGTGGCATTCGTTGATTTTTGATATTCAAAACACAAAAATTTCTGCTTTAATAACACCGGGTGTATACAGTAAAGGAATAGAAGGATATGCAATTAAAGTAGATGCTGGAAAAGACAGTTATTTTGAAGGAATTATTATCCATGACCACACTCAACCAAAAGAATTAAAAACGATTCGAGCCAAAGAAGGAAATTTATATAAATCGGTCAATGGAAAATACCTTTTCTTTGAATTAAAAAATGGTTCTATAATGGAAGAGTTGGAAATTGAAAGCCCTGTTTTTATGCTGGGTGGCAAACTCCAGCCTAATAGTCGAAATAGCAGACCAACACGAAGAGCAACGTTCAAAAAAGCAACGTATAAAATGGATTTAACGGGGTTTGATTTAAATCGCTCGGACGAAAAAACATTTGCAGATAAACACGAAATGTTGAATGTTTTTCAAATTTCTCATGCAGTTGATTCTGTATCCTTACGAGGAGAACAGGTTATGCGAACTTTTTTACTATCCGTAAAAAATGAACATGCTTTTTTCAATAACAAGAACACCGCAGTAAGCAACTTTAATACAACGGGAATTAGGAATTCCAAAGCTCCTGCAAAAGCAATTGTTTTCAATACTTTATCAAATACAGAGAAACAAAAGGCAATTTCTGCTGCACAAACCAAGTTGAGAAGGAAAAAGCAATCGCTTCAAAATCAAGGTGAATTTTTTCAAGCGATGGAAAAAGAGTTAGATAGTTATTGGATTGAATTTCATCGAAAATTCGCATTAACCTATGCTATTTTGGTATTGTTCTTTATTGGTGCTCCTTTAGGTGCAATCGTCCGCAGGGGTGGATTTGGTGCTCCGGTTGTCATAGCGGCATTGCTTTTTATGATTTATTTTGTACTCATTTCAATCGGTGAAAATTTAGCCAAAACAGACGTAGTATCACCATTTGTGGGTATGTGGTTTGCGGGAATTGTATTAACACCGGTGGCTATTCTATTTACGTGGGCAGCATCAAATGATATTGATTTAATAGAAAGAATGAACTTTTGGAGTAGATTAAAAGCCTTAAAAAAATCAAAATAAATTGTGAAAATCCTTCAATTATGTAATAAAGCACCTTTTCCTGCTAACGACGGGAGCAGTATTGCTATTTATAATATGGCGGTTGGCTTGCTTAATAATGGGGTGGCGGTTCATTTACTTACCATCAACACTAAAAAACATTTTAAATCAGATAATAATATTCCTGCCGATTTTTTAAAAAATGTCCATTATCAGTCAGTTTTTAAAGATACAAATCCTACTTTTTTTGGGATGATGACTAATTTTTTTTCTTCAAAATCCTATTTTGAGACGCGGTTTTATTTTCGGGAATTTGAACAAAAATTAAAAGAAAATCTTCAGGCTTTTTCTTATGACATTATTCAATTAGAAGGGTTTTTTATGTGCTCATACATTCCCATTATTCGGCAGTATTCATCCGCGAAAATTGTCTTAAGAGCACATAATATAGAACATATTATATGGGAAAGGCACATTAAAACGCTAGCAAATCCAATTAAAAAAGCCTACCTCTCCCTTCAAACAAAACGCCTTCGGAAACAAGAGTTGAAGGCATTCAACCAGGTGGATTATATCATTCCAATAACAGCAATTGACCAAAAAGAAATGGAAAAATGGGTGGATAGTTCAAGGCTACACACCGCTTTGACAGGAGTGAATTTAACAGAATACCAGTTGAAGACAGATCCATTATTTGAACCTTTTAGTGTTTTCTGCTTTGGCTCAATGGATTGGATGCCGAATCAAGTAGCTGTTGAATGGTTTTTGGAACATTGTTGGCAGCAAATTTTGGATAAAATCCCGGAATGTAAATTTATTATTGCTGGTCGTAATATTCCAGATGCGTTTAAACAACTGGCTTCATCATCAATTCAATTGTTGGAAAACGTTGCTGATAGTCGGGATGTTTATAATCGATTTAATATCATGATTGTACCTCTTCAATCTGGAAGTGGTTTGCGCATAAAAATTGTCGAAGGCTTGAGTTATGGGAAAGCAATAGTGTCAACTCCAGTTGGTTGTGAAGGTATCAATGTACAATCAAATCGAGATCTTTTGATCGCTGAAAAACCAGAAGACTTTGTTGATTCTGTTTTAAAATTGTTAGAAGATAGTTCGTTGAGAGAATCAATGGAGGCGAATGCTAAATCATTTGCAAAGGAAGAACTAGACAACACGAAATTAACCGCTACCTTAGTACAATTTTATAATTCGATTTTATCATAAGTGTTAGAAAAAGGGCTATATCTCATTGGGATCATTTCAATTATTGGAATAGCTCAGAGCTATTTGCTTTATCCACTTGGATTACTTCTTTTTGGTAAAAAAACGCAATCTAAACCTACATTAGATAGTTCTCCGAATGTTGCTGTTGTTATAGCCGCTTACAATGAGGAAAATGTATTGGAAAAAAAAATTCAAAGTGTTCTGTCTTCCAATTATCCATTGGAAAAGCTTTCCATATACGTTGGTTCTGATGCGTCAACGGATCGTACAAACAAAATTGTAGAAGGTTTTGCCGCTCGTTTTCCCACGGTTCATCTAATCGTTTTTCAAGGAAGAACGGGAAAAGCCGGCATCATCAATGCGTTAATTAAAGATTGTACGGAGGAGGTTCTTATTTTAACAGATGCAAATGTCTTTTTTACACCTTCTACCATTCCAAATCTTATTCGACATTTCTCAAGTTCGGATACGCATCAAGTATGTGCTAATATTTTAAAAACTTCTGATAGAAATGAAAATATTCAAGCCCTAGAAAAAGGGTATTTGCTTATTGAAAACAAACTAAAATTAAGAGAAAGCGCAAATTGGGGTTTTGTGATGGGAGCAGAAGGTGGGTGTTATGCCATACGAAGAACAGCCTATACACCTGTTCCTAAAAATTTTTTCATGGATGATTTTTTTGTTACCATGAGCGTTATAGCAAATAAAGGGCGGGTTGTATTTGATGAAGAAGCTATCTGCTATGAAGATCTCCCTTCTGAATCAGCAGAAGAATTTAAGCGTAAAATTCGAATTTCAATCGGTAATTATCAGAATTTAGTTGCGTTTAAACAACTTCTATGGCCTATTTGGACTCCAATCGCATTTGCGTTCATTTCCCATAAAATTTTGAGATGGTTAACTCCTTTTTTTCTTATACTTCTGCTGCTGGTTTCTATTGCGCTCAGTTTTAATTGTCCGATTTTTCAGCTATTCGCTATTCTTCAAGGTAGTTTATTTCTTAGTCCTTTTGTAATTCCCTATTTAAAATCAGTAAAGCCATTATTATTTATTGCTCATTTTTACAACATGAATCTTGCTTTGCTTATTGGTTTCTTTAAGTATATGAAAGGAGTGAAATCGAGTGTTTGGCAACCCACCCCTCGATCTAAGAATTAACTTTTTTGGTGGGCCTTCCGGTCAAATAAACGCCGACAAAAATCAGGAGCATATATATGACTTTTTCAATTGTAATGGTTGATGTATAATCGGGTGCTAGATTTAGATATAAAAATAGGTACGCAAAACCAATTACCATCATCGGTTGAAAATAAATGTATGAGCTTGAAACGGATGGACTCAAGTGTTTTAATCCATACATCGTTAACAAATAGGTAAGAAAAGTAACCCCAACCACCACATAGATAATTTTAATCCAAATGCTTGTCGGAATTTTCGCGAAATCAGTGATTATTAATTCTGAAAGAACAGGTGGGTAAAATAAGAGAAATACAAGCCCTAAGCTAAATACCCAAGTGATTACCAATAGCGGACTGTATTTTTTCATGAGTGGCTTAGCCAGTACTAAATAAACGGCATAGCTCAGCGAATTAATTAATAAAAATAAATCGCCCAAACTCGTTTCTGAAACTGCCCGAACACCTGTTAATGTTAATAAAATGGCACCTATTGCACCAATAGCAATTCCGGTAAGGTGTATCGCCGTGATTTTTTCTCTTAACAGGAAAACGGAAAGAATAATCACCATAATTGGATTGAAGGCCATGATTATTCCGGAATTAACAGAAGAGGATAAATTGAGTCCATGAAAAAAGAAAAGTTGATTAACCGTTACACCAAATAGCCCGCAAGCCATGAGTCTCAGCCAATCTTTCCGTTCAATTTTACAGGATTTAATGAAAAATAAGAGTAACCAAAACAGTAATGTTGCTCCCAGTACACGAAAAAAAATGAACACAGAGGGAGTTAAATAAGTGGGCATGACACCCTTTGCCAAGACATGGCTCGCACCATAAAGTGTGTTTACTAAGAATAATGCGGCATGAGCCCAAATAGTTCCATCAGTTTTATTTTCCATTAGAAGAACAGCCACCGTGTCTTTAGAGATGTTTGTCTGTAGTCATCCAACTTTTCGCTTACACCTTTTGAAATTAGTTTTTTCTTAAATTTTAATGTCCCTTTTCCTTGTTTGTAATCCATTTCATCGCTAAAAATAGGTATGAGCGCCCAAAAGTGTATC
>Ga0222712_10003937_pt1 | contig 15849 bp, 14 predicted proteins | sample C33_657DmetaG_FD_165043 | JGI IMG/M metagenome (GOLD analysis project Ga0222712, IMG submission 165043) | Estuarine water microbial communities from San Francisco Bay, California, United States - C33_657D | ecosystem: Environmental > Aquatic > Marine > Unclassified | place: USA: California... | reverse complement strand
TCGGCAAGCGGACTCAACTCCCTTCTCTTCATAAATCAAAGGTGGAGAGCACAATGGTTTCATAAAAGTGAAAAACACAGCGCTATTATTGTATTTTACCCCCTCCCCGCTGTTGAAGAAACAATCTCATCCAGCTTTTCCACCAACTGTGCAGTTACCGCTTTGGCGGAGTATTGTTCAAAGGCAACCCGGTTGATTTTGTTTGGATCGAAGGTTGTACTGAAGTTTTCGAATTCTCGGAGGCCCTCTAGAAAACGGGCAGAGAGGGTGTCAAGGTCTTCCTCTCCTTTCATGGTGATGACGATGCCGGCATTGGAAGCCCTCAATACATTTACGGCCGTGCTTTGTTCATGCAAGACCGCAAGGATTGGTTTACCTGATAGCACACCCTGGTAGACCTTGCTGGGTGTGTAGTGTGGCTCTGTGCTGCCGAGGATGAATACTGCATTAGCAGCTTCGAGCTGGGTAAGCACGTCGAGGTATGGGATGCGGTCTGGGTGTTCGAATACAGTGTTTCCATACAGGCCATGCTTTTCAGCGATGGGTTTGATGGTGCCGAGGGAACCTATGAAATGGAATTCAGGTTGAGGGAGGTTGAGAGAGGTTGAGGGAGGTTGAAGGGGTTGAAGAGGTTGAAGAGGTTGAAGTAGATTAAGTGCCTTAAATATTTCTTCAAGGGGTTTGTAGGCTTTGGGCAGCATTGCGCCGGCGTAGATGAATTTTATAGTTGAAAGGGTTGATGTAGTTGAGGGTGTTGAAGGAACTTCCTTACTCCTGTTCCTTATAAAATCATGATCTGATTCTTCGCCACCGTAGGGCATGGCAGCGGTGAGTGCCTGGGTTTTCAGGTGTGGATTTCGATCAAGGACGGGCTTGTAATACCCTTCCGAGACGCCGGTGATCAAAGCCGCATGTTTTACAGCGATGGGTTCAAGGAGTTTTGCAAGTTGGGTGCTGAACCAATGGCGTGAGAAAAGTTTGTTAGATCCTGGAAATTGATGCACCCAAGGATCAATATAATCAATGCCATAAGGAATACTTGTCCTTTTAAAAAGATAAGGCCCCAGGAGGGCCATGTAAAAGGAAGGAATAGGGATGTAGACAAAGTCTATTTTTTCAGCCCTGATGAGTTCCAAAGCTCTCCTCCTAAACTGGAAATAAGCACGTAATCCAATATCACCCACGAGCCTTGGCTTACCCACTTTGAATGCCGATACCTTTTCTATGCGCTGATCAGCAGGGATGAGTTTATGCAGGTTCCAATCCAAAGCCTCCTCATAGAAATCCTCATGCACCGTCAGTATGATGGGGTTCCAACCAAAAGCGGGCAGGTGTTGCGCAAACAGACGCGAACGGTGAACAGCTGCAAGATTGGAGGGAGGATAGTGAGGGGATATGATGAGGATGTTTTTCATTTGAATTCCTTTAAGAGCAACCAACGATCAAGGTATTTAACCAAATAACGATTGATCAGATAAAAATTTACAAAGTAGGTAATAGACCATCCCAAAAGCTTTGTACCCGGAACCGGGAACATCCAGGCATATTGAAAGATGGGAGCAGCATAACATATTCCCCATACAACAGTGTAACCATTCAGTAAAAGAGTTTTGTACATCCAACCAAACAAGAGCCCAAAAAAGAAGATGGGGATGAACATATATACAGGTCCGAAGTCTATATAAGCTTCAGGGACATATCCTAAAGAGAAAGAAACACCTTCATCTCTACCAGCAAAACCTATTCCTGTATATTTTGCAGTCAACTCAGAGTCATATATTTGTTTTTTGTCTGGAAATAAAATTCTCGGTTTTAAAATATGTTCAAAAGCATCGATCAACAATTGCCCATTCTCATGTGGTAAAAAAGTAGGCACTTGCTTTAATGCAAGTGCGAAATACTCCACATAAGATACCCTGTATAGTAATGACTGACTGCCTCTCTCAAAACTTTCAGAGAAATTCTTAGAAGAAAAGTCTTCACTTATTATCTCCCATAATGTTGAAATATTTTTTAGCTGGTCCGTCTGAACAATGGCTTGAGTGCGCTCTCCCCCCGTCAAATAAGCCCTATATTTTCCTTTACTTGACGACCAAACAACAAATATGAAAAAAGTTAATAGCGCAGTAAAAAGTGTTGCTATGAGAGCTTTAGGTGAAATTCTTCTGTTAAGCGTGAAAAATGCACCTACAGCAACAAGAATATAATCTTTAAATGAAGCCCAAAAACCAGAGAAACTAAGTAAAATTTCGAGTACAATAAAAATCAGAACATATTTGATATTTGATGGTATGATCGAAGTATGTAAGATTAGCAAGGTCAGAAAAACCCATTTAAAGTGAACCAATCCAAGCAGCATTTGACCGCCAGATGCACGCAATAATAATTGAGTAAGAAATGCTGAAAAAAATGAATAGTAAACATACCCTAAAAACAATTTTTGTCCATCGTACCTTGATAAAAAAAATTTAAGTTTATCGATTCTTGTAATTATAATATCCTTTATTGGAACGTATATGCCAATGGTGTAAACAATTTGTGATATGATTGCTAACAAAGTTGCGTAGGCTATTGTCTCAGATTTATACAAAGTCAACTTGGATAATGGCAAACCAAAAAGAGCTCCATAAGGAAGTAATATGGCAACAACCATCCAATTCAAAAAAAGGTTTACCAACAAATGTTTAGGCTCATTTATACGCCATAAAAGTTTGAAAACTAGGAATAGAGAGAACCCAGATAATGCCATCAGCATTGGATCTGGTGAGATTAAAATAAATAATCCTATTATTAAATAAAATAAGTAACCTAATCTCAAAGTTATTAAAGTTTAAAAATTGTTTACTACTACGAATAGTATTATTCTATTTAGAAATATATTAGTGAATTCTTCAAAAGAATAGTAGAAATCTACAAACAAAAGCACTAAATAATTTAAATAAAAAGAAATAATTACTAGTTGATTTGTAGACATTAAACTAAATAATTTTATCAAACAAAAAAGAAGAAAATTAACTAGAAATAGTACGTCTTTTGAAGTAAAAAGACTCAAGCAAATTAAAACTTACATAGCTAATTGGGAGTAAAATGATTAATGTTAATGCCATTAATATAAATACACCTCCTGCAGTTTCAGGAATCCAAGGGCAAAAAAATTTGAATACTATTGATAAAATAAATGAATGCCATAAATAAAAACTATATGAAATCATTCCAATTGAGGAAAATATCCTATTCCCAATCAGCTGAAATGAAAAACGATTGAATAGAGTTGTATAAATGATTGCAGCAAATCCAAAACTCATAAGCATAGGGCCTCCACTTTCCAGTATTAATGAGAACTGGGGGAAGGCTTCTGTAACTCCAGAAGAAAAAGAGAGTTTACCTAGATATGAGATAATCAAGCCGAGCAGCAAAGAATAGTTATTAACAAAAAAACGAATTGATATACCATGCTTATATAAATATGCTGCGAGTATCCCCCAAGAAAAATGTCCAATATTATTAAAAATTGAATACGACCACTGATCATTTGAAAGCAGATATCCAGAATAATGCAATAGATTCAAAGCAAAGCAAATGAGTACTAGTCCGATTGTTACTTTCAGAATCCCTAAACGAGTAATAGAATGTAAAATAATTGGCAATAAAAGATAAAAATGCCACTCAACAGCTAATGACCAAAAAATTGCATCAACTTCTGCAAATGGAAATGTATTTTGAAGGAAACTGAAGTTTATTAATAATTTATAAAATAATTCTTGAAGTGATTCGTATTTTAGAAAAGCAAGTATGAAACAAACAAAGTAGAAAGCAGGTGCGATACGTAGCCATCTTTTCCCCCAGAAAGAAAAAATCCTGTTGATCGTAAACTTTTCATCATCTGCCAAAACCAAATAAAAGCAAAAGGCACTTAAGACAAAAAATAATTGTACCCCATTGCCCCATAAATTCAGCACACGCATTATATCTATACCAGCAATTTTAAGTGTAGGAAATTTCATTGTAGCCCATGAGTGAGTGTACAAAACTCCTAAAGCTGCAACAGCTCTCCAGCCATCGATACTTTTAATTCTCTGTCTCAAATTTAATTCCTGTTATAAGATCTATTAAACGATTATCAATTGGTTGATGAGGATCAAAATTAGCTTCATAATATAATTTATTAATGTCGCTTGGCCTTACAAGGGGATGCCATTCATTGGGATGCCTAAGCAAAATTCCATCAGATAAAAACCCGGCCCAAAAGCTAAATGTACTTCCAATAGATAAGATGCAAATTTTACTCCTACTTAACAATAAAATATCTAAAATATCTGGCTTGGGTTTGGCTAAATATACATTGGGTAGAGAAAGTAACATGGCTATTTCCTGAGGAAAAGCATCAGTAAAAACCTCTACTGCAAGATCTTTTCCAGTAATATTTCTAATGGCTATAATAGATGAAATGAAAAATGATTCAGGAGTTATTGTAGAGCCTAACTTAAAATCTCCTCTTCGAATATGAACTCCAATTACTGGACTAGGATATTTCTCAAGATCTTTCAACAATTTTGGAAGAATAAGGCTATTCAACTCTAGTCGAATTTCTTCTCGAAATGGTTTTAAACTTTGAAAATAATCACTACTTGTTACAACTTTATTAAAAACATAAACTCTTTTTTTGTTCGAACTAATTAAATCAATAGGCTCAAAAACAATTAAAGCATTGAGTCGAAATAAAATAAATTTAAAATGAGTAAAAAAAGGATTTTTTTTGAAATACCCCAAGTAAACTCTTTTATATTTTTCATAACGAAACCATGCACCCCAATGGAAACCCCACCATGGAGATTGGAATAATTGCAAATTTTGTTTTTTTGCAAAAACAAATGCTTTTGCCCATACAAGCATTTTATTGCCCAAACCAGTATCAGGCAGAAGCGCATAAACTATTTGATGTCTATCACTATTCATAAATAGTAATTAATACCTATAACACTCTTCATCTTTAAATAAAATCAAAGATTTGAAATGAATGGGTATAAATTATCCATAATCGGTCTATAATCATTATACTCAGAGGAAAGACGTAGAGATATGTCTCTCATTTTGTCTAGCTCATTTCTATCTGAAATTAAATTCACAGCTAGCTGAGCCATTTCTGATGGAGTTTCAGAAGATGCTAACATGCCAATCGGTAAATTATAACCACGATTTCCATGTGATGTACTTAACACAGGAATACCCCAGCTTAACCCTTTAGCTAATTTTGTGCTAACACCTCTAGAATAGTAGAAAACAAGATTTAGGAATAAAGACCAAGTTGCTACCTCGTCATTAACTTTATCATCGGGAACAAAGCCACAATATTCAATAAATGGATATTTTTGTGCTAATTGATTACCTATTTTGGTAGGATTACCTAAGAGCCGCAACTTTAACTCTTGACAGGGAGATTTAACAATTGCATCACAAAATGAAACTAAGCCTTCATAATTAGGTTTATGACTGAGATCTCCTAAAAATCCTACTCTACCGTATACAGGTTTCCAAGGAATAGGCTGATTTATCAAGACACGAGGAACCATAAATACTCTTTTTGCACCTATCCATTTTTCAATACCTTCCTCAACCTCACTTACAGTAAGAATCAAATCTAAAAAACGTAGTCGGAAATCAACTTCCTTTTCAATCATTTTTGCGAAAAGAATTGAATTTCTGAGCCGTTGCAACCAATTTTGTTCTTGCTTAAATCGAAAACTCTGGTGAAGAAAATCACCTGACTCATTGCCATGTGAGCACAAGATTACTTTCACCTCATTAAATTCTTCTTTAATTACTGAAGCAAAAGTCATTGTATTGGATAAGTTCAAAAACACATACTTTATGTCATTTTTGATGATGGTTTCTCTCAATTCATTTTTGTAATTCTTTGGTTCGTAATCATTGTAATTATTAAAACCTAACTTAATACGAATTCTATATAATTTAGATGTTGAATAAGAAACAGGAAGTAAAATGACATCAAATCGTGTCGACAATAAATTTATGTACTCTATGGTACAATTTCTTACGCCACCCTCATTCCTGCTGGTATCTAAATAAATATTATTAACGACAAATAAAACCTTTTCCTTCAAAATAAAAAATTAATCCCACCTTTTTTGTGTGATGAATGATGAATTTTTCTTTATGAATAAAAATTCACAATGATAGAGTGCCTTATCATAAGAGCGCCGCATAAATTGTGAAATATCAAACAACTGAAAACCATTCTCATCCATATAATTCATCACTTCAACTATTGGGGGTTCATTTCCTATACTTAGTAGAGAAACTTCCAAAAAACAAAAATACAATCTTTAAACACTTTTTCAGTCGCTTTTAAAAATTCAAGTTCATGGCCCTGAACATCAATTTTAATAAAATCGGGGCTTTAAAACCCTAAATCACTTAATAAACTATCAACTTTTCGAGAATATTTAATATCTGAATTTGAGGATTTTAAATGTGAAATGTGACTAGCAGTTTCATTTTCAATAAATTTCATACTTTTTATTTCTTCATCACTCAACAAAGCAATGATTACATTTACATTCTCATGTTAGTTTGCAAGTTTTTCTAGTATATCACGTTTAGATTCCTGTGCCTCTAACATTAGGATATTAGCATTTGGAAAAACACATAGAAAATCGCTTGACCAATCCCCCTTATATGCATCGATATCTAAAACATTTTAGGTATGTAACCTATTTATTTCAAATTGTTTAAGGACCAACTCAATCATGGTACTTCAAGATTATTTTTGACTTTTAACTTGAGAGTATATGGGAAAATGGATTTGAAAATTCCTATTGCATTCATTAAAATAAATTTATATAATTAAAAGCAATTTTATCGATGTCAAATTGGGCTTGAGCAAATTTTCTGCAAGTAAATCTACTAATTGATTTTATCATCTTACTACGACTCATCATATCCACATATGAATCACATATAAAGCCCGTTATTTTATCTTGAACTACCTCAGGAACTGATCCTCGGTTAAATGCAATAACTGGTGTTCCACAGGCCATTGCCTCAACCATCACCATCCCAAAAGGCTCATCCCATTCTATTGGGAATAACAATGCTTTTGATTGACCCAAATATTCATTTTTTTCCTCATCATTAAGTGAACCTAGAAAAACTATTTGAGTTCCATCAACAAATGGTTTTATTTCTTCTTCAAAATATTTCTTTTCTTCTTCTAGTGGAGATATATTACCACCAATAAATAATTTACTACCCGTCTCTAATGCAACTTTTATTGCTGTATGACAACCTTTTACTCTTTCAATACGGCCTAGAAACATCAGGGGAGCATCGTCGACCACTTTCTCTGCCAATGTGTATTTTGAAAAATCAATTGCGTTGTAAACAGTTTCCCACCTTCCAGCAACATTGCCACGTGATACAAGATTTGAACTACAACCAGTAAAAATAAGATTTCGATTTTTAAGTTTGTTTATATTGGTAATATTTCTTGTAATAATTTCCCTTCCATAAGTCATGATTTTTTTAACAGAATGATTCAATACAGGAATTAAATAAGCAAGCCTTCCAAAATTGTGAATCAAATCAAACTTATTACGATTCTTCCAAAGAAACCACCATGCTTTAGGAATAGCCAATAATGCATCAAATTTTTTGGGTGGAAATCCTTCTTTGCCATATCCATGAACGGTACACCCTTCAACGCTGGATCCTTTGGTAACCAATAAATGTACCTCATGTCCTAGTCTTGCATATTCTTTGGCAAACATATAAACCAAACGTTCATGACCGCCGTATCCTTTTGGTGGTACAAGAATTCCCGGGTCCATGATAATTAATATCTTCATGTACAACATCATTAAAAATTAGAAGTAACTTTGATTTTCTAAGAAATATTTTCCGGTATAAATAAAGCTGTTAGTTTGAAATAATGAAAGGATTGAAAAGCTATTTAGTGTTGTTATTTAAAAAATGTTCTAAAAAGCTTAATAAATTGTAATTCATATTTATCACATAAATTCAGTTAATTCTTTATATAATTTTTCATGCTCTTCTGCAACTGTCTCAAAAGATTTTATAGCGCGTAAATTATGCTTTGCATTCTCCATTAATTCGCGATTACTAATTAGATATTCTAATTTACTTTTTAAATCAGAGACATTTTTAAATTTAAATAGCCATCCGTTTTCACCTTCAATAATTTGTTCTGCATTTCCATAAACATTAGAACCAAGTACAGGAATACCTGCTGCAAAAGCTTCTTTTAAGACAAAAGGCCCCATTTCACTAACCGAAGAGGGAATACACATCAAATCATAGCATTTTAACGTGTCGATTACTAAATTTGGGGGTATGGTCCCCTTCCAAACAATATTACTTAATCCTTTCGATATTTTAATACAGTCTTTTACATATTGTGTGTCAGTTACTGCACCATAAATATCAAGCGACACACTTTCGGTAGAGATTCCATTTAATGCACCTAGAAGTAAATCAAGGCCTTTAAAATGATTAATACGACCAATAAAAACCAATCTTAATTTACAAGAAGAGTTTTTTGTTACTATTCTATGAACATCAATATTGGGTATCCCCTGTGTAATTATTGATAAATGAGACTCGGATATTCCATTCCTTAACAAAATATCTTTATACCATTCAGTTAGAATAATAAACCTGTGTGTGTTTTTTTCAATTTTTAAAATATTTTTTCTAATGTCAGCAATAATCTTAGGAAAAGACATTGCTGTCCCTATGCGATTTTTTAGAAACCGAGCATCAATATTTAAATGATGTAATAATGTGTAAGCATTTTTTATAAGTGATAAACGTAAACCCTTTTCTCCAATATCATTAAGCCAACATTTACTACACTCTAATTCTTTTATTACCCCGTTGCATTTAATTTCATTCATGTACATCAATGTTCCAGTTTTACATGTATATTTTGCAAGGTGGAAGGTCATTATACTTTTAAAACGAGAATTCTTTACCGCCTCTAAATGAAATAATCCAATACCGATACTACCTGCCAATTCATGAAAATGAATAATATCTGGTTGCTCATCTTGCAAGAAAGCAATAAAGTTAGCTAGGCCCTTCGGTGCTTTGTTTCCAATTATCACATCCCTGTCTGCTATAGTTGGTTCAGCATATTTAAAAATTAATGTCTCTTCAAAAATATATTTTTCATCAAATGCGTTGCCATAATTAGGAATAATAATCTTTGATTCAATATTACGTTTTTTCAACTCGCGTACTAACGCTGAAACATAAACCTCTGTTCCTGCAACATGATTAGGCAAATAAGAATTAAGAACATGAATAACTTTCATAAGACAGATAAGTATAAATAATGTGTTAAAAAAATATCAAAATAACTTCTGAGTTAAAATAATAAGTTCAATTTTTAGAACTAAATTGGATTTGAGGGTATTTTGATATTTAAGCTGAAAACTCACCTTAAGTTAATAACGTTTGAAAGTAGAATATCCTTTGTTTTTTGCATTTTGTATTTAAGGAGTAAAAAACACATTAAGCTTTTTTTCTTTATTTTAAAACCGATTGATGAAAAAATAATTTAGTTACTTATTTTGTCAATTTGCATTAAGACTCTTATGTTTAAAAAAAGCCAAAAACATTTTCTTGATGGTTAAATCAGTATCGTTTTGGATTTTAAAAGCATTTTTGAGCTGTCCTTTGAAAAAATACTTAAAAAAATGAACTGTATTGATTTTAACGAAATTGTTAAGAATTTTATTGATTTCCTGTTTGTTCAATGGTAAATATTTATATGACATAGATGCAAGCATAATAATGTTTCTTTCATTAATCATCCTAACATCGTCTTTCTGCTGTGTTGTTACTTGATCAGTGTGTTGTCGCCAAAAATAAAGATTTCTGTCAAAAAATACTGTGGAATATACTGATGCTACTTTTATGTTAAGAAGGGTGTCAGCTAATATGCCATAAGACTCTTCAAATAAATCTACTTTGTACAATGCTTCCTTTTTAAAAATTACTCCAGTTGGGCCATAACATAAATGGTTGACACCTCTATAATGAAGAATTATACTTTCATGTGATATTAATTCACAAGGCATCTCGATAGTGTTATCTTTTGGGCATTGTACTCCTAAACCTGCCTTAGGATAAGCCAACATGGCATTAACCATGGTTTTCAGTCCGTTTGGCATTAACTTATCATCTGAATCTAAAAATTTTATATACTCACCATTCGCTAAATGTATTGCTTTATTCCTATTCCCAAATTGACCTAAATTTAGATTATTTTTAAATATTTTTATTCTTTTATCCTTGAGTAAAAAGGAAGAGGCTATTTTAAAAGTATCATCCACAGAACAATCATCAACTATAATTAATTCAAAGTTGGTATATGTTGATTGTAAAACACTTTCTATTGATTCAGCAATATGTTTCTCTCTATTAAAAGCTGTTATTAGTACAGAAACCAATGGTTGAATTAATAGTTGGTCATTGTTTTGATATTTTGAAATAATCATTTTTGCTTTCCTTGTGGTACTGTGTTACAAAAAAAGAATATTGATTTTTCTAATGATTTTTCACCTCCAAAAAATAATACTATTCTAAAAATGAATACACTTAAACTATGTGCCAAGTATATTCCTGCATTATGAAAAATCCACGATATTTTCTCTGCAAATGAAAGAGAATTATTTTTTAAAATGGTATAGGTTCTTTTTAAAAATGGCATGAATACAGAAGGGTAAATAGGCTTTAATCCGAATATTTTTCTATCTTCAAAAGCTACCATATAGTTTAGTTTAAAACTATAGCTAAAAGCGTGATGATGATAGTGGTAAACAACGACTGATGGATCTCTAACTATTTTCCACCCCAGCTCAAGAACATTTTTTGACCAAATCATATCCTCAGATAAATTTGTCCTTTCAAAAGGGAGCTTAGTCAATGCACTTTTTCTATACATTGCGTTTACATTATCCCAGCAGCAAATCTGTTTTTGTCTTAATGGTTCAAATGCTGCAAAATCTCCTTTGGGATATTGATAGAATTCGACTACCGGTTGTGAAGATCTTTTAAACCACAATGATGGGTTTTTATCGACATCATGAGGTATAGCCTGTATACCAGTTACTGACTGAACTTGTAAATCCTTAAAATGAGACGCCATTATTTGCAGATTATTTACATCTGCTAACCATGCATCCTGTACTGTAAAATAAACCAGCTCGCCTGTTGCTTTTGCAATACCCTCATTTCTTGTAAACCCATGATTAAATTCATCAGCCGTTATATTGATAACTTTTGCTCCATACAGTAAAGCTATTTCAACACTATTATCAACTGAGGCAGAATCCAAAATAAGTGTTTCGATATAACCATTATATTGTTGCTTTTCTATAGCCATTAAACACTTTTTCAGGGTTGAAGCCCCATTCTTAACCGGTATTATTATGGAAATACTAAACACAATTTCTAATTAAAAACTATTCTGCCTTTTTGTTGTATATCTTGAGCAATTACAGGACTAAACATTTCCATTGAATTTATTGTCGTTTTACTCTCTAAAAAAAGGATTGGTACATTTTTCCAAAAAGAGGCCCACATCGAAAAAGTACTTAGCGGTCCAATAATAAAATCACATAATGAAATGCTCCACATGTCTCCAATCGCAGTGTTGTCAGCATTAAATGAAAAATTTAAATTTTCAAAAGTTGCAAGTTGAATATTTTCATTAGAAAAAATGGCAAAACCAACTTTTGAGGGGTATAACAAATTATTTATTTGTTGCATTTTTTCAACATAAAATTCGTCATTAAAAAAATATTTACCATCGAGAAATGTTTTATAATCGCCACGTCTTACATGAACGGCAACAATAATATCATTCTGTTTTCTCATATTTTGTATTCTCTCTTCAGCTAAGCATTTACTGTTTAATTCAGGTTGAATAAATTGTTTTAATAATTTACTTTGTTTATAAAATGATTCATTGTGTATCCTGTGTTCCCATGAATTAACTAAATAGAAATTGCATTTTTTTTTCTTATAGATAAATTTTCTTGTTGACTACCTGTAAAGGCAACTTTAGCAAATAGAAATTTTGAAAGAAAAGAATCGGGCTTTTTTAAAATGGAATCGGCAAATTTTCTAATTATTCGTGCTATAATATTTTTCGCATTTAAAATATAAATTTTATGTTTTTTTGCTTCATTTATACTAGAAGCGTCTAACTGTGCGTAATAGTCATTTTGTAAAATAATTAATACGGATTCGTGGCAAGAAATACCTGTAGCAATGAGATTACAGTAAGCCCATAGTTGGTTTCCAAATTGACCAGGAGTATCGTAAGCAACGAGCAATTATATCTTTTACAATAATTTATAAACAAGACCCTTGAGCCTTATAACTTTTATCAAGACAGAATTGGAAGTGTATATTTTACCAATAAAGTCCATTTTAATTTTATCAATATTAGTAATTATGCCACCCCTTAAAAGTTCATCAGAAATTTCATTAATCTCTGTTCTAAATAATTGAATCCTTGACAAAACAAAGGTTTTTAAAAATATTATGTACCCAATGCGTAAACTATTCTTATAATCATTAGACATTAGTTGTGGAGTTGATAAAATTTTTCTTATAAATTTTATTCGACTTTTTATACTGTTATTATAAAAATGTTCTATTTTTTCTGCACTCATATTATTTAATCTGTAATAATTATCAGGAGGTAAATCATATCGAAAAACAATCGCGATTTTTTCATCTAATAGCGCTCTCAAATGTAAATCAGGGTCTTCCATATACATCAAAGACTCATCAAAGCCATTTAGTTTTTGTAAAGCAGTTTTTCTCCAGATTGGGGCAATTGTTTGCCATGGAGCATCAATTCTAACAAAAGCATGAATTGCATCTTTACGTTTAATCGCCGCCCCATTAAATATCTTATCAGATCTACCGTCTTCTAATTTAAACTGTTTAAAAACAGCCATATCATTTTCGTCTAATCCATTAACTCGTTGATGTAAACAAAATGGCTCTAATAGATCATCTGAATCTAAAAAAATAACTAGTTCACCTTTACAATGTAAAATTCCAATATTTCTACACACAGCTGCCCCTGATCGATTTTTTGGTGAATATAAAATTCTGCATTTCCCTGTATGACTAAAGACGAATTCATCACAAATAGCTAACGAATTATCTGTAGAACCGTCGTCAATAATTATGAGCTCCCAATTTAGATAGGTTTGCTCCCTTATAGAAAGCAAAGTTTCTTTTAAAAACAATTCCCCATTAAAAATGGGCATTATGATAGAAAGAAGGGGAGGCATTAAATATTACTCGAATCTCGTATATACATCACCAAAACCTGTGGTGATAAAATCGTCAGACAAAACTATAGATTTAAATATTTTAGAGGTTACCCATCCCGTTAAAGAAAACTCCATACTTTCTCCAATTGAGTAATTAAATTTACAACAACCTAATGATTCTAATCTGTCAATGATTGAGAGTAAAACATCATTCAACTCCGGCACAGTATACTCGAAGGAAACCACTTTTAACGAATTAGATAACCCTTTGAACACTTCGAGTTCAAACCCTTCTACATCAACTTTTACAAAATCAGGAAGTCCATATTTTTCGATTAAACTATCCAATGTAATAATGTGTACCTGAGTAGTATTATCCCATGTATTACCAACAAAACGGGTGTCAGAAGTTTTCGCTATAAAATCTTTAGAAAAAGAACTTAATACCGAATCGCTAGACAAATAAAATGTTTTTGTTTCTTCTATTTCGCCTACACCATTTTGTAAAACTGTAATACCTTTATATTTTGCTTTTAAATAATTGCAGCAGGCTTCTTGTGGCTCTACTGCAACTATTAAACCTACGTTCAGCTTGATGATAGGACTTATTCTATTTCCATAATTAGCCCCTATATCAAAATATGTACTTCCCTTTTTTAAAAATTGCTCATAAAAAGATTTTCGTCTTTTAAAATCTAGTGAGTTTTCTTCATCCACTAAATCTCTTTTTCTTCTGATTTCAATTAAAGTTTTCTGAACCAAAGATAGAAGTGAATTTGGGATAATTTTTTTTAAAATATTTTTCATCATTAAAAGATTATGTAAATTATGAAAACTTCTATTTTACAAGTATGCATTTTCTTTTGTTTGTTGCTGTCTGGAACTTATAATTTGAAAATTATTTTTTAAAACAAATAAGAAAATATAGTAACTAAACTTATAAACGATTTTTCTACTAAAAATATAACCCATAAAAGAAGGGAAGGTTTTCCGATATAATAACCAAAAAGCACCTACTAAAGTTGCATTAGGATTTTTCAATATCAACAAATCAGCATTCAAAAATTGGATAAAATTTTCTCTAGGATTAATTAATCCCGCATTTGTTCCTTTATGGTAAACGTAAGCATCTGTCAATATACCTGCTTTGAGCTTTTTAAATTGCAATCGCTGTACATAATCATTGTCCTCACCTGTATGTTTAAACAATGGATCGAAACCACCTACTTTTCTAATAGTATCTTTGGGTAACAACCATGCAGCTGCATGAACAAAGGATGTTTCGTATGCGGCAACTGGCGGATTATTAAAATTTTTTGTGTAATACTGCAGTATATATTGTTCAAAATAAAATTCTGTTCCTTTCCCATCATAGTTAAGATGATAAGGACTCAAAAGTGAAAAATTTAAATTGGACTCACTGTAGTGTATTAATTTTTCTACACAGTATTGCTCAACCCATGCATCTTGATTTAATAAAAAAACATAATCGGCTTTTTTTTCTAATGCCTTTTTTAAGCCTATATTATTTGCTTTGCCAAATCCGAGATTACTACCGGTTTCTATTAATTCTATATTTACAAAATTTTGTTTAATGTATTGGCAAGTTTCATCATCAGAAGCATTGTCAACAACTAAAATCTGTAATGGAATACTGCTATTTATTAATGAATTAAAACATTTTGTAATCCATGGCATCCCGTTGAAAGTCACTACAATAACAAATATCTTTTTATTCATCGTAGCGTTTATCTGAACCTAAAACAGTATTATACCAAGAGCTCGCTTTACTCATTGCATTCATATAAAATAGTGTCTCCTCATTTGGATATAATGGATTTTCATACCAAGGCATGTGTTTCAACATATAATTTCCTCCCGTCCGCAAGGTCGAATCCCAGCATTGTAAAAAAGATTCAGGCCTATACAACGCAAAAGTGGTATCAATTTTGGATTTATAAACTGATGATTCTATTTCATCGGTATACATTTTACTTTCCCAATTTATTACTTCCTGTTTTTTGGGATAATAGTCAGGTAAATCATTTATATGCAACCCAAATCCAACTTTGTTTATTGCTGGATATTTATCGAGCAAGGATTTAAAATAGTACATGAAATCGATAGGGGTATTCTCATCAGGTAACACATCTGGATCGGTATATACATGATAATATTTTCCGAATCGCTGGTGCAAATGTGTCTTCCAGAGTGATTCGTGCCCAACATTTTTATTTAACATATAAACAGTTGCTGGGCATTTGTTATAAAACCTTAAAAGTGGATCATAAGTAGATCCATTATCTATGATGTGTATATTGGTATGCCCGGCATTTAATAACCAGTCAATTTGCTGCACAAGATATTGCAGCCGATTAAAATTATTTATGATGATTGGGAAACGAAGAAAATCTTTATGCTTATAAATGATATGATAGACTTTCGTTTGAAGTCTGAATGTTTTGTTTATATTATCTGATAACGTAGCTTTTATTGATATTTTTTTTGC
>Ga0222712_10003936_pt1 | contig 15851 bp, 15 predicted proteins | sample C33_657DmetaG_FD_165043 | JGI IMG/M metagenome (GOLD analysis project Ga0222712, IMG submission 165043) | Estuarine water microbial communities from San Francisco Bay, California, United States - C33_657D | ecosystem: Environmental > Aquatic > Marine > Unclassified | place: USA: California... | reverse complement strand
ATAAACTCTAAATTTTAATACGGCCATTTTGGTATTTTGAAACGCTAAATTACTATTTTATTATAGGAAATAAGCCTAGTTTTTCAGCTTCTTTTAACATGAAGCCATAGGCTGCCTCATAGTCATTGGGAATAACCCCATCTAATATGGCTTCTCTAATAGCGTCTTTAATAATACCTACTTGTTTAGAAGGCTCAATAGCAAATAAATGCATAATCATTTCACCTGTGATAGGTGGCTGCCAGTTTCTAATACTATCTTTTTGCTCAACTTCCACTAATCTTTCTTTTACAAAATCAAAGCCTTGTAAATAACGCTTCACTTTTACCTTATTCTTACTGGTAATATCGGCAGCACATAATAACATTAAGTTATCAATATCATCTCCTGCGTCAAATAATAGTCTTCTAATGGCACTATCGGTGACTGTTTCCTTAGTTAATGAAATAGGACGTAAATGAAGGGCCACTAATTTTTGCACCATTTTCATTTTTTCATTCAATGGTAATTTCAATTGCGTAAAAATTTTAGGCACCATGCGTGCCCCCACTACTTCATGTCCATGAAAGGTCCAACCAAAACCTGTTTCAAACTTTTTAGTTTTAGGTTTTGCAATATCATGCAGTAAAGCAGCCCAACGAAGCCAGATGTCCTCACTAGTAGCTGCTACATTATCTAATACTTGCAAAGTGTGTGAGAAGTTATCCTTATGCCCAATACCATCAAGAGTTTCAGCACCTTCTAATTGTAATAGAACCGGGAATATATGTTTTAATAAGCCAGCTTCTTTTAATAAGTACCAACCTTTAGAAGGCACCGCCGCTTGCATTATTTTTTGTAGCTCATCGGTAATACGTTCTTGCGAAACAATAGAAATACGGTCGGCCATTTTTTGAATGGCTGTGAAAGTTTCAGCAGTTATTTCAAAATTTAATTGCGTAGCGAAACGAATAGCGCGCATCATGCGAAGCGGATCATCGTCAAAAGTTTTTTCTGGAGCTAATGGTGTTCTTAAAATTTTATTCGTCAAATCTTCTAAGCCTCCAAAGGGGTCAATTACTTTTCCAAAATCGTTTTCAATTAAAGAAATAGCTAAAGCGTTTACTGTGAAATCTCTTCTGTTTTGATCGTCCTCAATAGTACCCGGACTTACCGATGGCTTTCTACTTTCTCTAGCATAACTTTCTTTTCTAGCCCCTACAAATTCAATTTCAATACTATCTAGTTTCACCTGCGCAGTGCCAAATGTTTTAAACAAAGAAACAGGTGGCCTTGGAGAGAATTGATTAGCAAAAGCAGTTGCTAAAGCGAGACCGTCGCCTATACATACAATATCTATATCCTTAGTGGGTCTATTCAAAATTTTATCACGCACGAAGCCGCCTACTGCAAATGCAGGTGTGTTCAATAAAGCAGCTTGCTTAGCCACTATATTGAATATAGATTCTTCTTCTTGTGTAAATTGAATTTGCATGGCTACAAAAGTACTAATGTTGGGCCATTTGTAGCAATGGGGCTATTAATTGGTTATTGGCGATGGTTTTGGCGCAATTAAAATGCCCTAATGGACATTGTTTTTTACCATGTAAACCACAAGGGCGGCAGGTTAGTTTTTCTGGAGTTTCTACTATAAATGATTGGGTAGATAAAGGACCAAATCCAAAGGCTGGAACAGTAGAACAATAAATGGCCACTACGGGCGCATTCATAGCAGAGCAAAAATGCAAGGGAGCAGAATCATTAACAAAATTTAATACTGCTTTTTGTTGCAAGGCAGCAGACGCTAGAAAACTTAATTCTCCACTTAGGTTTATTATTTTTTTAGATGTACTTGAAAGATTGGATGCACTTGAAATATTTGAACTATTTGATGTGTTTGAATTGAATCTTGAAACTTCATCTATAATTTTATCCCCTAAATTTTTATCTCCAGGGCCTCCTAAAATATAAATAGGTCCATCAAAAGGCAAAGCCTGTATAAAACTAACCCAAGCACTTATAGGAAATTGTTTAGTAAACCAAACAGAGGCAGGTGCAATAGTAATATATTTTTCAGTTTGATATTTTTTTAATTTATCAAAATCGGATGCTGTTGGATATAATTTTGGCATGCAAAGTTTTAATGCCCCTATTGACTCTGTTAATTTATGATTTCTATTTACTTCATGTACTGCATTTTCAGTAACATCATGTTTCACAGAATGGGTAAATAAAAATGAAAAGGGGTTTTTATCAAAGCCAATGGTTCTAGTAGCCTTCGATAAAACTGTCCACAAACCAGTGGCAGCAAACCTTTGCAGATTTATTAGTAAATCATATTTCTTCGCTCTTATTTTTTGCAAAAGTTGCAACCAGTGTAAATACTTATTCTCTTTTTTATTCCAAACAATAAGCTCCCCTATAAAAGGGTGTTCATTAAATAAACTTTCATTGCCTTGTCTTACTATTATATCAATACTTGCTTGAGGATATTTTTCATGCAGGGTTTCTAAAAGTGCAGTCGCCAATACGACATCACCAATAAAGGCAGTTTGAATAAGCAGTATTTTTTGCATGGCAATAAATTAAGGACGAATAATAATTAAATTACCTGCTTCATCCCATTTGACAATGGAAGAGGGCATTTGCAAATTGGTTTCTTCCTGTCTATGCTTCACCACATACCCCACCCCTTCTTTTATATCCACGGAAATATCTGCAAAACATAAAGGCGTGGGGTATCCAGAAATATTGGCAGAAGTACTTACTATAGGTTTTCCAAAAGCCTTCATTAAATCTTTACAAAAAGCATCCTTGGTAATACGAATGGCCACCGACGCATCTGCTGCCACTAAATTAGTTGCAAGGTTCATCGCCTTTTGATAAATAACAGTGGTGGGTTTATGTATACCTTTTATGTAATCGAATATTTGTAAGTTATTGTCGGCAACATAGTGGGCAATTTGTGCTTCTTCCCCTAGTAGTACAATCATAGCCTTGGTGTCAACTCTTTTCTTTAAAGCAAATATTCTAGCCACTGCTTCTTCATTAGTAGCATCACATCCGATACCCCAAACCGTATCTGTGGGATATAGTATAAGCCCTCCTTTTTGAAGAGTGCTTAAACAAAATTGAATATCTTCTTCATAAACAAACATGTTGCAAATTAATCAATCCCCCTTAAATAAATTCAGCTTATTTATTGTGTAAAACTAAGTAGGCATAAATAAGTGCTAGTTTGTAATTTTGTACAAATTGAAACAATGGAATTAAAAAACAAAATAGAAGCTGCCTTTTCTGATCGTAGTTTATTAAAAGATGCTGAATATAGCAAGGCGGTGCATGAAGTGATTGAAGAAGTGGACAAAGGTCGTTTAAGAGTGGCCGAACCCATTGACGGAAAATGGGTAGTGAACGAATGGGTGAAACAAGCTATTTTATTATACTTTGGTATTCAACCTATGCAAACCTGGGAGCTTGCCCCTTTTGAGTTTCATGATAAAATGTTACTGAAATCGAACTATGCCGCATTAGGCGTGAGAGCTGTGCCACATGCAGTAGCAAGATATGGCGCTTATTTAGCTAAGAACGTGGTTTTAATGCCTAGTTATGTAAATATTGGGGCCTTTGTAGATGAAGGCACCATGGTGGATACTTGGGCAACTGTGGGCAGCTGTGCTCAAATTGGGAAAGGAGTTCATTTGAGTGGTGGTGTAGGAATAGGGGGGGTTTTAGAACCCTTACAAGCCAGCCCAGTAATTATTGAGGACGGCTGTTTTATTGGAAGTAGATGTATTGTGGTGGAAGGAGTGCATGTAGAAAAAGAAGCGGTATTAGGTGCCAATGTAGTTTTAACCCAAAGCACTAAAATTATAGATGTGAGTGGCGCTAGCCCAATTGAATACAAAGGACGTGTACCCGCTAGAAGTGTTGTGATACCGGGTTCTTATAGAAAGTCCTTCCCTGCTGGCGATTATCAAGTTAGCTGCGCTTTAATTATTGGACAAAGAAAACCAAGTACCGATTTAAAGACCAGCTTGAATGATGCTTTACGCGATTTTAATGTAGCAGTCTAATTCATTCATTAGCCTCTAATTTTTAGACCCTATTTTTCATAGAAAAATTTCTAAGCGTCAGTACTTCCCTAAAAAAGTTTGGGGTGACCAGGACAAGTCCTAATCACCCCTATTATCCTTCCCCCAAAGGATAAAAAGTTTAAAATAATTATATATTTAATATTTTATTAATATAAAATTATTCATAATGTAAATATGCTAACATTATAGACTTCATTCCAAATAAATAGTAAACTAAGTGGTGAAAATATAATTATTTAAATAAATTATTATTAAACAATTACTTACATATTTATAAATTATAAAATATATATAATTACAGATAAGTAAATTTCTTATTATATTTTTTCTATTATCTTAGCAATATGAAAATAGTTAGGATAATACTTAGTTTAAGTTTCATTATTTACTTTAATTCTTCTTTTACACAAGAAAAAAAGGTGAATAACCCATTGCAAGAGCAGGAAATTGCCTTGCTTGATATTATTACAGCAGATAGTATTAAACAGCAGATAGTATTAACCCCTTAAATATTCAGTTAAATAGTGACATATTTAATTTTGGCTTTGACACCAAAACATTCAAAGATATTGCCCTAGTTAAAAAGGGTAAAGATATCTGGTTACAACTCTTAGGTACAGGTAGGTTATATAAGCTAGAAAAAAGTAAAAGCAACTATTCCCTAATAAGAATTGATTCCACTATACACTCAGGTGTAAACTATAAATCCTTTACCTTCCAACTAAATGACACACTATTTCAATATGGTGGTGCAGGGTTTTGGAATATGAGAGGCATTATGACCTTTTTCAGTCCTAAAACACATGAGTGGGAAATATATCCAAGTAATACTATTGTCAATGGCTATGACGATTATACACATTTCATTAAATATAAACTAGATGTTGAAGCAAGTAAATTATACATTACTAAATCCTTAGCTTATGCCAATATGCCGAAGGATTTTTCTATCAATGATATTGATAGCTGTTACGAGTTTGACTTTCATAAAAATTCCTGGACGAACTTAGGTGCCACTAACCCTGAATTAATTAAAGTGCTGCAAGCTTCTAATTATTATAATTTCAATTTTAATGACCTACTTATTTTTCAAAATTACTTGGACTATTATTGGATTAATTTTAAGAAAAATGAATTTGGAAAAATAAAATCATCAACAAATAATTTGATGAAACAACCTTGGTTAAGTTTATATAGTACCAAGGAATCATACGAATCACTCCTATTTAATTTAGGAAGTACCGTTTACTTAATAAAAATAACAGCTGGTAAAAAACTCAGTTATGTAAGCTATAGTTTTGATGCCACAGATATAGATCAAAGCACTGTTCAATATGTATACAAAGTGGAGAACCCTTTAGTCCATTTTTTCTTTAATAAAGTAATCCCCTACTTTACCCCCAATGTTTCTATTACGATACTCATAGCATTTGGTATATTTTTCATTATTTATAGACAAAGAAAGAAAAGAGTGCCCAAAGAGGTGAATGCTAGATTGAATTATAATTTTTATCATTCACTTAGCATTATTGAAAAAGAATTGATTCAAGTTTTGTATAAAAATCATCAAAAAGGGGAATCTATTTCAACCAAGGTGATTAATAAAATTATTGGGGTACAAAATAAGGATGTCTTAACTCAAAATAAAAGTAGAAGTGATCACTTTTTAAAAATTAATCAGAAGTATAAACTTTCTACACAACAGCAGTTGCCCTTAATTATTAAAACGAGAGACAGCGTAGACAAAAGACAGTATAACTATGGGCTAGAGCCTAGTTATCTAATATATTTAGAAAAGATGATTGAATCGGAGAAAACTATGTTTGACGAATAAGAACAAAAGATTCGTATTATATAGAGATAAGTAATCAATGATTATACAACGATTATACAACCAGTAAGCTACAGCCTCTTCTGGCACTTGCATCTAGCCTACCTAATACAGTAAAGCTACCGTCTTCAAAAACCTCTCCTATATCTTCCGTTGCAATAAAGCTGCAACTATATATATTGGCAAGGTCTATGATGTGTAAAACGCCTCTTCCTGTTTCTTTAATACTTGTAGGGTCTTCCTCTTCTGCCACCATTACCTTCATCCAAGGCGGGCATTTAAATATTCCTTCTTTAATGGCATAGGCCTGACTTAATAACTCCGTCATTCCATATTCAGAATGTATGTTTGATACACCTAAATTATCCTTTAATAATTGGTGTAATTCATTTCTTGTCAATTCTTCTTTTCTACCTTTCATTCCCCCTGTTTCTAAAACTATGGTGGACTTTAATTGTTGAGGAAAGGCAATGGCAAAGTCGGTTAAGGCAAAACTTACTCCTATAAACCATACAGGTTGTTTTTGTTTTTCTAAATTTTGCAAAACCTCATTCAGCTTTGCAAAATCATCTAAATAAAAACCGCTTTCTGCATGACCCGAAGCCTTTATTAATTTATCCACCATGTATACCAATGAAGAATGTTTTCTTTCTAAATAAGAAGGTAATAATCCTATTACACAATACTTACTAGGGTCTCCATAAAATAATTTAAACCCTTCTAAGAAACTTGCTTCATACAAACTTAAATCTTGTACCCAATGATAGCTTTTTACATCCTGCGTAGTACCACTACTTTCAAATAAATGCATGGGCTTCGCTCCAATAAAAACATCTTGGGTTTTAAAAAAAGAAATAGGTAAAAAGGGAATCGCTGTTGACTTGTTTAAAGCTACCCACTGCTTATATACCGCATTATGTTGCAGCTGCCAATTAAAAATTATTTTACTGGTCTCCAAAAATTGACTTGGAGCAAGTGTCCATAATATATTGGTATCAATGGGTGGCTGGAGCAAACTGATTCTATTTATTTCCACAAAAGTATCAATAAATAATCAAGAAAAGGGGAAAGAAAGCCTGTTTCAAAATAGCCCAATTAGTGTTATCTTGCAGGAGTCAATTTTAAACACATTTTATGGCAAAATCAAGCTCAAAAAAACCTGCTACAAAGGCTAAAAAAGAATTAATTAGCGCAGCATCTTACCAATTTTTAACCAATTATATTAACAACCCTTCTCCGGTTGGATTTGAAACAAGTGGACAAAAAATTTGGTTAGAATACCTTACAAAATATGTAGATACTACCTATACCGATGCTTATGGAACAGCAGTGGGTGTTATAAATCCAACTGCTCCTTTCAAAGTAGTCATTGAAGCACATGCCGATGAGATTAGTTGGTTTGTAAATTATATCAACGATCAAGGTTTAATTTATTTAAAAAGAAATGGCGGCGTGGATCATCAAATTGCTCCTTCTATGCGTGTTTGGATACATGGTAAAAAGGGTCCAGTGAAAGCGGTGTTTGGATGGCCTGCAATTCATACAAGATTAAGTAACCCAGAACAAAAAGAACCACAACCTAAAGTGGACAACTTAACCTTGGACTGCGGAGCTAGATCTAAAAAAGAAGTAGAAGCATTAGGTATTCATATTGGAGCGGTGGTGACTTATCAAGAAGGTATTGATGAATTAGCTAACGATTTTATTATTGGCCGTGCTTTTGATAATAGAGTGGGTGGTTTTATGATTGCTGAAGTGGCCCGCTTATTAAAAGAAAATAAAAAGAAACTTCCTTTTGGGTTGTATATAGTAAATGCTGTGCAAGAAGAAATTGGCTTACGTGGTGCAGAAATGATTGCCCGTCGTATTAAACCCAATATTGCTATTATAACAGACGTTACCCACGATACGCATACGCCTATGATTAACAAAGCCATTGAAGGAGATATTCAATGCGGTAAAGGACCTTCCTTAGCCTACGCCCCTGCTATTCATAATAAATTATTAGCCATTGTTGAAAACACTGCTAAAGCGAAAAAAATACCAGTTCAATTTAGAACCTTAAGCAGAAGCACTGGAACCGATACCGATAGCTTTGCTTATGCAAACGATGGTTGTCCTTCCGTTTTAATTTCAATGCCTTTAAGATACATGCACACTACAGTTGAAATGATTCATAAAAAAGATGTCGTAGACACCATTCAACTCATGTATGAAACCTTATTAGTATTAACGCCTAAGACAAATTTAAGCTACCTATAATGTTTGCTACCCATTTAAATATTGCTATCATTGATATGTATGATGGAAATACAAATGTGGGTATGGATTGTATTCAATTGCTTTTAGCCCATTGGAGCCAAGACAGAAATGCAAGTATAGAACATCAAATTTTTAAACTTAGAGATTGTTGCGAGATTCCACATGATGGATTCGACGCCTATATTTCCACAGGAGGGCCAGGCTCTCCAGTGGATTCAAAAGGTGAGCCCTGGGATAATTTATATACAGAATGGCTTGATCAAATGTTCGCTTTAAAAAAGCCAGTGTTTTTAATATGTCATAGTTTTCAAATTGCCTGCAGGCATTTTAATTTGGGTAAAATAACGCTTAGAAAATCAAGACAAGTGGGCATACTGCCAGTGCATCCCATTCAGTACAATGATTTATTTGAAGGCTTAGAAGACCCTTTCTATACTTTAGAAAGCAGGTTGTATCAAATTACGGAGCCTAACGACGAACTCATAAATAGTATGGGTGCACGCATCACTGCACTTGAAAAAATTAGGCCTCAAGTACCCCTAGAGCGCGCCATTATGGGTATTCAATTTAATGAATATATGTCGGGTGTACAATTTCATCCAGAAGGTGAATACCACATTCTATTAGATTATTTTAAAGAAGAAAAAATTAAGAACGCTATTTTAGAAGAATTCGGAATAGAAAAATGGGATAGAATGATTGAACATTTAAATGACCCTAAAAAAATTAAGTCCACCTTTCAAGCTATTATTCCTAATTTTTTAGACAAGGCTTTAAAAGCAAAATCATAAATTAAATATATGATTGCTTCTATTAGACAAAAATTTAACGCTGCATTTACAGAAGAAGCTTACCAAAACTATTTGGCCTTCTTGAATACGCCCTTCCCTGGCGCTTTAGATTTCAGTGTAGCTGAAACGCCTATTTTTATTGATAAAAATTTTACTGAAAAACTACTTTCTACAGGAGACTACGTGAATCAAGTAATTCAATCCAATAGTTTTAAGTCCATTACTAAGCCTTCCTTAAAAAATGTTCCCCTTTTTCCTAACGAAACTGCTTTACCTCAATGCATCGTAATGGATTTTGCCATTGCAATGAATGAGCATAATGAAATAGTGCCTGCTTTAATTGAACTTCAAGGCTTTCCTTCCTTATTTGCCTATGAAATATTACAAGATGAATGTATTCGTAAAACTTATACAATTCCTGAAGGCTATAGCCCTTATTTAAATGGCTATAACAAAGAAAAGTACATGCTTCATTTAGAATCTATTTTGAAAGCAGATACATTAATTGATACTAAAAAGAATTTAAATACGAATAATCGAAATATATCTGACTCTACTAAAGATACTCTAAAGCATTCCAATAAGCATATCGTATTATTAGAAATACTACCCCATCAGCAAAAAACAAGAATTGATTTTTACTGCACAGAAAAGTATTTTAATATTCCTATTGTTTGTATTACTGAAATTTTTGTAGAAGAAAACCATTTATTCTATGAAAGAGAAGGCAAGAAAATTAAAATAGATAGAATTTATAATAGAATTGTACTTGATGAATTAAAAAATCAAACTGAAGAAATACAAGATAAAGGTGCTTTACTTTGGTCTAATTTAGATATTGAATGGGTAAGCCACCCACATCATTTTTTTAGAATTAGTAAATTCTTACTTCCTTTTTTAAAGCATACCTATATTCCTAAGGCGCAATTTCTAGACCAACTAACTACTATACCTACTGCATTAGATAAATATATATTAAAGCCCCTATTCTCTTTTGCAGGCCAAGGCGTTATTATTGATATTAGTGCTGATGATATCTCAAACATAAAAGACCCTTCAGCTTGGATACTCCAAGAAAAGGTAGAATATGCAAATTGTATTGAAACGCCCACTGGACCAGCCAAGGCTGAATTAAGGCTGTTTTATTTCTGGGACGAAAGCAAACAACAATATATAGCCACTATGAACCTTGCTCGATTAAGTAAAGGGAAAATGATAGGAGTTGATTATAATAAAAATAAACAATGGGTGGGCGGTAGCCTTGCTTATTTTGAAAAACATTAGTTTTGCGCTAAAATGTTAATTATGGATTATACTAAAAAGGGCGGCTTCTTTATTTATCCACTCTTATTTCTTGTATTTAGTTTTAGTTTAATAAGTCAAAATATATTGGCTCAAGATGCTGGAGAAATTCAGGTTTATGGTTCTGCAACTACACCTAAGTATACTACCATCATTGAGCTACACTCCAATTATACTTTTAAAGGGCCAAAATCTAATGAAAAATACCATCCATTATTAGAGACCATTGAAATCACATCTGGACTCAGTAAAGATTTTGAACTTGGTTTTTATATATTTACCTATAATAATAATGGCAAATTACAATATACAGGTTCTCATATTAGACCAAGAGTGAAAGCACCTGATAGCTGGAATTGGCCCTTAGGTGTAAGCTTATCTACTGAAATTGGTTTTGATAAAGACCCTTTCACCAATGAAAAAGATTGGGGCGCAGAAATTAGACCCATCTTTGATAAAACGATAGGTGATCATTATTGGTCATTTAATCCTAGTCTTGGTGTATCTTTTACGAATAATGAAGTGCTGTTTGAACCTAATTTGAAATATGCTTATGCAAGCTCTAAAAAAGCAAGTATTGGTTTTGAATATTTTGGAAATACAGGAAAACTTTTAAGCCCCTATAGATTACCTAATCAAGAGCATCAACTATACGCAGTGGTAGACCTTTATTTACATCCACTTTATGAATTTAATTTTGGTATTGGCAAAGGAATCACAGAAAGCTCTAATGGACTAATCATTAAATGCTTTGTCGGTAGAAGAATTAATTGGAAACATAAATAAACTAATCTTTCAATAAATAGATAAAAAAATCATCACCTACTAGCTCATTTTTTAAAAAGTTTAAAAAAATAAAGTAATAGATGATGATTATGTATAGTTGCTTACTATTTAATGTAAACTTTCTTACTATCTATTTACAACAAGATCCGTCTTTGCAACATTTAGCATCTTTTTTGCAACATTCCATATCCTTACTGTCTTTAGACATGCCTTTTTTACAAGTTACACCCTCTGTGCAACAACTAGCTCCTGGCTTGCAACAGCTAGCAGTCTCTGCCACTGCAGTTTTGCCAGCTCTATCATACTGGCAACATTCATCTAATTTGCTGTATGCTTCAGCACTCGCTACTTTATGCTCAGTATCGTAACCAGCAGCAGCCACTGCGTCTTCAATTTTATCTGAAGATGTCTTAGAGGCATTAAAACTTACTTTTAATATTTTAGCAGCCTTATCCCAATTGGCAGTAACTGCGCCAGCTTCTTTAGCCGCTTTTTCAATATGCGCTTTGCACATACCGCAATTGCCTGCTACTTTAATTTTAGTAGAAGTTTGGGCTTGTAAAGCAAAAGTAGATATCAAAATAAAACCCATTAATAATATAAAATTTTTCATAAACTTTTTTTAAATATAATTTTTGTAAACTAATTTTTGGTATAGCATGATTATTCATGTATTCCATTATAACTGCCTCTTTCATAAAAGTGAGGCAGTCTATTCACAAGCTAGTCTCTAGCTATTGAATGTCTATTTTCTAGAAAAAATCAAATTAAATATACGCAGATGAGCTCGTAAATGGGCGGCCCAGTATTGACCAAATTCTTATTAGAAATAAGAGGTTTGCTATTAAGTAAAGTAGTACTAGCTTTTTGAATAGCAACTATTTCATGCGTAGTGTTAAGACTTAATTTCTTAACAATATTATTAGTACTTGCTTGAAACTGATGGTTGTCCTGTGATTTTAAATACACTGTTTTTTCAGAACAGCAGATGTCCTTTTTAGAAGACTTAGCGCATTTACATTTTTTAACCTTACCTGCACATAAATGGGTAGTTGCCGTTGCGCCTATACTAGCAACAGAATACAATAAAACTAAAAATATAGTAAATACCCTTTTCATGAGCTCTTTAATTACTGTAAAGGTACAGCCTATTTCAATTATGTAAAAAAAATAGCTGTTAAAATAAAATTAATTAATGAAATTCCACCAAATGCCTACCCTGAACCAAGTACCTGTGCCTGGATAGTTTTGAGCAGTGAAATTATAAGTGTTTCCCAATGAACTACTTGTAGGAATTAAAGTATTCAAATTTTCTAATCTGATATACCCTTTGAAGCGTTTGATCATAAAATGTAAAAAGGCATTGGCAGTAGGTCTATTATGAAGCATATAGCTATTTTGCAAATAGAACTGCCCTGTCATGGGCATATAGTCATCAGCTTTAAAGTCGGTATGATAGATCATTTCTAGTCCGGTAGAAAGGTTCAGGTTTTTGTAAAAATTACCTTCAAATGCTACTCTTTGTCTAGATAAAACGAGTGGAATATTTATGGGCGCCGATTGATCTACTATTTGAACAGTGGTTTCATTATACCAATTCCAATGCTTGCTAATTTTAATTTTATTGGCAAGCAAACTACTTATGTAGCTTATAGGTTTTGTATACACTGCCGCTTGAAATCCCGATGAGAAATAGTTATAGTTATTAATTAACTGGTAGTTAAAAGAAATTCTGAAACCCTTTGCCGCATTTCCCAACTCTCCATTCATGTCCACTGTATTTTCTTTCTTTATGCCCTTTAAAGCATTTATAGGAAACTGCGTAAGGCCTAAATAATTGGTGGAAGGTGTTCTATTGCTATTTTGAAAAGCAATTTTCAAATAGGTTCCTTTGGAGTTTACTATTCTAGATAAGTAAAATTGAGCATCGTAGTCGCCTGCATGGTACCCATTTAAATATAATTTACCGGAGGCAAGCAAATCCCATAACTGGTTTCTCGTTTTATTTTTATAAGTACCAAAACCATATAAATCATAATCAGACCAAGATTGCAAATTCGATAAAGTAGTGGCTAAATGCGCATAGCCCGATCCTACTTGTAAAAATTGATTCGCATTATTTTTTTGAGGATAGCTAATTAAACTAAAGTCATTGGTTACTAAATTCCAATTATCGACAAATTTCAAATTAGTATTAGGCTTGTATATATAATTGAAATATTGTAAGTAACTCTTTTCATTAGGCGATCTGTCTTCAAATGCAAATTGACTTGACTCCAATTTAACTTCGTTTTGAAACCTGAGTCTTGGATAAAATAAATGTATTACCACTGTATCTTTTACAATAGAATCTTTTTGCCCTAGGTCATAAGTTTGACGCCATAAATAAGTATTATTCTTATAGGTTGAACCAGTCGCAATAGTAGTATTAAAAGGATTTCTAAAAGAGGCACCACTCACTCCTAACCTAGTCTCTAATTCATAAGGATTATTTAAAGAAAGACTATCTAATAAAGCAGCTTTCACGAGTCCTCCATTTTCAGAAGAAGCCGCTTTATTGGCAAGCATTACAAAGTAGGATTCATATCTTTTTCTTTTTGATTGAAAATGCGCTGTAATACGCATATTATTCAAGTTCGCATTTTGATTTTTTACATTCCCAGGAGAATTGCTAAACCTATAATCAAATGAAAAATTTAATTGCTGTGTTTTATTTTGGGTATGTTTTACTTCAATTAATTGTTCTCCTTTTCCACCTAATAAATAACCCAATTCTGTATAAGGTCTTGTGGTTTGATAAAAAGGAGTGGCCGCTAATGTATAAGAATAAGCATCATAAGCATGAAAGCCTGCATCAAAGCCTCCCTTTTTTTGAGTTGAAAATAAGTAAGACTTAGTAGCTGTTCCTAAATTACCTAAGTTATAAGTAGTATAAGGCAAAGGATAGTGTACAAAAAAGTCGTTAATACTAGAATCTAATTTTCGAATATCATTGTTATTATACAACTTATAAAAAAGCGTAATTGAATCGGCATTCTGGTCTCTTTTTTGTAAAGAGTCGGTACTTTGACCATTTGTATTCCCCTTATTAATGGGCCTTAATGCATTGCCAAAATTTTGCGCGCTTACTTCTAACTGAACTAAGGTAAAGATGAATAAAAAAAATAAGATGCGCTTAACAATGAACATGCGTAAAATTATATTAGGAAATTTGTTTTACTAAATCGCTAATAATTAAGGTTAACTTAGGTTCTGCTGCATTCGCCGCTTCTAAGACTTCTTCATGTGTAATGGTATTGTTGTCTTCTCTTATACCTAAATCGGTTACTACACTTATAGCAAATACTTTCATACCACAATGCACAGCGGCAATATTTTCTTGTACAGTACTCATGCCTACTACATCTCCGCCTACTGCTTTTATTAATTTATATTCGGCTCTTGTTTCAAATGTAGGACCAGTTACGCCCACATAGACACCTTCATGTACTTTTATTTGATGCTTACTCGCAATAGTTTTTGCTTTGTCAATAAAATCTAAAGCATAGGGCTCACTCATATCTGGAAAACGCTTCCCTAATGCCGATTCATTTTTGCCAATTAAAGGATTTATAGAGAATAAACTTATATGATCCTTTATGATCATTAAATCTCCCACTTCATAATTTACATTCACGCCACCTGCAGCATTGGATAAAATTAAATTTTCAACTCCTAATAATTTTAAAACGCGAACAGGATAAGCAACTTGTTCTGGAGAATAGCCTTCATAAAAATGGAAGCGTCCTTCCATCACCCATACTTTAACGCCATTCAAACTGCCTAAAATTAATCTTCCTTTATGGCCTTCAACAGTACTAATAGGAAAATGAGGTATTTCAGTGTATTGAATTTCAAAATCCACCTTAATTTGAGTGGCTAAATTTCCTAAGCCACTACCTAATATTATTGCTGTTTGAGCAGTCTTGGTAATCTTAGATTGAATAAAAGCAGAAGTCTCCTGTAATTGAGCCATTAAGGGCGTCGTCATAGCACGTATAATTTAGCCACAAATATAACGACAGGAAGGGATTATAAAGCAAGATTCTAGGCCTTTGATGGACTAGTGTCATGTTTTAACACCCAATAGGCAACTGTAGCACTTAAAAGCATAAAAAAGGCACCTAATAAAAAGGCTGCTCCAGGGAAATAAATATGTTGAGGGTCGTTCTTTATAGAAAAATAAGAAGTTAGTCCAATCATCATAGGTGGGCCTATAATGGATGTTAAACTTTGTAAACCTGTTAATGAACCTTGTAATTCACCTTGTTGATTTTTGGGAACATGTGAAGAAATTAAGGCTTGCAAAGCAGGCCCTGAAATACCTCCTAAACAATAAGGCACTAAAAATAAAAACATCATCCAAGTTTGAGAGGCAAGTGCAAATAAAACTAAGCCTATTGCATATAAACTTATCCCATAATAAACACTTTTTTCATTCCCTAATTTAGGATTGATAAAACGTATTAATACACCTTGCACTAGTCCTACCAATAAACCAATGACGCCTAATGAAATACCAATCATTTTGGGTGTCCAACCGAACTTACTAATATTAGCAAAGCTCCAATTACTTTGCACAGAATGTGAAGCAAGATATATGAACAACAAAGAAATAATTAATCCAAATACGGCTGGATACTTATTTAAATTTTTTAAAGATGCAATTGGATTGGCTCTTTTAATATCAAAGGCTCTTCTATGCTCTTTGTCCAAAGATTCTGGTAAAATAAAATAACCATACAAGGCATTAATTAATGCCAA
>Ga0222712_10003932_pt1 | contig 15863 bp, 13 predicted proteins | sample C33_657DmetaG_FD_165043 | JGI IMG/M metagenome (GOLD analysis project Ga0222712, IMG submission 165043) | Estuarine water microbial communities from San Francisco Bay, California, United States - C33_657D | ecosystem: Environmental > Aquatic > Marine > Unclassified | place: USA: California... | reverse complement strand
AAATGCTTTGACTTTGCGAGATAACTCCGGCGATTTGAATACGGGCATTGCATTGTCTGTGTCGGGTGGTTCGGGCTCAGGCGCGATCTCGTATTCAGTGACATCAGGTTCTGCAAGCTGCTCGATTACATCGGGTGTGGTGAACGCACGCTTTGTTGGCAGTTGCACTCTTACATCGACGAAAGCCTCTGATGTGAACTTTCTGCAGAAGCAAATCACAAACACGTTGACCTTCATCAAGGCCACACAGTCGTCGATTCAGGTGACATCAACCAGTGGCACTTATGGAACACCTATCCAGTTGACGACGTCAGGTGGATCAGGTTCGGGCGCTATTTTGTATGCGGTTTCAGATAATGGTTCAGCGTCTTGTGTTGCGAATGGAACACAGTTGACATTCACATCGGCTGGCACTTGCAAAGTCACCGCGACTCGCGATGCAGACAATGTGTTCGATGCACGATCATCGGTATCAACGACCATCACGATTGACCGCAGCAATCAAACTCCACTATCAGCAGCGACAACGACCGGTGATCTCCTGACTGGAATCATTGTGTCGGTTGCCGGTGGTGGGGGAACAGGTTCTGTTTCCACATCCGTTACGTCAGGAACCGCGAACTGCACATTGACTGCTGGAGTTGTGACCGCTCGAAACTTCGGAACCTGTTCGCTCTCGATTTCTAAAGCCGGTGACACAAACTTCTTCTCTGCTTCTGGAGCTGTGACACTTACATTCGCAAAGGCACTCCAATCGTCAGGGTCGGTTTCGTCACCTCTCTCAAGCACATTGGGCACTGGTATCACTTTGGCGTACACAGGTGGCACTGGTAATGGTGCTGTCACCTACACATTGGTGTCGCCAGGGACCGCAGGTTGCAGCATCACGAACGGTGTGTTGAACGCGACTTCGGGTGGCAAGTGCACCGTCACTGTGACGAAGCAAGGCGACGACACATACGCCGATCAAGTTGTCACCACAGAATTCACATTTGTTGACAACAGCGTTCCATCGACAACTACAACAATTGCTCGCGCAGCTTCAACAGGTGTCACTATTCCGAAGGCGACACCGACCACCAGTACGACTTTGGTTCCGACTACAACTGTCGCACCGAAGAAACAAGTACTGCCACCATCGTTGGTGAACACAGAATCAGCTGCTGGTGCAGCAACCATTGGCGGCAAAACCACCAAAGCAAAAACAACGCGAGTCAATAATCAGTTGGTGTTCACGGCTGGTGGTTTCACTGTCACTCTTGCGGGAGTCAATGCTGACGGCACTGTGATCCCATTGTCATCAGAAGGCATTCTGGAAGTGAAACGTGGGGATATGTTCCGTCTTGATGCTCAAGGGTTCGCACCAAACTCAAGCGTCGATATCTGGATGTTCTCTAAGACATTTTTGATGGACACCATCGAAGTCGGAGCAGATGGGCTGGTGAAGTCCACCTTGAAAGTTCCAAAGTCGGTGGAGGATGGTCTTCATCACCTCGTCATGGTGGGCGTTGACAAGGCCGAGAAAGAAGCCAAGTTCGAAGTGGGCATGAACGTGGGTGTTCCGCCAAAGCAGTGGTGGTATTCCCGCATCCTGATCGCGATTCCTATTTCAATCGCGGTGTTCTTCGGTTTCTGGCTTCCCACATCGGCCTCACGCCGCCGTCGTCTCACAAAAACCTGATGAAAACATGAGTCGGGTTGGACTCTTTGTTCAATAGCGCTAAAGGTGTGGCACATACACAATTTTGTGTATAGAGTACGCATCTATGCGTATGCCATACACAAAAACAGCACACGTTGCGCATCGATTGCTTATTTCTCTTGTTGTAGTCCTGGGAACTCTTTGTGTCTCAATGGCGGGAACATCACTTGACGTGAGGAAGGCGAATGCAGCAACCATGACCGGGTTCGTGCAAGTAGCAACCGGCGGTGAATTTTCGTGTGCCGTGAAATCAAATGGCACGGTGTGGTGCTGGGGACGGAACGCAAACGGAAAACTCGGAGATGGCACGACAACGAATAGAACTCGTCCAGTACAAGTCTCTGGCATTTCAGATGCCACACAAGTGATTGCATTATCCCATGCGGCCTGTGCATTGAAATCAGATGGCACAGTCGCCTGTTGGGGAGGCAATTCAAATGGTGAGCTGGGCGATGGAACGACCACTTCTCGCTCCACTGCAAGTGTGGTGGCAGGACTTACAGGTGTCACGCAAATTGCTGGCAACTTTCAGCATGTGTGCGCTCGGCTGAACAACTCAACAGCGCGTTGTTGGGGATGGAACGTGACAAATCAACTTGGCGATGGGACAACAACTAATCGTTTAACTCCCACTGCAATCACAGATCTCACTGGCATTGCGGAGATCACGGCAGGCGTATTCGGTTCATGCGCGCGCCTGAACGACAACACAGTTCGTTGTTGGGGTTCGGGAAATAACGGTGGATTGGGCGATGGAAATCAGACATACCAAACAAGTACGAAGACGAGTCCCACAGGGCTGAGCAATGTTTCTCTGATTTCTCGAGGCCCTGGCTGGGGTAATGAATGTGCGCTTTTGGCTTCAGGCACTTTGAAATGTTGGGGTCTCAACGACAATGGTCAAATTGGTGACAACTCAACGACAATGCGTCTCTCTCCCGTCACAGTCTCCGGATTTGCTGCAGCCATTGTTGGCATTGATGTTGGCTTTTACACATCATGTGCGGTCTTGGCTAACGGAACCGCGATGTGCTGGGGCTGGAATGGATACGGCCAGATTGGTGATGGATCGGCGACAAATAAAAACGTCCCAACTTTGGTGAGTGGACTAACTACTGTTTCGCAAATTTCGGCAGGCTACACACATATGTGTGCGGTCTTATCGGATACATCTGTCAAATGTTGGGGTGCCAATACATACGGGGCATTGGGAAATGGAACAACAAGTAACTCGTCCACTGCTGTTTCTGTATTGGAACCACCGGTTCCGTTGTCTTCTCCGACCTCGGTTGCTGCAACTGCAACAAGTGCAACACCTAAATCACTTGATGTCTCGTGGAATGCTGTATCAAATGCATCCTCATATTCTGTGAAACTGTATGACGCTGCTGGCACATCAGTATTGGTCACTAAGAACAGCGTGTCAGGTACATCGACAACACTGACCACCACCGACTTTGGGTCGATGGGGAACAACACGAATTACAAAGTTGCAGTGATTGCAGTTGGTGACGGCACAAACTTCCTCGACTCTGCAAATAGTTCACAAGTTTCTGTTACGACAAATGCGGTTGCGGTCGCTCCTGTGATTTCAAGTCAGCCTGCAACAGCAAGTCGCACATATGGCCAATCGGTCACATTCTCCGTGAGTGTGTCTGTGAATGATGGCGGGACGCTTTCGTACCAGTGGCTTAAAGGCGGGGTCTCGATCTCTGGCGCAAATTCCAGTTCATACACCATCAATCCGTTGGCTCTCACCGATGCCGGTTCCTTCAGCGTCATTGTGACAAACACATTGAGTGGAGCTCTGTCCACGGCTCTGACGTCTTCAACTGCAACACTAACGATGTCTAAGGCTTCGCAATCTTCGCTTTCAATCACTTCTACCAGCAGTACTTATGGTTCTGCTCTTGCGCTCACTACTTCTGGTGGTTCTGGTACGGGCGCAGTGACATTTGCGGTTGCCTCTGCTGGTTCGGCGGGATGTTCAATTTCAAGTGGCAACGTATTGAACGCAAACACACCAGGCACGTGCACAGTGACAGCAACAAAAGCAATGAGCACCAACTATTTGGCAGAGACTTCGAGCGCGACGACGATCACGTTTGCGCGTCAAATCCAGTCAGCATTGTCGGTGTCAACAACAAACGGTGATCTATACACCGGGATCATTCTTTCGGTTCTTGGTGGATCAGGTAGTGGTTCTGTTACCTCATCGGTATCGAGCGGATCAGCAAACTGCACCCTTACATCGGGTGTTGTGTCTGCTCGCGCAGTCGGAACATGTGTACTCACAGTCACGAAGGCCGCTGACACGTATTACTCATCCGAATCAGCAACCTTTACGTTGACTTTCTCTAAGGCTGTACCTACTCAGGGCTCACTTACTTCGCCCACATCGGGCATCGCAGGTAGCGGAATCAATCTGAGTTTCGGCGGCGGATCTGGTACTGGTGCTGTTTCTTACACCGTGACATCACCAGGCGGTGCGGGATGCAGCATTTCTAATGGTGTGTTGAACGCGACCAATGCTGGCAAGTGCATTGTGACCATCGTTCGTGCCGCTGACGACACCTATGCAAGTCAGTCCACGAATGTGGAGTTCACTTTTGATGGTGCGCCAATTAGCTCGGTCTCGTCAACGACAACAACGATTGCTCGGGCTGCTGGCTCCAGTGTTTCGACGACAACCAGTACAACGTCAACAACAACGACAACGAGTGTTCCAAAGAAGCAGTTAGTCGCACCAAAACTTGTGAATACTGAATCAGCAACTGGCGCGGCAACTATTGGCGGCAAGACTGCAAAAGCAAAAACCAGTCGTGTGAACAATCAATTGGTCTTCACCGCTGGCAATTTCACGGTGACCCTTGCTGGAGTCAACGCTGACGGAACAATCATTCCGTTGTCGGCAGAAGGCTTGTTAGAGGTGCGTCGAGGCGACATGTTCCGCCTGGATGCTCAAGGTTTCGCTCCGGGTTCGAGTGTTGATATTTGGATGTTCTCCAAGACCATCTACCTGGGCAAGATCGAAGTGGGCACTGGCGGCCTGGTGAAGTCAACCTTCAAAGTTCCGAAATCTGTTGACGATGGTCTGCATCACCTGGTCATGGTGGGTGTCGATAAGGCAAAGAAGGAAGCCAAGTTCGAAGTGGGTATGAATGTGGGTGTCCCACCAAAGCAGTGGTGGTATTCCCGCATTCTGATCGCAATCCCCATCTCGATTGCGGTGTTCTTCGGTTTCTGGTTGCCCACTTCAGCCTCACGCCGCCGTCGCCGGAAACTGATTTAGTAAGACACAGCTCAGATGATGAGCGGGTCTATCACAGGGGGTCTACTTAGGTTGGTTGATCCCAACCAAATGATTTCTGAGCTAAAGGCGTGATTGCCCCAATACCGAAAGTAAAGGCAGCGATGTCGTCCCTGTCTTGTTGGGTCATTCCATTGACATCACCCATTAATGCGGTCGCTTGCATCAGTAATACACCGATAAGAGTGAAATTTCTTCTAGATCGTTCGGTGAGTTCAGGATTAGTGAACAAATCCATGATGTTCTTGATGAGTGCTTCTTGAGCCTTGGTAAATCGTTCGGGGCTCACACCGCATGCCAGAAGATATGCAATGAGCTGATGGCGAGTATTCGATATTTTGAGTTGAATTTGTGACGGCGAAGAACTTGGAACAAGAACCTCGCCCTCGGCGGTGAGTTCCTTTAGTAAGCCGTCAGTCAGAGGAATTTCCGTGACTCGGATCAGCAGTTCTTCACGGGATGTGAAATATCGAGCGATGTAATCGTGATGAACACCGGCTTCGCCAGCGATCATATGGACGGTGATATCTGCAGGAGGATGCCTCAGGAGTAATTTTGCTGCCGCAAGCAACATTTGGGACTCTGCATCGGCTCTACTGAGCCTGGGCTTCTTGCCACCTGGCGCAGCCCTATTCGTTGGTGTTTTCGGGGCTGCAGACATCCTTTCAGCGTAATTCAGGGCGTACTCTGTGTGTGTACACGGAGGCATGCCATGACAATTTCAGTTCGTTCGCAACGTCACGGCGACTTCGTCACGGTCACGATGTGTAATCCAGCAAAGCGCAACGCCTTGTCGCTTGATGTTCTCCTTGAACTCACCAAAGTGTTTGAAGAAATCGGGTCGTCTGATGCTCTCGGTGTGATCCTCGCCGCCGAGGGTCCTGTGTTTTCCGCCGGGCACAACTTTGGAGAAATGAAAGGCGCATCAGAAGCCGATGCATTGCACCTCTTTACTGTGTGCTCGAACTTGATGCAGATGATGCATTCCATCCCGCAGCCCATTGTTGCTCGCGTACATGCATTGGCGACTGCTGCTGGCTGCCAGTTGGTCGCTACATGCGATCTTGCTGTCGCGGCTACTTCAGCAAGCTTCGCGATTCCCGGTGGCAAAGGTGGTTTGTTCTGTCATACGCCACTTGTTGCTGTTGCACGTTCGTTAACCCCGAAGCGCGCATTAGAGATGGCGATGACGGGTGACGTCATCTCTGCACAGACAGCATTGGAATGGGGCTTCATCAACGAGGTCGCATCGGATGTAGAACTAGAGAATGCGACGCAGTCTTTGTTGGAGCGTGCATGTCGTGGTTCGCGCGAAAGCAAGGCCATTGGAAAGAAGGCGTACTACCAACAAGTAGGTATGAATGAAGCAGATGCTTACGCCTTTGCATCCGCAGTAATGGCCAATGCTGTTGTGTCAGATGTGGCACAAGAGGGAATCGCTGCGTTTCTTGAGAAGCGACACCCCGACTTTGGTGGTAGGTAGATAGGTATGAGCGTTGTAGTTCCCCCCGAATCCATTATTGAAGTGGAGTTGGCACTTCAGGGCATGACCTGCGGGGCATGCGCTGCACGCATTGAGAAAACCCTCAATGGAATTGATGGCGTGGAAGCTGCAGTGAACTACGCAACTGAATCTGCGATGGTGGCATTTGATGGCACCTCAGTGGAACAGTCCACATTGATTCAGGCTGTCATTGATGCCGGATACGGCGCGCGTGTTGTTGATGACAACCCATATGACGATGATCTTGAAGCACGTCTGCGTCAAGCACGCATTCGCCTTATTTTCTCGGCAGTAATGTCTGTGCCAGTTGTAGTTCTCAGCATGGTGATGCCATGGCAGTTCAGTGGATGGCAGTGGTGGGCAATGGCCTTCTCTCTTCCCGTTGCGACATGGGGTGCGTGGCCATTCCATAAAACGGCATTGAAGAATTCTCGTCATGGCACCACCACAATGGACACTCTGATTTCCGTTGGTGTCATTGCTGCAACATTGTGGAGTGTGTGGGCACTGATCTGGGGCGACGCGCTGGAAGAAACAATGGTGCACAACGGTGTCTCGATGGGCCCTACAACGCATGTGTATTTCGAAGTGGGCGCCACCGTCACTGCATTCATTCTTCTGGGTCGCTATTTGGAAATGCGCGCCAAGAATTCTGCTGGTGATGCGCTTCGTTCATTGCTGGCAATGGGCGCTAAGTACGCCACGGTGATGCGCGACGGCGAAGAGGTATCCATTCCCGCATCAGTGGTGCGAGAAGGTGACATTTTGGTGGTGCGCCCCGGCGAAAAAATCGCAGCAGACGGCATCGTGGAAGAAGGAACTTCCAGTGTTGATGCCAGCATGATCACGGGTGAGAGCGTTCCCGTCGATGTCACCGTCGGTGACAACGTCACTTCAGCCACCGTGAACCAAAATGGACGCTTGTTGGTGAAAGCCACGCGTGTGGGAGGTGAAACAACATTTGCGCGTATGGCCAAGTTGGTACGCGACGCGCAAGCAACAAAAGCGCCGGTTCAAAAGGTGGCCGACAAGGTTTCATCAATTTTTGTTCCAGTGGTGTTCGCGATCAGTGCGGCCACATTGGCTGCATGGTTGTTCATTGATGGCGATGTGCAGAAAGCGTTCACAGCCGCTGTCGCAGTTCTCATCATTGCTTGCCCTTGCGCATTAGGCCTTGCGACTCCCACAGCTCTCATGGTGGGCAGTGGTCGCGCGGCGCAGATGGGCATTGTTATTAAAGGCATTGATGTTCTGCAGAGCACCCGCCGTATTGACACAGTGGTTCTCGACAAGACCGGAACTGTCACAACAGGCGCAATGACGCTTGCGAATATTGTGTGCGCTGAAGGTGTTACTCGGGAATCTGCATTGAGGTACGCCGCAGCAATTGAGAAGGGCAGTGAGCACCCCATTGCTCGAGCAATCGTCTCTGCTGCTGAAGCAGAACTCGGAGAGCTGCCAAAGCTTGATGAATTTGAAGCAATGCCAGGCGTTGGAGCAGCAGGTCGCATCGGTGGCGTGATTGTCCTGGTGGGCCGTGAAGAGATGTTTACAAACCGCCTTGTCATCGTCCCTGGATCATTAAAGGAAGCTCTTGCGGTTGCACGTGCCGACGGCCAAACAGCAGTCCTTGTTAGCTGGGATGGCCGTGCAAATGCAGTGCTCTGCGTTGCTGACCAGCCAAAGCCCACGAGTGCTGAAGCAGTTGCTTCATTGAAACTGATGGGACTGGCGCCGGTCCTTCTGACCGGGGATAACAAGGCAACCGCGGAAGCCATCGCAATGTCCGTCGGCATCGATACGGATGAACACCACCTGTATGCGGGAGTGATGCCTGATGAGAAGGTGGCCGTCGTCAAAGACCTCCAAGAGCGAGGATATGCCGTTGCCATGGTGGGCGACGGTGTGAACGATGCAGCAGCACTCGCACAAGCCGATGTGGGTATCGCAATGGGCGGCGGTACTGATGTTGCGATGCAAGCAAGCGATCTCACCATTGTGAATGGCGATCTTCGTTCCGTTCCTGATGCCATCCGTTTGTCGCGCGCAACACTGCGCACGATTCGCACCAATGTTTTCTGGGCATTTGCATACAACGTTGCAGCAATTCCGCTTGCAGCGACGGGGCGCATGAACCCGATGTGGGCTGGACTTGCAATGGCGTCGTCGTCGGTGTTCGTGGTGACAAATAGTCTTCGCTTACGCCGCGTGAAACTCGCTCGATAATTCGTTCTAATTGTTCAACAGCACTCGTCGTACTTCTTCCACTGCATCTTTGCGATGTTGACGGACCGTACGCGCCGACATTCCGAGATCTTCCGCAATGTCGCGGCTGTGTTCACCGCTTGCTAAGCGATGCAGCAACTCAATGTGTTGTTTGCGTACACCGTTCTCTTGCGCTTCAGCCATCACGTCATCGAAGCTGCTGTGTTTGTCGGGGGAATAACGAAGTTCGAAGATGTCATACAACTTCTCGTCACCCACTTGTAGTTCTGGTACGCGACGTAAACGATGTTGACGAACGAATGCGTAGTTCTCTGTATCCCTTGCAAGATTTGCAGCGATTTTTCGAGGACGGCGATCATGGGGGAACGTGCGAATGATCATCCACGCTGTGCCAATGGCATCGTTCATTGCCGCTTCAATTCCACCATGAAAGACCGGTCCTCGACGACGCGCCATGTTCATGATTGCGGGCATCATTCGATGTAACACGATGCGTGCAGCAATGTCATCGTGCTCGGCTTCACGCACCAGGTGCCACAGGAATTGGTCGCCTTCAACATCATCGATGGCGCGGCCAAAGCCGGCGAGTTCCAGAACTTCATCGAGATGCTCAACGCGGCGCGGCATGAATGGCCATGCATTCACATGGCGAAGGATGGCGGGGCGGCGTGAGTAACGCACCCATTCATCGATGATCTGACGACTGGGGCCATGACCCACAGTGGTCCAGACCAGCTGGTCAGGAGGGGGAGAGGAGGGTGCTGTTGTAGTGGATGGGTCCGTGGAATGTGGTGTGTGTGCCATGGGCGGCACGGTGCAGGGAACCCTTTACCCACAAGGGGCTCCGAGGTCTCACCCAGGGTCTCACCACTGGGCAATACTTGCCAGATGCGCATCACATTGCCCTCTGGAACCGAAGCAATCATGGTGAAACACCCGAATCCGAAGATGGGTCTTGTCATTGCGCCCGACATTTTTGGTCTTCGTCCTCTTTATGACGAAATGGTGGAACGGCTTTCACGTGAATGGGAAATGTCTGTCATTGCCGTTGAGCCATTCCCGGGCAGAGACGTTGACGCATCGATTGAGAGTCGCGTAGCTGTGTTGCCGCAGTTGAATGACAGTGACAATATGCGAGATTTGTTGGAAGGTGCCGATGCATTGGATACAGAGACAACGGGACTGATGGGGTATTGCATGGGTGGAATGTATTGCTTCAAGGCTGCGTTGAATGAACGCTTCGTTCGCATTGCGTCGTTCTACGGAATGATTGTGATGCCACCGGCTTGGAAAGGTCCAGGGCATGCTGAACCACTTGCGTGCATGATTAATGGATACGCGGACAACGTGCTTGCGATTCTCGGCGGCGAAGACCCCTACACACCAGAAGCAGACATCGCACAGTTGCGTGCAACAGGTGCACAAATTGCGTTTTATCCAGAAGCGAATCACGCATTCGCACATGATGCGTCTCGACCTTCTTATAGAAAAGAAGACGCAGAAGATGCGTATGCAAAGACGAAAGAATGGCTGCTCAGCGCACTTCGCTAGCAACAGGATTTATTGCAATAATGCAATAAATACGGGCTAAATCGCGCGCTGCTCCAATTTTGCACGATCAATGATGTGGTAGGTGCGATCGCTCTGCTCCAACCAATGAAGCTTGATGAAGCTTGCAATTGCCTTGTTCACGCGCTCACGTGATGCACCCACCATGCCGGCGAGTTCTTCTTGTGTCACAGGCAATGTGAATTCATCTTTGCCGGCAGACAACTCAAGAAGTCGCTTTGCAGTGCGGCCAGTTACATCGAGGAAGACGCTGTCGGCAAGTGCCTGGTCCATTGCACGAAGGCGACGGCTGAGCATGCGAATGACGTTCCACAAAAGTGCAGATGACTTGTCGAGTTGCTCAATGACTGCTGCGTAAGGAATTTCAAGAACAGATGATGCTTCAAGCGCACGAGCACCTGCGGAACGTGGGCTCTTGTCAAGCATTCCCATGTCGCCGAACAAGTCGCCTTCATCCATGAGTGCAATCACACTCTCGCGATGATCGAACGGACGATTGCCGATTGCGATTGCGATACGACCTGAGAGAACTACATAAATACTGTCGGGGTCATCGCCGACTTCGAAGAGGACATCTCCGCGAACAAGGTCGCGTACTTTGCCTGCGGCGGCAATAGGGGCGAGCAATTCGAGAGGTGCCTCTGCGAAGAATTCGGTATCTGCGAGAACTTGTTCGTGTGCCATAGCAATTCTGACCGTACTACCCTTCGGGCATGGCTGAAAATGAAACTGTCTGGACAATCGTCGTTGCGGCAGGTTCTGGCCTTCGCTTCGGGAGTGCAAAGCAATTTGAACTCATCGGCGGGAAGAAAATCGTCGACTGGGCTGTTGAAGAGGCCCTGAAGCATTCGGTTGGTGTCATCACCGTGTTGCCCGAAGGAATGGCAAACGGTGAGAACCAAGTTGAAGGTGGCAAAACGCGTAGTGAATCGGTGCGACGCGGACTTGCCGCAGTGCCTGAGGACGCCACCATCGTGTTGGTGCACGACGCCGCACGACCTTTCGCTAGTCCAGCGGTCTACCAGCATGTGATCTCGGCAATTGTTGATGGTGCAGCGGGTGCCGTTCCGGGGATCCCTGTTGTTGACACCATTAAGCAAGTGAATGCCTCCAACGTGGTGACCAGCACTTTGCATCGCGAAACATTGCGTGCAATTCAGACGCCCCAGGCCTTCCGTGCAGAAGCACTTCGCAGAGCACATGCAAGTGGTGGTGAAGGAACTGATGACGCGACTCTCATTGAGAAGATCGCCGGCAAAGTGGTTGTTGTTGATGGGGAAGTGGTGAATCGCAAGATCACGACTCGTGAAGATCTTGAATGGGCTGTTGCTCATGCCAACCATCACTTACGAGGAGAAGTCTGATGATTGATGTTCGAGTCGGACAGGGATTCGACATTCATAAATTCGCTGATGTACCAGTTGATGGCCGCGTTCTCGTCTTGGGAGGCGTGCAGTTTCCTGGGGAGCGCGTGCTCGTTGGCCACAGTGATGCCGATGTGATTGCACATGCCGCCGCCGACGCATTGTTAGGTGCGGCCGGTCTTGGCGACATTGGGCAGCACTATCCAGACACCGACCCTGCGTGGAAGGGGGCCGACTCCTTGGCCATTTTGCGCGATGTGGCTGCCAAAGTGACCGCCCAAGGCTGGAGAATTGGCAATGTTGACTGCAGTGTTGTGTGCGAATCGCCACGAATTGCTCCATCTCGCGACACAATGGTGACCCTGCTTTCTGAAGCCGCCGGTGTACCCGTCTCTGTCAAGGGTCGTCGCGCTGAAGGACTCGGGGCAATCGGACGCGGCGAAGGAATCGCCTGCTTCGCATCAGCCGTCATCATCAAGGAGTCATAGTCATGGCCGCACGCAAATCGAGCAAGCCAAAAGCAAAGGTCAATCTTGGGCCTCCAGGTCGACCTGCTGGTGGACGCAATACAAATAGCCGCGCCGGAAGTAAACCAGCCGCGAAGAAAGCAGCCGCACCTCGTAGCGGTGCTGCAGCATCACGCGGTGTTGTGTCGCGCAGTAAGGGCGCAGGAGCTGGTGGCGCGTCTCGCGGTGCACCTTCGTTCTCACGTGATGACGCACCACGTCCGAAGGCTCGTCGTTCGGCGCCACTTCCTGGTGGTCGTCGTGGTGAAGCACCTCGTCGTAATGCACCCGTTGCAAAAGGTCTTGGTGGCGAACAGATCGAAGGTCGTCAAGCAGTTCGTGAATTGTTGATTGGTCAGAAGCGAAAAATCCGTGAGATTTGGATGGCATCCGACATCGATGCTGCACCGATCCTTGATGACATCGAACAAATTGCACACGCACAACGCGTGCCCATTCTTGAAGTGCCACGTCGTACGTTGGAAGACACTGCACGCAGTGAAGCACCTCAGGGCATCATCGCTTTTGCTGCACAGTTAGAAGAGGCATCTTTCGCCGACATGTTGAAGACACAGAATGGTGTTGCACCGTTCTTGGTCGCTGTTGATGGCGTGACTGACCCGGGCAATCTTGGTGCGCTTCTTCGTTGTTGTGATGGTGCGGGCGTGACAGGCGTGGTGTTGCCAAAGCACCGTGCAGTCCACGTGACACCTACCGTGGCAAAGTCGTCCGCTGGCGCCGTGGAGCATGTACCCATGACGCTCGTGTCGGGACTGCCGACTGCCATCCAGCAGATGAAGGACAAGGGCATCTGGGTTGTCGGTCTCGACGACTCCAGCACCGACACCCTTTTTGACATCGGCAAGCTGGCGAACGACGGCATCTGCATCGTTCTGGGCTCCGAGGGCACGGGCTTGTCCCGCCTCGTGAAGGACCGCTGCGACACCATCGTGGGCATCCCAATGCTCGGCCAGGTGTCCTCTTTGAACGTTTCCGCTGCGGCGGCACTGGCGACTTATGAAGTCACCCGTGTGCGATTGGCTGGACGCGCCTAGGCTGAGAGACCTCGCCGGGTTAGCTCAGTGGTAGAGCAACGCACTTGTAATGCGTAGGCCGTGGGTTCAACCCCCACACCCGGCTCCATTCGCTTGATATGTAAGAGTTTTCGGGGTGGCACACGCCTCGCACACCTGCCCACTACGGTGGGGACATCTCCTTTTCCAATACGGAGGACCATTTCTTATGAGCCAGCAACGCCCTCGCGGATCCCGCCCCTCACTTCCATCGGCCTCGAACGGCACCCTCGGTGCAGCCGTTGCCGTGGTGGCGCTCCTTCTCGGATTCCTCATTCTTCGTGATGTTCGCGCCGATGGCGGCACCAGTGTTACCCCAGGGACCAATGCACCTGTGGCTACCACTCCTGATGGCGGCACGATCGATCCCAATTCATCGTCCACCACCGCTCCGTTCAACATCATGGGATTCAAGATCCAGGTGGCGAATGCATCGGGTATTGCTGGCAGTGCCGGCGACATGACTGGTCGTTTGCAGGCTCGTGGATATGTCGTGCCTGAAGCAAAGAACGTGGCACCTGGAACCGCAAAGCGTTTGAAGACCGGTGTGTATTACACCGTCGGCTGTGAAGCCAACGCGCAAAATGTTGCAGCTGTCCTTGGTGGCAATGTTGATCTTGGGCCAATGCCAAACCCAGTTCCGTTGGAAGACGGAAACATTGGCGAAGCATGCGTTCTCATCTTGTTGGGAACAGATCTCTCGAACAAGCCACTTGCCGGTGCCGAAGGCGGCCCGAACGGCATCGCCGCCACTACAACAATTCCGTAATCAACTGCTGCATTCGCAGCGTGATTTAACGAATCAGTTTTTTCAGTACGTCTGACGCGGCATCTTCAATGCATCGCAGTACTTGTTGCATCGCCATGTCAGATCCGAACATCTCGGTGATGCTGACGGCTTCAATCTCGGCACGCAGTTCAGCATCCATTGCATCATCAATGTCGCCAACGATTGCCATTGTGCGTTTCTTTGCTTCATTGGCGTAATCAAGAACAGAACCTACGACTTTTCCATCAAAACTGGTGGTGTCCAACAAACCTTCGCCAGTGATGATGAGGTCGTGTTCTTTCACCGCTTCGTCGAATCCGTTTTCTTCGGCGACGATGTCGAAACCAGGAATCAACTTGGCGCCTAATGCAGCGAGTCCACCCGCAAGTCCACCAGCAGCACCGCTGCCAGGAATTCGTGCGACATTGATGCCGTAGTCACTTTCATATCGCTGTGCGAGTTGTTCTAAACGGCCTGTCAGCATGTTGACCTGGGCGGGGGAAGCGCCTTTTTGCGGTGCAAACACTTTTGCTGCGTCAACGAAGAAGGTGTCCACATCGCACGCAACAAGAAACTCCACGGCAAGTAATCGTGCAGGAGTGCTGATTGCGCGAATGGCACCGAGTCCTCCGTCGGTTGTTGCCGATCCACCTAGGCACACGATGATCTTCTTCGCGCCTTCGTTCAACGCACTGTCAATCAGTTCGCCCACGCCTTGCGTTGTTGCATTGAGGGCGTCGTTCTTCTCTGGTCCACCGGCGGTCGTGAGTCCTGATGCACGTGCCATTTCGATCACGGCGACTCCACGATGCAATCGCCAGGCTGCTTCCACGGGTGTGCCTAATGGACCAGTGACAAGAGTGGTGCGATTCGGACCTCCAAGAACGTCGAGTGTTCCTTCGCCACCATCGGCCATCGGAATCTCGGTGCAGTCAATGTTGAGTGCCCAACATGCGTGGCCAATGGCCGCACAGACTTGTGCGGCGGTTGCTGTTCCTTTGAATTTGTCGGCCGCGGCAAGTACACGCACAGTGTCACCTTACGGCGGGCATAAGGTTTCCCACATGAGCGAATCTTTGAACGCATTAGACGCAACGGCACAAGCTGCACTCATCGCGAGTGGCGACGTCTCGCCCCGCGAGATGGTGGATGCAGCGATTGAGCAAGCCGAACGCGTGAATGGCGATATAAACGCAATCATTCATCCTCGTTTTGATCGTGCGCGAGATGAAGTAGCGGGTGGATTGCCACAAGGTCCGTTCACCGGTGTACCGATGGTGTTGAAAGATCTGGGTGCATCAATGGCGGGCGAACCACATCACATGGGGACGCGCTTCTTGAAGAACGCAAATTACGTTGCGAAGACGGATAGTTATCTCACGCGCCGTTTTCGGAATGCTGGGTTCGTTGTGATTGGTCGTACCAATACACCTGAGTTTGGTAACACGATTACAACGGAGCCGTTGAGTTACGGACCTTCACGTAACCCGTGGAATCTTGAACACTCCACTGGTGGTTCCTCGGGTGGATCAGCAGCAAGTGTTGCATCGCACATTGTTTCTGTTGGTCATGCAAATGATGGCGGCGGTTCGATTCGTATTCCAGCTGCCGAATGCGGACTTGTTGGATTAAAGCCATCACGCGGTCGCGTGAGTAAAGGTCCTGATCTTGGCGAGAGCTGGATGGGTTCCACGATTGATGGATGTGTGACTCGTACCATTCGCGATACGGCGGCAGTACTTGATGTGATTTGTGGTTACGAACCTGGCGATCCATACACCGCACCACCATTTGCGCGTCCGTTGTTGCAAGAAGTGGGTGTGAATCCTGGACGTTTACG
>Ga0222712_10003931_pt1 | contig 15864 bp, 10 predicted proteins | sample C33_657DmetaG_FD_165043 | JGI IMG/M metagenome (GOLD analysis project Ga0222712, IMG submission 165043) | Estuarine water microbial communities from San Francisco Bay, California, United States - C33_657D | ecosystem: Environmental > Aquatic > Marine > Unclassified | place: USA: California... | reverse complement strand
CTCAATTTGCGGCCAATTTAATTGTTTGAGTGTAGGATACATTCTTGGGTAATCAGTAAAAATACAAATTTACTGAATTCCAATGGAAAGTAGCATTTGCAAGGCAAAGGCCTGCGATGAATTAGAAACGGATGGTTTCTACAAATTTGTTTTGTGTTTGCTGGTTGTTGCGGATGTACATTCGAGGAAGTTTTTGATTCCACTGCTGCGAATCGCTGAGTTGCAGGTCGATATTCACCGTATCAACATAATAAAAACGCGATGCCAACACATTCTCCATAAAAATTTGGGCGGTATCACCGGGCAAAATACTGCGTTTGAAATACAGGGTATCAAATTCATACATGCCGTTTGATGTGTATCCACCATAGGTAACCCTGGCGTGATTGTATATTGTATTCTGCTGGTTGTTGTGCAAAATTTGTAGGATGCTGAAGCTGGGTTGTTCAAAGTACCAGGGATCGCAGCTCGATACAGACAGTGCCAATGAGGCGGTAATGGTGAGTTTGATCAGGGCTTTCATGTTATTGGCTAATGAGGAAATTTAGGCCGATTTGGCATTGGAGGGATAGGTTTTTGGATTCGTGGGTAACCGATTTGGGATTGCTGATATTTTGCCAACGTTCGGCACTAATTCCAGGTGCGATGGTTTCAGTTGTTTTTAAAAATTCTTTGCTCGAATAGGTTGAGAACGACGACATGGAGCAAAGGCAAACGCCCAGGGTAAGGCTCACATCTTTGGCCAACATACTTTCATACTGGATGAAGGCCGATAGGGGCAGGTAGTAATTGGATTGGTTGGGTACGAACTCATTTTGGGTAATCACAAAACTGTCTGCTCCGAGTTTGCGGTTGAGCAGAATGTCGCTAGATAAGACAAAGTCATTGCCCAAGTGGCGGGTAAACCGACCAATACCAGCGCCTACACCACAAATCAAATTGCCGTTTTTGAGGGAGGTATTTACATAGGCCAATTTTAGCGAGACCGCATTGGTAATAAAAGCATTGGTTTTAGACCAATCGTAACGTAGACCCCACCGCAGTTCGGGTTGACTTTGGAGATTGAACTCAATGTTATACCAGGGTGAGGGAGAGAGTTTTTCGGTGTATGATGTTCTCGTATAACGATGTACAAATCCATACCCTGCATTGGCGCTCAGGAATACTTGGGTATGTTTTTGGTAATGGGCGTCCAAGTATGGGGTGATGTTGGGGTTTAGGGGTTGTTTGATGGTATAAATCTGATTTGGATTGCTGGTATCCAGGGTTTGAACTTGAGATAACTCACGAAGGGCAAAGGTTTTTGGTACTGCGTATTGACGATTTTTTGCGGTAAGCTGCACTACTGGATAGAAAATGGCATCATTGAGGGCCGCCAGGATGGCGATGCCCGAAGCAACTTCACCGGAATAGTCATAGTAACCATCCGGGTTGCGTTGTTCAAGTATTGTTGCAATGATGAGAGGGGTCGTTGTAGTGGATGATCCAATTGGGTAGGCGCGCAATTTGGTTTGAGGGATGGCGATGTTACGTATTTTTCCTTGGGTATCGACAACTTCGAGAATGAGGGTAGTGCCGGACAGTTTACGGTAGTAAAGGCGGTAGACTGTGTCGTTGGTGGTGGGTTGTATTTGGACTTTTCGGGTGTTGAGATTGGGTTTGTTGTTGTGAATTGTGAGCGTTTGTTGGTTGAGGTATTCAGCTACGGGTTTGGATAGTTTTACATACGTTTCGCTGCTGCGGTAGAGATTGTTGCATCCTGTGGAGAATAGGATGGTAAGAAAGCAGAATACGTACAGGTTGCGCATAAAGATGCAATAATACTAAAGACAGGGAAGAATTTGAATTGTAAGGGTTATGGATTCGACTAACTGTTGAAAAGTGCTGAGTTGCATCAAAAAAAGGGGGGCGTTAGCCCCCCTTTTTTTGACATCGTTTTCTGTAATGATTAGTCAACCATCAACTTGCGGCTACCTACACCGTCGTTGAATTGCATTTGCACTACATAAATACCTGCAGGCACATTCAACTCATATACGTTGTGGATACCGTTTACGTTGAACTCACGAACAACGCGACCGTTCAAATCAACCAAGGTAGCACCAGTCAATACGCGGTTTTCCCAGTTGTTGTGAATGATCAATTGGTTTTTGGCTGGGTTAGGAGCCAAAGTTACGTTTGAACCCAAGTTTGTCTCTTCGATACCTACTGAAGCAACCAATCCCAAAGTAACGGCAATACGAGGCGCCATGTAGCCCATTACTGAGTCTACATATTTCATCGCTTTGGTCTTGCTCCACATGGGGTTAGACGCTTTGATACCTGCCAAAATCACTGGAGGGTTGTAAGGAGGGTTAGGCAAACCTTTGATGGCAGTGGTATCGTACCACTCGTAAGGACCTGAAGCATTGGCCAAACCTGCGATCGGGAACAAACCGTCTACGCCTTTGTTCAATTTGTTGGCTTCAGTGGTGTAAACGTCCATTACCTTGCCTTTGTATGGAGCATTGTTGCCCAAACGCTGGCAGCGAGACATCGCATCGAAACCACCGCTTACTTCAACCACCTGCAAGGTAGTACCAGGTACGTTTACCATGCCTGTTTTGTAGGGAGCAAAGGGATCCATGATTGAGTGAGCCCAAATCAAAGGAATTTCACCGGCTTCCATCCAAGCAGAATCACCGATGGCACCACCAACGGCAAAAGCCAATTTTGCGTTCGAGGTATAACCTACGTGGTTCGATTTGCAGAAACCACCCATGGCTGGATTGTCTACACCGATACCGAAACGGTCACCCCAAATGGTGTCGTTTACCATCACTTTACCAGTCGTTGCGTCGCGGAATTTGATGCTCTTGATTTCGCTCTGACGGTCGATGCTGGCGTAAGCACTGGTGATGTATCCACCGGTACCGTTACCACCTACGGCGATTTTGGTTGTGTCGATGTTGTAAGGGTTACCACCTTCTTTTACGCTCTTCTTCATGAAACGTACGCAGGTAGCCAAATCTTGAACACCTTTGTAAGCCGCGTTGATGATACCTTGTTTACGGGCATCAACGGTAGCAGCAGCAGGGTTCCAACCCATTCGGTAAGTCATGGATGCAACCACGTAACCGCGCTTGGCCAATGACATACAGAAAGCAACGGTAGCACTGTCGTCTTTGTAACCCACGGGGCTATTGTTTGAATAGCGGGGAAGGAATGAACCAGAGTGGGTAAAGATGATCAAGGGTCTGTTGCTTGCACCATCTTGTGGCTCATAAATGTCGGCAGACATGGCAACGAAGCCATATCCGGGGGCCATAGATACTTTGCTGGTCAAAGTAGGAGTACCTGTGAGAACGGTGTAGTTGTCACCGTAAACCACGTTTTTGGTAACCTTGATCTTGTCGGCAGTCAAAACTTCGTCCACATATTTAATCTGGGCGAAAGTGCTTGAGGCCAACACAACTGTCAAGGTAGCGAGTAATGTTTTTTTCATATTGTTTATTTAGGTTTTTACAAACTTAGGGATTTACATCAAACTTATTCTCATTCAATTATAAGTCAAAATACATTGAAAAATAAGCCATCCTTCCAATTCGCGGTCCGCCATACACTTGCATCACCTTGTTGTTGGTGAGGTTGCTAGCGCCCATTTTGATCATCGCTTTGTATTTGGGAACCACCTTGGAAATCATGACATCCAACATGTAGTAAGTGGGTACATCGCCCGTAAACTGCGGACTTCCTTCGAATCGGAATCCTTGAATCCATTTGTAGTTAACGCTGAATCCGAGATTGTCCAGTTTGAGTTTTTTGATTTCCAAATTTTGACCACTGAGCGACAAATTGAATTTGTTCTTGGGTGTATTGAATGCGGGAATGATGGGATCCAAGTTGTCTGTTTTGTTCAATTGGTTGAAGGAGTAATTCACACCTGCCGTATAATTTTTGGCAAAAAAGTAGTTGGTTCCGATGCTTACCCCCATGGTGGTCACCGTGCTTTCTGCGTTCGTCGCAATGCGGTATACCTGTCCGCCACTGATGTAATTGATGGTGTAGTCGATGGTTGGGTCTATACCAATTTTATAACCAATGAAATCTTCATAGAAGCTATAATAGGCACTTGCATCAATGTTCAATTTATTCGAAGCCAAGAACGATTTATATCCTACTTCGATGCTCTTCACCTTTTCAGGTCGAACGGGATCCACCCCAAACCACTGAAGTTTTTTTAGATCGGTGGTGAGGCCACTCAATGCATCGTAAAGAGAAGGAATTGTGACCAAACTGTCGTACCCTGTGATGTTTCCCAGCAAGATTGCCCTACCCACATTGTAGTATAGGTACTGATCGGCCAGCGTGGGATTGCGCACCCCAGCCGAGAGGCTTACGCGGTAGTAGGTGATTTTGTCAGGTGTATAAACCATCGATGCGGCGGGAGAGAAGATGAAGGGGAAGTTCACATTCTTGTCGACCCGTGCCGTGGCATTGATTTTCAGTTTGTTGTCTTTGGAGCGTTGTTCGATACCACCATAAGCACCAAATTCGTGGTTGCGAATCACGCGACCGTTGGTATCTGAAAAAATGGTTCCCATTGAGTTTGGGGTGTACAATCGCGCTGAAAAACCGGTGGTAAAATTGGTTTTGTCGGCGAGTTTGAACTTGTGTTCCCCTTGGATGTGGTAGAGGGCACTTTTGTCGTAAAATCCACTTCCACCTTGTCCAAAACTGCGCAAAGTGGTAATGGCATTTTTCAGGCTATCAAATCGATCGGTGCCAGGCTCAAATCGCTGGTAAGTGTTTGGCTGGATGGAGTGTGGCATGCCCTGCCAGTTGTTTTTGCGATCGGCCAGCGCAGCACATTGCTGGTGCCAAGCCACCAAAGAATCGCGGTTATTGGCCATGACGGCATCCAATTCATTGAACCAGTTGGGGTTAGAGAACCAATCGCCTGTGGGGTATCCCGACAACTTCCGCATTTTGGGAACGAAGTTCTTTTTCCAATGTGAGTAATAGTCACCGCCCCATAAATCATCTTGCTTGGCTGCATTTTGCATGAGCAGTGCTGTGAATACTGCATCGTACGTTTTACCCGCATCTTCGTGGGTGGCGTAAACCCGCAGGAATCCATTCTTGTCTTTGTACTCGAGTCGGTTTTGTATAAATTTAATGTCGCGCAGGCTATAGCGGTTATCGCCCTGATACACAGTTGTACCCATGCCGTAGTTGACTTGGTATTCGAACTGACGCATCCCTGTGGGTTTGGGACGGTAGGCTGTCATGAACGATGTTTTGAAGTTGTAGGTGTTGTAGTCAACAATGTCTTTTTCCATGTATCCTTGACGATGGAATCGCATCAAACCGGGGTAATCCCATTTTTGTGATCGGGCGGTGGCATCATTTTCACCTGGACGCAAAATTTCATCCCCATACCTGTTTACAGCATCATACCTTCCTGGGTTCAAGAAATCATTGACACTATCCATAGGCCCACCCGATTTTACGGCATCCATGTTATCGGCTTCCCAGTCATAGGCACGCATGTAGAACAAATTGGCTTTCATCGCCCATTTTTCTTGTCCGGGTTTTCCGCCAAACGCTTTGGCGTATCGCACAGCGGTTTCGGTAAGACCGCGTTCCGCTATCTTTTGCTTTACTTGGAGTCCTTGGTATTTGAAGGGGTCTTTGGTGGTCATGGAAATCACACCATTGAAGGCACCGGGACCGTAATAAGCGCTGGAAGCACCCACCACAATTTCTTGGTTAATCACATCGAGTTCACTGGCGCCGAGGAAGTTTCCCAAGGAAAAGTTCAAACCAGGTGATTGGTTGTCGACCCCGTCAATCACTTGCAGCGTTCGCACAGGGCTGGTGCTGTTGAATCCGCGGGTGTTCACAATGCGAAATCCCAAACTCGCACTGGTTACATCCACGCCTTTTAAGTGGCCAAGGGCTTCATAGAAATCGGAGGCAGGCGTTTCACGAATGCTCTGGGCACCCATGCTTTCAACCGTTAAGGGCGATTCTTTGAGTTTCTCTTTGAGGCGGTTTTGTTTGATGGTGACTTCGCCAATTTTCTCGGTGTTATTGGGCGCTGTGGTGTCTCTGGTTACTCCTTGAGCACCCAACTGAATATACGAAAAAAAGAGGACAATTCCAAGCAGTATGCGTGATTTCATAGGCAAATATTGCATAACAATGCGTTGCAAGATAGGAAAGATTTGAATTTGTACATACAAATTGCATGAATCCATCCTAAAGTAGCCGTGATTTTTGCGTAAACTTGCACCCAAATTATGGTAGGAAAGGAAACACTGCTGAGGGCTTGGGATTTGATTTGTACAGCCCGGGCGATGGCAAGTATCTATGAGGAAAATCGTCCGATTACCAAGTACGTTCACAGTACTTCAAAAGGACATGAGGCCATTCAGATTGCAACTTCCATGCATTTGAAAAGCATCGATTATGCCTATCCCTATTACCGTGATGAATCGATGTTGCTGGCGATGGGCATGCAACCTTACGAGCTGATGTTGCAGTTATTGGCTAAGGCCGATGACCCATTCAGCGGAGGAAGAACTTACTATGCACATCCCTCCTTGAATCGCCCCGACATTGTAAAAATGCCCCATCAGAGTTCGGCCACAGGGATGCAAACCATTCCGGCCACGGGTGCGGCGCATGGCATCAAATATTTAGACAGTCAGTCGTTAATCACCAGTGCGGAAAAGCCCATCGTTTTGTGTTCATTGGGCGATGGTTCTGTTACTGAAGGCGAGGTTGCTGAAGCATTTCAAATGGCGGTGTTGCACAAACTGCCAATTTTGTATTTGATTCAAGATAACGATTGGGGGATTTCGGCCAGTGGCGATGAGATGCGCGCCATGGACGCCTTTGATTACGCCTTGGGCTTCAAGGGGATGCGTAGGGTGAGAATCAATGGCAGCGATTTTGTGCAGTGTTACGATGAGATGGCCAAAGCCATCGAATATGTGAGATCGGAGCGGGCACCGATGTTGGTGCATGTGAAGGTTCCTTTGTTGGGACACCATACAAGCGGCGTGAGGAGCGAGTGGTACCGCGATGACCTAGAAAAGCATTTGCGTTTGGACCCACTGCCGAGGTTGAAAGAATTGTTGTTGACTTTGGGTGAGGATGAGGCTTCCTTGGAGGTGATTCGGGTAGCGGCCGAAGCGCGCGTGTTCGATGATTTTGAACGTGCGAAAGCGGCAGCTGATCCTGCACCTGATACATTGATGCATCATGTGTTGGCGCCATCACCCATCGAACAGGAAGAGGGTGAAAGATCTCCAGAGAATGCTGAAACGGTGATGATGGTCGACGCGGCACTGCATGCGGTGGATGAGATTTTAAGGAAACATCCCGAAGCGTTGTTGTACGGTCAGGATGTTGGACATCGTTTGGGGGGCGTATTCAGGGAGGCAGCGACTTTGGCCGACAAATATGGAAAGCACAGGGTGTTCAATACGCCCATTCAAGAGGCCTATATCGTTGGAAGTACAGCAGGAATGAGCGCTGTGGGAGCAAAGCCCATTGTTGAAATTCAATTTGCCGATTACATCTGGCCGGGTGTGAATCAGTTGGTAACCGAGTTGAGCAAGAGTACCTATTTGAGTATGGGTAAGTTCCCTGTGGCCAGTGTGATTCGCGTTCCAACGGGCGCTTACGGTGGCGGTGGACCTTACCATAGTGGCACGGTGGAAAGTTCCATTTTGCCCATCAAGGGAATCAAAATCGCTTATCCGAGCAATGCGGCTGACATGAAAGGGTTGATGAAATCGGCTTATTATGACCCCAATCCTGTCGTTATGTTTGAGCACAAAGGCTTGTACTGGAGCAAGGTGCCTGGCACGGATTTGGCCAAGACGCCGGAGCCAGATGAAGATTATGTGGTGCCATTTGGAAAAGCGCGCGTGGCTTTGCAAGCTTCTCAAGAAGCCGTGGATGCGGGTGAATCGGTGGGTGTTGTGACCTACGGAATGGGTGTTTACTGGGCGATGAACGCGGCCAAATCATTGGCTGGACAGGTAGAGGTTTTGGATTTGAGAACGTTATCACCCTACGATGAGGAGGCCATTGAAATACTCACAAAAAAACACGGAAAAGTCCTGGTATTGACGGAAGAAACTTTGCGCAACAGCTTTGCTGAGGCATTGGCGGGACGTATTTCTCAGACATGTTTTCAGTATTTGGATGCGCCAATCAGAACGATGGGCAGTGCGGATGTACCTGCTGTTCCACTGAATGCTGCGATGGAAGCGATCATGTTGCCCAACGCCGACAAAGTAGAATCGGTGTTGAGGGAGATGTTGGCATCGTAAAAAAATTTATGAAAAACGCGGGAATCCAACATCAAATGGGATCCCATGCAGGATGATCGGTGTTGGACATTTAGGCCAGCGCCACGATTTTGTACTTTTTCTGGTTGAAGGCAATGGTATCGCCTTCTTTATGTCCTTTCAAAGCGGCACCCAACGGCGATTGAATGCTAATGGCTTGAATGGATTGGTTGTTGTGTTTTAAGTTGCCCAACGCCGCAGAAATGAAGACGGTGAGTTCTGTATTTCCCATACTCAGTGAAAGCAGGGAGCCCTCTCCCACAGTGATGGATTTACCCATGTTGAGGGTAAGCAAAATGGCTTTGGTTGTGTGAACTTGTGAAATTTGGGTTTTGAGTCGTTCAATTTCACGTTGAAATTGTGTCCGCGAGGTTTCGTATTTGTCACCCGCAGAACTTTTTGTTTCTTCAAACATGCCCTTTTGTAATTCGGTAATAACCCCTTCGTATTCAGCGATGAGCTTGTCCACGTGGGCCAAACAGAGGGTTTTGATATCTGATTTTTGGGGCAGCATGAATGTTATGTCAATATTAAAGCAACATTCAGGGATTCTAATTGTTTTCAAGGCACATTCCTTCATAAATTTGTAGAAGCATGTTGAATTCTAATGAAAGTATCGCTGCGGGGACTTCGATTAAGCTGAACAGCATCGAAGAGGCCATCGCGGAGATTAAAGCGGGAAGGGTTGTGATCGTGGTGGATGATGAAAATCGCGAAAACGAAGGTGATTTTCTCACAGCGGCCCGTAATATGACGCCGGAGTTGGTCAACTTCATGGCCACAAAGGGTCGGGGATTGATTTGCGTGCCCATGTTGGAGGAGCGTTGTCAAGCCTTGGGCATCGAAATGATGGTCAACAAAAACACCGCCACCCATGAAACGGCATTCACCGTGAGTGTGGATTTGTTGGGACATGGATGTACCACGGGGATTAGCGCGTCGGACCGAAGCAAGACCATACAGGCATTGATTGATCCGAATATTCAAGCAAGTGAATTGGGCAAACCTGGTCATATTTTCCCTTTGGTGGCCAAGAGTGGTGGCGTGTTGCGCAGGGCGGGGCACACCGAAGCGGCGGTGGATTTGGCGGTGATGGCGGGTTTTGAGCCGGCGGGATGTATCGTGGAAATTTTGAAGGAGGATGGTGAAATGGCACGTCTGCCAGACCTGTTGGAAATCGCCAAGGAATTGAATTTGAAGATCATTTCCATTGAGGATTTGATCGCCTATCGCCTCAAACACGAGTCGTTAATTCAGCGCGAGATATCGGTTCAGATGCCCACGCAATGGGGCGATTTTGATTTGGTGGCTTTCAGGCAGAAGGATAGTGGTCAGGAGCATTTGGCGTTGATTAAAGGTAGTTGGTCTGTAGATGAGCCCGTAATGGTTCGGGTACACAGCAGTTGTTTAACTGGCGATATTTTTGGCAGTTGCAGGTGCGATTGTGGAGAGCAGTTGCACAAAGCGATGCAGTTGATCGAGGCAGAAGGCAAAGGGGTGATTGTATACATGAACCAAGAAGGCCGAGGCATTGGCTTGCTAAACAAGTTGAAGGCGTACAAATTGCAAGAGCAGGGATACGATACCGTGGAGGCCAATGTGATGTTGGGCTTCAACATGGATGAACGAGATTATGGCGTTGGTGCGCAGATCATCAGGGATTTGGGTATCAAGAAGATGCGATTGATCAGCAACAATCCCAAAAAGCGGACGGGCTTGATTGGCTATGGCTTGGAGATTACGGAAAATGTTCCCCTGCAGATTGAGCCAAATCCGCACAATGCCAAGTATTTGGATACCAAGAAAATAAAGATGGGTCACTCATTGTGATCAAAATTCAGAAGCCATGAGCACGCAAGATTATTTGGAAATAGACCCCAGCAATACCCCATTGCCACAATTGCATCAGTATTTGTTGGGCAGTGTAAGTCCGCGACCAATCTGCTTTGCAAGTACAATCGACGCCCAAGGGCGTTTGAATCTGGCCCCCTTTAGTTTTTTCAATGTTGTCAGTGCAAATCCCCCAGTGGTGGTATTCTCTCCCAACAACAGCGGTAGGGATGGTACACCCAAGCAAACCTATTTGAATGCAAAGGAAGTACCCGAGGTTGTGGTCAATGTGGTGAGCTATCACATGGTAGAGCAAATGAATGTTGCTGCAGCACCTTGGGCGCATGGGGTGAGCGAGTTTGAGAAGGCGGGATTTACCCCTTTGGCCTCGGATTTGGTGAAGCCCATGCGCGTGGCAGAAGCTCCTGTGCAGTTGGAGTGTAAGGTGATTGAAATCAAGGAATTTGGTGACGGTGGTGGATCTGGGAAGTTGATTATGGCCCAGGTGGTGAAGATGCACATCAAAACATCGGTATTGGGAGAAGACGGAAAATTGGATCCTTTCAAAATGCAGTTGGTTGGTCGAATGGGTGGCGCTTGGTACTGTTTTCCCGACAGAAATAGCATGTTTGAACTTTCACAACCCATGCAGCCCACAATGGGATACGATCGGTTACCGGAAAAAATTCGATACAGTAAAATATTGACCGGAAATGATTTGGGTCAGATAGCTGGCTTCATTGGTGAACCATCGACAGAGGACTTGTCCAAAGCCGTTTCTTGGTTGCAAGAACACGGTGTTGAGGGTTTGGATTTGAATCACTGGGACGCCCGTGAGGAAGGTGCTTCCAAATTGTTACAGGCAAAATTGGTCGGAGAGGCCGTGGCCTTGTTGCTGCTGTGATGCAGATTTAAGACAGCAATCTTTTTACTGTTTCGCTGATGATTTTTCCATCGGCCACAGCACCCATCGCCTTCATGGCGACTGGCATGACTTTCCCCAAATCTTTCATTCCACTCGCACCTGCATCGGCAATAATTGCTTTGACCTGCGCTTCGATTTCTTCTGGGCTCATTTGTGCAGGCAAAAATTCCTCAATGACAGCCAACTCAGCGCGCTCAATCACCGCCAAATCTTCCCGTCCTTGTTGTACATAAATATCCAAACTGTCTTTGCGTTGTTTGGCCATTTTTTGTAATGCCTTGATGCACATATCATCGGTTACCTCGGTGACACCCTCGGCGGTCTGCAACAAGAGAAAAGCACTTTTGATTCCTCTCAAAGCACGCAAACGATCTTGCTCTTTCGCCTTCATTGAAGACATGATACCGGCATTTACTTGTTCTATCAAAGACATACCGCAAAGATAGTTAACTTTGCACTGATTTTATGAGTACCGAGAGACCCGTTCGCGTTCGTTTTGCCCCTAGTCCTACCGGACCGCTCCACATCGGTGGTGTGCGTACGGCATTGTATAATTATCTGTTGGCCCGCAAGCACGGCGGTACCATGATTCTCCGAATTGAGGATACCGACCAAAACCGTTTTGTGCCCGGTGCTGAACAATACATCATGGAGAGTTTGAAGTGGGTGGGCATTGAAATTGATGAGGGAATTGAACAAGGCGGACCGCATGCTCCATACCGTCAAAGTGAGCGCAAGCCGATGTATGCGCAGTACGCGTACGACATGATTGAGAAGGGGTATGCGTATTATGCATTTGATACCGAGGAAGATTTGGAGCAAATGCGCAAGCGTTTGGAGGCGAGTAAGATGCAACCCGCTTACGATTCTGTGAGTCGGATGAGCATGAAAAATTCACTGACACTGCCAGCCGATGAGGTGAAAGCCCGCTTAGACCGCGGCGATAACTTTGTGATTCGCATCAAATTGCCCCGCAAAGAGGAAGTGCGTTTCCACGATGTCATCCGCGGATGGGTGGTGGTGAATACATCTACGATGGATGACAAAGTGTTGTTAAAGGGCGATGGCATGCCTACCTATCACTTGGCCAATGTGGTGGATGATTATTTGATGGGTATTAGCCATGTCATTCGCGGCGAAGAGTGGTTGCCTAGCGCTCCTTTGCATGTGATGTTATACCGTTATTTGGGATGGGAGGAAGTGATGCCACAGTTCGCGCACTTGCCTTTGTTGTTGAAGCCCGAGGGCAACGGAAAGTTGAGCAAGCGCGATGGTGATCGTTTGGGATTCCCAGTGTTTCCATTGCAGTGGACCGACCCCAAAACCGAGGAGGTGAGCAGCGGATACCGTGAAAGTGGGTATTATCCTGAGGCAGTAGCCAACATGTTGGCGTTGTTGGGATGGCACCCGAGCGGTAACCAAGAGATGTTCTCGATGGAGGAGTTGATCGCTGAGTTTAGTTTGGAGCGCGTGAGCAAAAGCGGCGCCAAGTTTGATGTTCAGAAAGCACTTTGGTTTAACCAGCAGTACATGCAGCGCAAGCCTTTGAACGAGCAGTACGAATTGTTGAAGCATCAGATTGCCGCTAAAGGTTACGATGTAGGCCAGGAATATGTAGAACAAGTCATTTCGCTGATGCGTGAGAAGGTGCAGTTTGCCAAAGAAGTGGTGGAAGAAGGGTACTATTTCTTCGAGGTGCCCAAGTCATACGATGAAGAGGTGATTCGCAAGAAGTGGAAGACCGAGACCGGAAACCACATGCTGGGATTGGCTGATGCATTTGGTCATTTGGCAGAAAATGCAGTTGCCGAAGACTTTGAAACAGCGTTCAAATCGTATTGTGAAACGGCGGGTGTAAAAACAGGTGAACTGTTGCAACCCTTGCGTGTAGCGGTGAGTGGTGCCCCCATGGGTCCTCCAATTTGGGAGATGATTGCCTTGATTGGTCGCGACTTTATCTTGCCTCGTCTGCGTACCGCTGCCGAGAAAATTACTGTAGCAGGCGCCTGATGGCGCTTTTGCGTTTTCATTTGGCGATGTAAATCCCTATTTTCGCTTTTTAATCCATTTAAAACAACTAGTTAACTCAATAATGAACTCTTTTGCTCGTTTAAATCGCATCATGGGCTGGGTGATGTTTATCGTCGCTTTGGTCGTGTACACCCTCACTTTGGAACAGAGTGTCAGTCTGTGGGACTGTGGTGAATTCGCCAGTGCCGCATACAAGTTGCAAGTGGTTCACCCTCCTGGGGCGCCTTTGTTTTTGATGATAGGTCGATTGTTCTCCTTGATGGCATCGTCGCCAGAAATGGTGGGCTTTTGGATCAACATGTTGAGTGCGGTTGCCAGTGCGGGTACGGTGATGTTCACATTCTGGATCACAACCTACTTCGCTGAGCGCATGGTGGATGATGCCAATGAAAACAAAACGATGTTGGTGTTGGGTGCGGGCGCGGTAGCGGCGTTGACCAATACATTTATTGATAGTTTCTGGTTTAGTGCTGTTGAATCTGAAGTATATGCGTTGAGTTCTTTCTTTACGGCGCTTTCGTTTTGGGCCGTGTTGCGTTGGTGGAAATCTGCCGATGATGTTACTGCGGATCGTTGGATGGTGTTTATCGCCTTCATGATTGGTTTGGCGTTGGGTACGCACATGTTGAACTTGCTGGTTATTCCAACCGTTTGTTTGGCGTATTATTTCAGAAAATACCCTGTTACCCGCAACGGCATTATTTTGGCGTTGGGTGCATCGGGCTTGGCTCTGGCCTTTGTGATGAAGATTGTTTACCCCGGTATTCCTTGGTTGTTGGCAACCATGGATCGCATGTTTGTGAATGATTTCGGACAGGGCTTTTACAGTGGTTCTATTGCCGCAGTGGTGTTGATTATTGGTTTGGCGGGTTACTTATTGTATTACACGCACAAGACAGGCAAACGCAACTGGAACGTAATTATCATGGCCGCATCGTTTGTGGTGTTGGGCTATTCCTCTTATGCGATGGTGATCATCCGTTCTATGGCCAACCCAGCCATCGACATGAACAATCCGGAAGATCCTTATAAGTTCTACGGTTACATTACCCGTGAGCAGTATGGTGACCGTCCATTGATGTATGGACCATACTTCAACGCGCCTGAGAGCGGATACAAAGTAATCGGTAAGAAACGCTTCAAGGGAAAAGATCGCTATGAAGATGGCGGCGACAATTTCGACTATACGTATCCAGATGAGTACATGACCTTGTTCCCTCGCATGGGCAAGAGCAACAAGCCCAACGATGCCCGTGGATTCCGCGATTATGGTGGAATGACCGACGTACAAAATCGCATCGACGAATTGCAGGGAATGGGACAGCAGCGTGCTTTGACCGAAGAGGAACAGCAGGAGCTGCAATATTTGAATTATCAAAAACCAACATTTGGGAATAACTTGAGTTATTTCTTCGGCTATCAGTTGCGCTACATGTATCTGCGTTATTTCATGTGGAATTTCGTGGGCCGATTTAATGATCAGCAAGCCGTGATGGGCAATACCCGTTTCGACGGTAACTGGTACAGTGGTATTCCATTTGTGGATCGTTTTGTGATTGGTCCGAGCGAGGGAATGCCAGACTATTACAAAAATCAAAAAGCCAAGAATCCCTACTATTTCTTGCCGCTGTTGTTGGGAATTTTGGGTTTGTTGATGCACATGAAGAAGCAGAAATATGACTTCTGGTTGGTGATGACTTTGTTCCTCTTTACCGGGGTTTTGATCAACGTATACATGAACCAGCCCCCATACGAGCCCCGTGAGCGTGATTATGCCTTGGTGGGTTCGTTTCAGACCTTCTGTATTTGGGTGGGTTTGGGTGTGTTGGCTGTGGCCGAAATGCTTCAACGCAAGTTTGGCAAAAAGAGTGCGATGATTGCTACATTGGCATCGGTGTTATTGGTTCCGGTGAATATGGGATATCGCAACTGGGATGACCACGATCGTAGTGGTAGAACCATTGGTATTGACATGGCAAAGAACTTCTTGGAGAGTTTGGAGCCCAATGCCGTGTTGTTCTGTAATGGAGATAACGATACCTATCCGCTGTGGTATGCGCAAAACGTGGAGGGCATTCGCACAGACGTTCGAATCATCAACCAAAGTTTGTTGCCTACCGATTGGTATAGCAGTGTTTTGTTGGATAAGGTGTATGAGTCTGAGCCATTGCCTTTGAGTCTGACCAAGGAAGATTTGCAAACCGGAAGTTTTGAAGGTGGCATTGAAATTCAGTCGGAAGAGGGTAGTATGTCCCGTTTGGATGACGCGATCAAGCAGGTTTTGGAGGAGAACAAAAAAGGTGTGGATCGCAATTATTTCCGGGCCCGCAAGGTATGGTTCCCGGTGGATCGCAAATCTGTGATTGCCTCGGGTGTCGTGGGTGCCAAAGACACGGCTGAAGTGGTTGACCGCATTGAGTATAATTTGGGAGGATCTTACATTTCCAAGGGCGATTTGGTGTTCATGGATTTGATTACCCAGAATGCAAAAACCGGTTGGAAACGCCCGATTTATTTCACCAGCGTTAGCGGTTACGATTTCTTCGATATAAACGATTACTTACAGTTGGAAGGTTTGGTTTACAAGTTTGTGCCGATCAAAGGTGGCTCGAGCAGTCGTCAGCCACAGCGTGTTGCTGATTACAAGATGTATAGTAACTTGGTGAAGAGCTACAAGTATTATGGCATGAAAGAGAAGAAGAACTTCTTCCTTGATGACAAAGCGGCTTA
>Ga0222712_10003929_pt1 | contig 15866 bp, 28 predicted proteins | sample C33_657DmetaG_FD_165043 | JGI IMG/M metagenome (GOLD analysis project Ga0222712, IMG submission 165043) | Estuarine water microbial communities from San Francisco Bay, California, United States - C33_657D | ecosystem: Environmental > Aquatic > Marine > Unclassified | place: USA: California... | reverse complement strand
AGTTCGTGCATGAGGCTGTTGCCTGCGTCTCGTAGGTTGTCTCGGTCTTCGGTGACGAGTTCAAGTGCTGCTGAGAGTTCGGAGACTCGTTGTTCGAGTTCTGCTATCAGGTTGATGGTGTCTGGTGTCATTTGGGTTTGCTCCTTTTGTTGAGTTCGGTTTTGAGTGCTTCTAAGGTTGCGAAGAATCGGTCTTGGTCTGCTACCCCGATGACCATCTTCTCTAAGAATTGGATTGCGTTTGCTAGGTCTTGCTTTGTCATGTTGCTCCTGTTGGTACTGAATTGCTGGGTGGGGTTCAACGGTTCGGGGGAACGACTCCCCACCCAGCAAACTTGTGTCATTGACTGTGGGTTACCACATCGCTGCTGATTCGTCAGTTGTACCTGGCTCTACTTTGGCCTTGTACAACTTCGGTGCGTTGAAGCCTTTGGTCTTCTTCTCACCATCGCCTGTGTACTTCACAGTGAGAGTGGTGCCGACCATTGCGGTGACTCCAGCAGCTGTGGCTGCCTCTCTCACGGTTTTCACCATTGCACCACGCGCCCAGATGTTTCCAATCTCGGTGCCGGTGTTGATCGTGAACACGAACACGTATCGCACGTCTCCGTTGTCCCATGTCTTGGTGTTGCCTTGTGGGTCACGGTCTTCCAACTTCTTGACTTCCAAAACTTTGCCCGAATGGGTGTCGCCTGGTGTCTCGAACTTGAGCGCAGGATACTTTGATCCTCCGTCTTGTAGGAATATGTCTGTCATTGCCTAACCTCCTGAACACGGAATGTGTTCTGTTCTGGGATGTATTGGATTGTCACTCGATTGACTGTGATGCCGTAACAGATTTGAGCGAACAGCTCAGCCTGTGCAGCATTCAGATGACCTAGTGCTTCGCCTGCCTTTGTGTATGTCTTCTTGGTGATGTGGGAGCAGATGCCCTTCACCAAGTCTCGGTCAAACTGTCCGTCTTGCATAAGAAGCAGGATGCCTCTAGCAATTTCGTATCGTCTGTGAGATTTGTTTGCGCTCAGATTGATGTTCCGTTTAGCTGACTGGGCATCAATGAGCAAGGTTGCGTATTCGTTGCGTCGTTCGTGATCAAGCGATTGGATTTGTGTCTTGATGTAATTCAACGCCAAGATATCTTCGCTCTTCACGTCGTATGCACGACCTTCGATTGGGTCAATCATCCTGGGTACGCATCGTCTGGGTTGTCAAAGCCTGCAATCTTGCGTTTCTTTGGCTTCGGTTTCGTTGGGTCAGGTGCAAAGAACGGTGCCGAATGTTCAGCCTCCACCAACTCAATGACACGGATCAGCGCATCAAAGTGTTCGTTGGTGCATTGGTCGAAGTGTGGCACAGCTTGAGGCCATGACAAGATCAGCATCTTTTGGGCTTCGCCAGTAAGGGCTTGGATTCGTGCCTTCATCCATCCTGCACGTGCAGTCAAGGACTTGGGTGTCTCTACGACTTTGGTTGGTGTATTGGCTGCGTAGGGCTTGAATAGGTCTTTGCGTTTGCGCCATTCACGTGTGGCGAATGATTGTTTCGCTGCTTCCCATCCTGCGACAAGGTTGACTTCGTGGAAGGCAACGGTTGCATCGCCTGCTGGAAGGTGGCAGATGATGCCCACTGTCTTGTCGATGGCTGGCATCGGTGTGCGTTCCCCTGTTTTCCAGTTGTACATCCAGTCAGCGTTTGCGTACATGGCGAGCTGTACGGCGATGTTGCCGAATGAGTACGACAGGTCTGTTCCGGTCTTCAAGTCAAAGATCACAAGTCGGCCATCCATGAGTGTGACGATGCGGTCTGCTGTACCTGCATACTCAAGGTCATCGTTGATCAACAACACTTCAATAAACTCGTCGTGCATCTTGATTCCATACGCTGCGATTCCTGCAACATACGCATCGATGTCTGCTTGTAAGCCTGGCAAGATTGCAGGCTTCAAACCAAGATCAATCTGTTCGGTGATTGCGTGTAGTGCTGTACCAAGATTGGCACGACTGTACGCACCTGCTGCTTCAACACAATCATTGGCGATCTTGTTGAGTCGAGTGCGATCATCAATCGCTGTTGATGCTTGTGCAAGTAGGTCTGGTCGTTGAACCAATCCTGTGATTGCCATGCGTACTTTCCAATCAGCAAGTGATGCTGTGTCATCAAGTGTCTTTGCGACAGTTGTGACTCTGGTGTATCCGCGTGACTTGCCTTCAGGTTGTTGGATCAGGTATCGACCCCAACGATCCTTCGGTGCTTCTTCTTGAATGAAGTCTTCTGTACTCATTTCGCAGGCTCCTTAGTGCTTGGGAATTATTAGGATTGTGACTGTAGCACCTGTTATCGGTGCCGATGGGGATACTTGTCTAGGGGTGTTGTGGGGTTGTTTGGTTGGTCTAATTCGAGCAGCAGTTCAGCCCACTTCTGTGCAGGCATGACCGCATACCAATCAGCAGGATCGGTTGATCCACGCCGTTTCACGATCACGGCACCAGCCCAAGCCTTGGCGTTCTTCATCTCCACCTCCAGCTCACGCAGATACCCAGGCAGGTCAATTCGCTTCTCATTCTTCACCTCGATGCACACACCTGGAATGCCATCGATGTCGCCTCGATCATCTGTCCATCCGGCACGTGAGCGTTCAGCACCAGTCCAGCCGAGACGGTTGAGCCACTTGGCCACAGCCAACTCTGCTGCTGATCCTTTGCGCTTCTGTGGTGATGTCATGATGTCAAGACTCTAATGTTCTTCCTCAGCGCACGTCGTATGCGTTCACGTTCGTTTGTTGATGTACCAGCCCAGATGCCTTGGTCATCGTTTTTCATTGCGAACGCTAAACATTCGCGCCGAACAGGGCAGGTGCCACAAATAACTTTTGCTGCACGAACATAGATGCTGTTCCCTTCGTTGAAAAACAGATCGGTTTGACCTTTGCATTTCGCTTGAGTCATCCATGCAGGTTGAGTTGGTCTGAAGACATGTGCGCCTTCAGACCAACTATCTACAACGTGACCTTCGCTCATTTGTGTGTTGGATGGTTTAGTCGAGCCTTGGCAACACGCTTCAATGTTTTGATTGCGCGTTTGTTGGCACGATGTTCTTTGCTGATGAGTAGATGAACAAGGATGAGCATCACGAAGTTGATGATGATCCAAGTAATCCACGCTTGTTGGGATACTGGTGTTGGTTGTCCTTCTGGAATATCTTCACCCGTCATTGGTAGCAAGAAGAACAGCCATCCAATCATTGTGAATGCGATGATCCAGCCTGCCTTGATTCTGTCTGTTAGTGGTTCCATTTGTTTGCCCTCCTATGGGTCACATTCGACTGTAGGGCATTGATGGTGCAAGGTGGTGGATGGTCACCAACCGCCAGGTGGCGGTGTCCAAGGATCCCAGCCTGCGATCTTGAACAGAACGAGTCCTGCACGGAGATTGGTCAAGGCATCCAGCAACGGTTCTTGGGTACAAGCAATCTCAGCCAAACAGACCGCAGCCCATTTGTTTCGGCTGAGTCGGTAATTCACGGAATTGATCTGAAGCAACCCACTGTCTGACGAATGATTTGACCCGTCATGCCCGATGATGTTGCAGTTCTTATCTACGATGTCCCCGCCCTTTCGTGCCGGACATCCACCGCTTTCGCGTAGGACAATCATGCTCAATTTTTTGATGGTGCGAGGTGGCCATCCTGCTTCTGCTGCGAGCTGTGGCAACCAACTGATGTCGCCGTGCCGAAACACGATTGTCGGTTGGACTTCTAAACGATCTTTCGGTATCACTTCTATACGACGGACGGAAGGGCTGTGGGTGGGTTTGGGGGCTTGGACTGCGTGTGCAGTTCCGATACCTATGAGCAAGGTGAGTGTGGTGACGATGGTTGCTGTGATGCGTCTCATGGTCTGTCCGATCTTCGCAGGTGAGTGGATATATGACCTCACCCCAAGGAGGAAGGGTGAGGGGCTGTTCAGCGACCAATCGGGTGCGAACGAGCCAACCTTCACCCTAGTCGTTGGGTGACTATTTTGTCTTGTAGTAGAGGTGCAAGGCTTCTCTGACCATTTCCGATTTGGTCATGTCATATTCTTTTGCCTTGGCATTGAGCCAATCAATGGTGTGTTGAGGGAGGCGTATGGTGAGGGTTGGATATTTGGTGGTCATCGTGCGAGGATTTCTGCTTCGTGGGCATCGTCTAAGCATTCGTCACATTGGTCGTGCTTGTTCATAACGCTTGCATCCATGTGGATTGAGCAAACGATATTGCCTTGGTCATCTGTATAGGTGTTCATCGTCCCTCCCTGCATGATTCGCAAACCGTTCCACCATTGCAGTATTCGTTGCTGAGGTAGGTGACTTCTTCTTCGTGCATGATTGCCCACTTGGTCATTGATGTGGTGATGGTCTTGGCTGATGGTCGCTTCGCCAACTTGAACGATGCTTCATTGCCGAGGTGCTTGTCACATACGCAACGACCTCCTAGGTCGCTCCATATCCTTGCTGTGGTTACTGTTTCCATTATGTCCCTCCTTTGAGACTTCAAGGTATTTCCTTGATGACTTCAATCTAGGGGTATTGTAAGACAAATGCAAGCATTGTTTTAGATATTTTTTGACCCATATCCCATATGGGTTTCGGGGGTACAGATAGCCATATGGCGCACCATAGCTACGGGAATGTGCAAAACATGGTCAATATCGTCCTCCTGCGTTCTGGACTGATAGATCGTGATGTGGTCAGGTTTGCCACCATCACAAGTTGCGAGCAGGAATCCACAGGTGGACACAATCATCTCGTCTTTATCAAGCGCATCTATCGGTGTCCAAGTTGCCACACCCGAATGAGCGTCAGCCCACGTGACCAACACCATCGGTTGGCTCACGGCTGTGATGCTAGGTAGTCAACACCACGCCACCTAGCCCAACCATTACGGATCGGTACTAACTCCAACACGAAGTCACCATCACCAGGTTCGTACTCAACTACCGCCAACCCTTGTTGCCAGTCTTCTGACCGGTACAACGGACGACCATCAAGGTCATGCCCACCCCTAGTCGAAGGCACTGCTCCATCAATTCGTGCCAAGCATCCTGGTGATGCAGCCAAGATTGTTCTCGCACCGTCGTAATCGTCACGGGTTCGTTCAGCCCATTCGCGCCGATGAATATGACCGAAGATCACCGAAGTCTTTTGTGTTGCCAAATACTTGTGAGCAGTACTGCCACCACTGGCAACCTTGTCGCCATGAATGACATGCAAGCGTTCATTGATCCAATGCGCACCCGTTGGGTATCCACTCAGATACTCCACTTCAAACTCATCCAACCGGCACAGATACGGCACCGACATCACAGGCCACTCGGACGGAACCTTGCCTCGACGTAACCCGAACGCAGCAGCAGCCGAGTCCAGAACATAGTTGCCAAGTCGTTCTTCGTGGTTGCCTGCGATCCATGTGATCGTGGCTTGAGGTGCAAGTTTGCGCAACTGTGCGCACAACTCTGTTGCCCTATCAATCGCAGCTTGTGTCGTTCGTGCGAACGCTGGGGTGTAGCGGTACTTGCCAAACTCGCATAGGTCTAGGTTGTCGCCAACCATGACGATCTGTGCAGGCTTCGATGCTTTGATGATCCGTAACGCAACCTCAATCGCTTGCTCATCGTGGATTGCTTCTAAGCCTGCTGCATTGTGGAAGTATCCGATCTGCATGTCCGGCAGGATTACAGCCGTCTGATATTCGCCGTGCTTGACGGGTTGTGGGTTGAGGGTGGGGACTGTGTACCGTTTGCCAGGTTGGATCACTGGCCATGCTGGTTGACCTGCTTCGCGTAAGTCGTCAGCGAGTGACATTGTTGTCTCGATGTCGCGTGATTACCGATGGAGACATTTTGAATCCACGCTTCTTCAAGGCATGCACTATCTGCATGGGTCTGATCGTGGGGTCTGCCATTGCTTCGCGTAAGTCTTTGCCATCTTCGGCAGAGAGTTGAGCAACTATCTCATCAAGCTTTGATGTTCCTCTTAGGCTTTGCGACTTTATTTCCTGCAATAGTTTCGCCATTGGTAGTCCCCTTGAGATGCCAGTCGATGTGTGAATCCAACTTAGTCCCAATCTTGTCCACATTTCCACTAAGCACATCCAACGCATCCACAACCCTTGCGTGGTCTTGCGTGTTTTCTTTACGCATCACCAACATCAGCGTTGTCATAGCCCCACCCACAGCCGTGATCAACGCAGCAAGAACGATGCCCCAGTCCATCATGCGACAGGCTTCGGGTTCGCTGCCTCGTAGTCGAGGACGGCTTGGTTGGGTGTTGAATCTGTCCAGCGCAAGTGCCAAGGTTCTGCACCTGGCATGTCAACAACTTCATGTGAGAACCCGAAGCGTTGCTCATTCTCCAACAACCATGCCAAGACTTTGCCTGATGCGTTTGCGACATCGACTGCGATGCCCATCATGTGACGTGAACACTTCGCAGGATCATCAACAGGACTGGCAAGTACAGCCATGCCCTTCTTCAGATACCACTTCTTGCCCTCATAGGTTCGGGTCTGTGCGCCTTCAATCGGCTCCACCTGGAACCGTTGCAAGAATCCAGCCTTCTGCTGAGCGATACTTCGATACGTGTCACCGGCACTAGTCGGCTTCAGATTGATCCCAGCCTCAGCCATCGCAGCATGCTTCATTGCTTCCCAAGCCCGAGCAGCACAATGATGCAACTGACCGCCACCACTGATGGGTCGCAACATTGTGAGCGATACCTCAGAAGGCTTCTTGCCTTTGAGATGATCGCACCACTTGATTGGGACTACAGGCCAAGGCATCTTGGTCATGAGTTACTTCTTCTTTGCGCCGAATGCGTCGTTGATTTCATCCATCGTGAGGTTGCCATCAAGGGATGCTTGAGCCAACTTCTGCACAACGGTTGCACAGGCTGCGAACCCAGCCAACACAGCCGACTTCCATATCTCCAGTTCCGGTGCGATCACGGCTGAACCACCAACGATGGCAAGAGCTGACGATAGGAACACTGCGACGATACGACCTGCGACATCTTGGAACTTCTTCATTCTGATTCTTCTTTCTTGGTGAGTGCGCCGATCAGGTGCAGAACTAATGCTCCAACAGTAAGCCAGATCACGACTCGTTGGATAGCCCCCGACAACGTGAGGATCGTCGTGACAGATGCAGCAATAGTCCACAGCAACGCATGAAACTCACCCCATATCTTCATCGCCGATTCCTTCGTGTTGGTGCAGGGGCTGACACCAAGAATACAGCACCTAAGGCGATGAGCGCACGTCGAGTTTTGATTGGCACAGTTTGATTCGTCATCACATAATCATCAGCAAAACCTTGAAACAGATTCAACACCGCCTCGAATGCTTTACGCACTTTGGTTGGTGCATCTTGCACAGCAGCCACCAACTCAGTCGCCTGCTCCGTTGACAGTTCTTCAACCGCGACCTGCTCAAAGACTTGCTCGGCTTCAGCGTTGGTCAGCACCTCAAGGATTGCCGGCTCGGATGCAATGGAGACGGCTTGGTCGGTGGTCAGGGCGTGGGTGAGGAGTTCGGTGACGATGGCTTTGACTTCTGCTGGGGTTGCTTGCTCGATGTTGGCGAGGGCTTCAACAATGGCTTGATCGGTGATGGGTGGGAGTTCTGCGTCTTTGGCTGGTTCGCTTGTCTCAGGGGCTTGTGGTGCGTCTGGTGCCGTGTCTGGTGGCAGGGGTTGGGTGTCTGAGGGTGGGGGAACGGTATCTGGTGGTTCGACGAACGGTAGCGTTTGAGGTGGATAAACAGTAGTGTCTGGCGGTTCTGGCATCGTGTCAGGGATAGGGGGAAACAGTGGTTCTAGTAAGGCTGGCAATGTATCTGGTGGTTCAGGGATGGTCTCTGGTGGGGTTGGCATTGTTGTGGGTGGTCGAGGCACCGTTGCAGGTGGCTCTGGCATCGTTGGCTCTGGTGGGTATGTGGAAGTTGTTTGAGGTGTCGAAGTAGTCGATGGGTTTGTAGCAGGAACAGTTGTTGGTGCGACAGTCGTAGAAGTTGTCGTGGTCGTCCATGTTGTAGTTGTCTCCTGAATAGTTGTTACTGGAATATCGGTTGAGGTTGTAATCGGTTTTGTGGTATCTGGAATCGTTGTGTCAACTGGTTGCTGGTAGTCGGTGGTGAACGCTTCATCAGGCACAATCTCAAAACCTTGACCGTCAATGTTCCAAGCCAAAAGTATGCACGTTCCGCCGCCGTTCTCGTACATCCACAAGTCAAGCGGTTGACTGCCTGCAACAATGTCTATCTCCCCAGACTCCATCCAGCTGCAACCCTGATCGCCCCAATTGCCCCACTCATTCCCGTCAATATTGATTCGACCACCGTCATCCGTTGCCAACCAGAACTCAATCGTTTCATGTTCTGGGATCGTGATGAACCCAGTCATGTGAACCATGAACAGATCGCCTGTGCAGTCTTGGTATGGCTCACCGTCATACGAACGGTTGATGTTGTTCTCAACCTCAGAACCACACAACTCATACTCAGTGTCAGACATGGCAGGAGGTATCTCATCAATCGTGTAATACAACGTAGACAACCCAGGTGCCGGATCAGCTAACGCTGACGGAATGAAACTAAAGATCGAGGCTAGAAGCGCAGGAGCAACAATCAGCCAACGACTACGACCCAAGCGAGAGATGATTCGTTCCATCTATACATCTTCCCATCATTCGGTTTCGCAGTTGGTGCCTGCCAATCATTGTTGCTGTCAAGTGTCCACGACGCGAATGGCTGTGGACTAACAAACTGATCTTTGATTGCGTCGTATGTGTACCCAACACCTGCATACTGTTTGCGAATCTTGTTGTTGTAACTTGTGCGTTTGCAAACTTGGCCACGAAAAGTTCCGTACCAAGTTTCTGTGTCAAGACCGTCAATCTGTTCTGTTTCATCTTTGCCTGTGATGACTTCAGTGACCACATTGTTTGAGTCAAGGAATGCGTAGTGAGCCATCAGACTGTCACCGTTCCTGTTCCTGCTGTGAATCTATAAACCCTGAAACCGCTTCGTGTCGTGGTGTCAATCGTGTATGTCAAACCGCCTCCAACACTGGCAAACGCATCAAACCCGATTGGGTAAGCAATAACAACCACACCAGAACCACCAGCGTTTGCTGCTGTGGAAGGGTTGCCTTGTGATGAACCACCACCGCCACCAGTATTCGCTGTTCCTGTAGTACCAGCACCCTGACCTGATCCACCGCCACCTGCGCCACCTGCGCCACCAGTGCCGTTGAAAGAACCTCCACCTCCACCGCCTGCGTAAGTTACTGACGCACCCGTGATTGAGTTTGCCGTGCCTGCACCGCCTGCACCGCCTTGCAAAGATGCACCGTTACCACCAACAGCAGAACTGCCACCACCACCACCACCGTTGCCGACGGAGTTACCAGCCAAACCATTACCACCCGCAAAACCTTGTACAGGCGATGTCACAGGAGATGACGCTCCACCCGCGCCACCGGATGATGGGATACCTGCACCACCGCCACCCGAACCGCCTGAGTTGCCAATCGTACTTGGTGAATATGTTGCACCACCTCCACCGCCAGCAGATGTGATTGTGTCAATTACGCTGTTTGAACCGTTTGTGCCAACACCAGAACCAGCACCACCACCAGCACCACCAGCACCAACGGTTACTGTGAACGATGCGCTTTGTGTGAACGAAGTTGATATGCGGAATCCACCTGCACCACCACCGCCACCACCGTCAGTTGAACCACCACCGCCACCACCTGCGACAACCACATATTCAATCGTTGATGGTTTGCCACCGATAGCAACACCTGCAAGTAGTTGCATGGCTTATGCCACCAAGTTGCCAAATACCAAGAACACGTTTGACGCTGTGCAAAGAATTGTTGCCACAGCAAACTGTCCATTCGTCTTCAACTTTGCACCATTCGAGTTCAGTGTCACGCTTGCACCACTGATCGTCACAACACCTGATCCACCTGTGCCTTGCATGATGTTGATCTGGTCACCAACAGCGAAGACTGAGGGTGGGATTGTGAGTGCGATTGCTGCTGCGTTGCTGAGGGTGACAAGTTTGCCGACATCACCGACGGCTGCTGTGTATGTTGTGCCGGTCTGTGCGTTGATAGCAACAACGGATGCTGCGAGTGTTGTGGCGTTGGCTGCTGTGAAAACATCGCCACTGGTGAAGGTTGGTCTGACTGCCATAATGCTCCTATTGTAGTGCGTAGACGGTTGAGTTGAGGGCTGAGGTGTCCAGGATGAATGGTAGTACAAGTTGGACTTGACCCATTCCGATGGTGACTCGATGTGTTGATGGGTTGACTGTGTGGCGTATGGATTCAACAACGACGTTCTGTGTCACCGTTGCCGGTGTGCCAGTTGAGAATGTCTTAGACACCGACAGGATGTCACCAATCTCTAGCCCTGCCATCTGTGCTTGTTGTGCTGTAGTCAACGCATTCAACAACACATCCATCTCCGAGAACCGAACCACAGGGTCTTGAAACCTTGACAACAACGATGCAGCCAACGCTGACCCAGCAGCATCAGTGGCCAACGGAACCCCAGTCAACGACAACGCCTTGATCCCATACTGTGTTTGCGACGCAGTACCAGACGCAACACTGGAAGCAGTACCGCCATCAATCTGCACAGCCACACGATTCACCACCGTCTCAGCCCCATACACATTCGCCAACGACTGAATCGGAACACCAGCCGTACCACCAAACGAAGCCACAGCCGTACCAAACGACGTCGCAATCCGAGCATCAAAGTTCAAACTCCCAGAACGATCCACAAACAAACGCCCACCCTCAGCCGTCGCCACATCCTGCAACGCCTGCAACACATTCGTCGCATCGTCATACGCAACCGTTCCACACGTCGCAACCCCAGTCTCAATGCTTCTGGTCGCAGTTGAGAACGACACTTCAGGACGATCCAAGATTGCTGACACACGCGCAGAGGTGAGTTGTGATGATGGGTTGAATGCGGTCAGGACGGTTTGACCGAGTTGTCCGAGTGCGTCGGTGGCAACGATTGTTGCTGTTGACAGGTTCGGTTCGGCATAGTCCATGTTCAAGTCGTACACGAATCCTGTGAACATTGCTGTGGTGCCGGCTGTACCGCCGTACACCTGGAACGCTCGACGTGGTGCGATACCAATAGTCCCACCTGAATACCATTCTGATGCTGTATTGAGTGGGTCAAAGTATCGGGCAGCTGCACGGTCATCGGCTGTGATTGTGCAGGATGATGAAGGGAACGAATCAAGTTGGGTTGCACGGCCACGATTGATATTGATGTTCGTCACATACTCGGTGATGTCCACAAAGTTTGTTGTCCCATCCAACACATCGGTGCCATCAAGTTTGCTGGAATCTAACGTGAACGCATCAGCCAAGAAACCAACATCCAACAACACCTTGTATGTTGAACCCCACTTCGCAGCCTTAGCCATTAGTTACCTGCAAAGAACGCATTGCCGCCGTTCACTCTCCCACGTCGAGTCAACAGATCAGCGATCTGATCAGCAACATCTGAAGGCGTAGCCACCAACCCAGCATTTACATTGACCACCATCCCACCCCCAGCAGGATTTGCCTTGAACCCAGTCGAGTTACCAGTCACCGTTGCCGGAATAGATGCAGCCACACCAGCCATCGGATTCGCAGCAACAACCTTTGGATACAACAGTTGAGTCTCACCAACCTTCTTGATCGCCTCACGATAGTTGTTCAACGCTTCAGTCTCACGATCAATCGCATCAGCCACAGCCTCAGTCGCAGCAGACTGCTTCTCCTTCGCATCAGTCAACGCATCCGACAAAGTTTTGAAGATCTCTGAACCAGCCGACGCACCAAAGACTGCCTCATTCAACAAACCAGTCGCCTTGGTCAAACCATCAGTCGCCTCAGTCTGCTGATCAATCGCATCAGCACTTGACAACTTCGCCTCAGCCAACCGAATCTCAGCCTCACGAATTGACTGTGGTGTTGACTCAGGATCAGCACGAACCTTCTTCAACGCCTCCTCAGCATCCTTGATCGCAAACAACGAACCCTCCACGTTGTACCCAGCACGTTCCAACCCACGCTGAGCCTGCTCCAAATCCTTCGCAGCCTTCTTAGCCTGTGGTGAATCAGCACCATACCCAGCCACAGCCTGATCCAACGCAGCCTGCGCATCAGCCACACCTTGGTTCGCAGCCGTCAACGACTTACCAGCCTGCACCGAAGCCTTCTGCGCCTGAGTGAAGGACTTCTGTGCAGAGTTGCTCGACTTCAACGCATCCGTATAAACCTTCAACTTCTCAGTAGCGGTCTTCACAGCCTTAGCCACACCTGATCCACCACCAGTATCTCCACCAAGATCATCTGTCAAATCTTTTGCACCTTTGCCAAACCCTTGTTGCGCAAGAATCGCAGCAGGTATTCCTACTCCAGCATAACGATTGACCGGCATAGCAAGAGCATCAAATGATGCTTTGAGTTTGTCAACATCAATCGCTTGCCCAGTTAAACCTTTATTGAAATCTTTAACTGCTTGAACGGGATTGAACGCGGCTTCAGCAGTTGCCTTTGTTAAATAATAAGCCTTATACAGAATGTTCACTGCGTTGGCAATAACAACAGCAATGGCTTTGAATGTTCCTACAATCGCCGGCCCAGCTTTACCAGATTCAAAAATCAACTGTTGGAATCCTGCAATCAATCCATCCTTACTGATAACAGAAGTTATCCTTTGAACAGCAGGAGCAATTTTCTCTGTGAAGAATGTTGCCAACTGATCCAAGTAGGGCAGCAATGCTGTACCAATCGTTTCAACAATTTCACCAAATTGACCTCTGATGATTTTTAGTTTGCCACCGAACGTGTTAGCAGCAGCATCCGCAGCACCACCAAATTGACCTTGCAAAGTTTCCAAAACTTTCCCAAAGTCCTTGGACTTCTTTGTGTTTTCATCTAATGGAATACCAAGTTTGCCCAACGCAGTGAACTGGCCTAATGAGGCTTTCGCCACCGCTAGCGAAACTGACTGGAGGTCTTTCCCTGTAGCTACTGCGATGTCTTGGGAAATAGTCAACAGGTCTTGAGATTTTCTGAAATCTCCTGTGACACGAATCAACGTGGCCAGCGAGTCACGCAACTCGGTGTCACTAGTTCCGGTACGAAGTTGCGTCACCGAGATATAACGCTCAACCGCATCAGTCAAACCTTGCTGCTCACCGAAGGTTCGTTTCAACTGTGCAGCCAACAACGCTTGCGACTTCTCATCTTCCATTGCAGCCTGAACTGCTTTGGTTGCGAATGCTGCAACAGCACCGAACGCAGCAACACCAGCAAGAGCCACCGTTTTGAATGACGGAATCAAACTAGACACATCAGTCTTCAAGCCACCCATACCATCGGAGACTTGCTTGATGCCCTTCTTATATTGATCAGCGTCAGCGAGGAATCGAACTACGAAGGTACGTGCGCCAGCCATGCGCTAATTCTAGATGACATCCTCACAAGCCGAGCGCAAGGCACGGAAGTCAGCCAACACAGCAGACCACAATGCTTTACTTTCAAGACCGTCATACTTCGTGATCACTTTGCCTGCATCCCACCACGCATCATTCATCTCAACACCGATGGTGCGTTTGCGTCGAGGTTGAGCAGACTGACGTGGTGACGCAGGTGTTGGGTTCCGTGCAGGTTCGTATTGGAAGTCTGTGTCAATGAATGTTCCTGATTGTTCGTGGAACTCAAACGGTTGATCTGGTGCATGTTGCGGAAGATAGAAGATACGCGCAGCATCTTTCGTTGCAGGGTCACCCTGCAAGTTGATTCGTTCATGCAACTCAGCCCACACAGCTCGCCACAGTCCTGCCGGTACACGCTCAGCCAACGGCAACACCAAGTGGTAGTGAGGATCATCTAGTCGATGTGAGTAGGTGGAGTAGGCAAGATACTCGTAGCCGTCAAGGTTGGCATTGGCAAACGATTCACCGTCCATGTCAACAACCAACGCTTCAATGAACCGAACAGCAGTGTTACCGCGAGTCCTACCTGGGTAGTACTCAACAGGTGACCACAACGCACCATCAGACTTGTGTGCGTTCTCCTCATGGTGCATCAAGCGTTCTTTGAGGTCAACCCAATTTGATGCGAACGGCTTCGGCTGAACAGACTTGACCGAATCAAAATAGACAACCATGAACGCCTCCCTAACTACAGGGTAGCGAAACCACAGCCAAAGTCAAGCCTTATCCTCAAGCCCTTTGAGAACCTCATCAATCGCATCCAAATACACCTTGGCAATGTTGTCCTTGTTCTTACGCACGGCAGGCCAGAAGAAGTATCCCTTCTGTCCACGATGTGGAAGGAACTGGGTAGTCCGACCCCCACCCTTACGCAAGCCATCTGAAGCAACTCGGTTGCCCTGTGAATCAATTCTTGTGGCACGTGACCTAGCCCCAGCCGAAGTCCTATTCGATGAACCATATTTACCACCACCGAACTCGGCACCAAAGAACACGTCGCCCCTGGTCACCTTGCGCTTCACTCTGCGTCGTGTCTTGATGCTGTACGAAGAACTGAACTTCCGTGACTTTGATTGGAAGGCAGACTTCTCATCCAACTTGATGATCGGGATTCGATCACGTTGCGCTCGCATACCCTTCATCACTTCCATCGCTTGCCGGTTGCGTTCAACCGATGCAGCCTCAAACTTCGCTGCAACAACTAGAAGTTCGGCAACATGTTCTCCAGCCTTGCGAGCTTCTTTGTTGAAGTCAGGATATGTCTTGGCAAGATCACGAAGGAAGTTGTCAATCCCCTTGATCATCACAGGGTCTTTGGATAAATCCTCCGAACCCGTGAACGTGCTACCTCGACTAAGACCTGCCATACACGAATACTACTTGCCGAGATGAATGGCTCTCCATCGAAGGTACGCCAACATTGTGAACAGCATTCGTGGTTCTTCTGCCAGCAGTGAACTCGGCGATATCCCTGTCTCGCAAGCGAGATAGGAAATTACCCAGTGTGCTGACTGGTCTCCAAAGGGACGATCACTGCGTCTGCGCTATCTCCCACTTCGAGTGCTTCAATCTCATCACACCATGATTCAAAGTCCAAACCAGTTTTCTTCAACCGTTTCTCTGCATGCCATCCAAGGTATGCAAGATCAGTCAATGTGAGTTCGGCTTCAAACTTGGCAACACTGCGATTGTATTTATTTTCAAACGCAATGAAGTCAGGAAACGCAGCAATGATTGTGCGTTGCTTACTATCTAATGCACTAGTCAAACTGAGTGCGATTTTCATTCTCTACCTCCGCAGGTAAGGGTTGGAATTATTTGTACTAGGCGTTGGTGCCTGTCTTGGTGATTGCACCAGAGATTGGGTAGGTGATTGACACTGTGGCCAAGTCACCGATAGCACCGTTCACTGGTGTCCACGAAGTTGGGAGCGCACTGAATGCGTAACTTGGATTCGTTGACGAAGCAGCAGCAGTTCCGTTTGGCTTCACTGTCATCGGTACAGCAGTACCAGCAGTGAACGCATCCCAGAACAACTTCTCAATCGTTGGGTAATCCTGTTGCAATTCAATCGTGACCGAGTTATCAATCATGCCCTGAATACGAGTCATCGCTGACGATCCCATTGCCGAAGTCACAACTTCATTGGCTGTGGTTGACAATGTGATTGACGTGACATACGCCGAAATATCGGTTGAAGCAGTACCGAAGGTCACTGCCACGTTTGTGAGAACTTGCTTTGCCATGATGTCTGCTCCTGCCTATCGGCGTTTGAGTTGATGTCTGCTCGGCAGAGCCGATGCGATA
>Ga0222712_10003928_pt1 | contig 15868 bp, 14 predicted proteins | sample C33_657DmetaG_FD_165043 | JGI IMG/M metagenome (GOLD analysis project Ga0222712, IMG submission 165043) | Estuarine water microbial communities from San Francisco Bay, California, United States - C33_657D | ecosystem: Environmental > Aquatic > Marine > Unclassified | place: USA: California... | reverse complement strand
ATGGGTGGCGCGATGGCATTGAAATAAGAAGCATGGTCTTCACCGAGGTGATTGATGATGAAAGAGATGTCCTGGTTTTCGTTATGCATGGATGTTCTTCTTTTTTCTGGTCATGAAAAACAGCAAGAGAAATCCTGCCAATACTGCTGTTGCGGTCAGTGCTGTTTCAGGTTTGTCGATTGCAATATTGGTGGCAACAAAAACATACGATGTGATGAAGATCAGAGGCATCACAGGGAAAAAACGCATGGAATAAATCTGCGACTTATCCAAATGCTGCGTGCGCTTTCTGATGATAAAAATAGTGGCTGCAGAAAATGCCATGCCGATAGAATCCAGAAAAATGGTGAAGCTCAGGATCTTGTCAAAGGTATCTGCGAAGAAAAGCACCACTACACTGATCAGCGCATAAACAGTGAGGCTCACGGTCAGCACATCGCGCTTTTCATCTTTCTTGCCAAATGCTTTGGGCAAGATTCCATCCTGGCTCATGGCATACATCACGCGCGGATTGCTGAGCAATAAAACATTCACATAGGCCAGAACGGCGATGAACAAGAGAATGGAAAATGCATAGCGACCTGTAGGTCCAAACATCCTCTCCGCAACAATGGCCGCAATGCCTTTTGCATTTTTCAGTTCTTCAAAACCAATGACCCGGTAATAAGCATAACTGACCGAAAGATAAAGCAGAATAATCACCATGATGCCAATGAAAATGCCGCGGGGCAAATTCTTTTGTGGATTCTTTACCTCATCGCCAAAATTGATGGTTTGCTGATAACCACCATAGGTAAAGGAAACAGCAATCAACGCCAGTCCAAAAGATTTTACATAGTCGATGAACTTGAAATCACCCGTTGGAATGGTGATTGCAGGAGCAATGTTTTTAACAGGAAAAAAAATGGCAGACACAATCAACAGGATCATGGAAATCTTGATCAGCATGAGTATGTTCTGTGTGGTAGAACTCATGCGCAGGCCCAGCAAGTTGATCCCATAAAACATCCCAATGGCCACCATGGCAATCAGGGCCTTGACGAAGTCTGATGGTGGCACAGCAAAAATGATCTGTGAAATGTATTCGCTGCCAATCAGTGCAACACCTGAAAGGGAGGCTGCATTGGAAATAAGGATGATACAGTTGACAGCAAAAGCGATGGAAGGATGGTAGCAGGTGGCGAATATTTTATAATACCCACCAGTGATGGGATACCTTGATCCTATTTCTGCATAGGTGAGTGCTCCGCAGAGGGCGATGAATCCACCAACAATCCAACTGATAAAAAACACATTGGGCGTGATGGCTGCACGCGCCGAGTCTGAGGCTGTTCGGAAAATGCCCATGCCAATCACCAATCCGATGACGATCATGGTTATGTCGAAGAGGTTGAGTTGGGGTTTGCTGGATTTGGTCATGGGTTGAAGATAATAAAAAGCCGGCATTCGGTTGAAATCCACAGGGTGTGGACATCCTCTTTGAATGACAACCGAATCTGCGCTTATCTTCGCTTTGCATTACGGTTGAAGATCGTGGAAACGAAATTCATTAAAAGGGAAGTCCGGTTCCATTCCGGCGCTATCCCCGTAGCTGTATAAACCATCCCGCCCCGGCGGGACCATTTCCTCCACAAGCCACTGCGCAAGCGGGAAGGCCGGAAATGGGGTTGAGCCAGAAGACCTGCCTGATGCAACATTAATTAACCAGGGCTTTCGGGAGAAAAGCTGGGATGAATTTTCTGCTGCAGCAGTCAACCATTTCTGTACATCCGAAGGTTCATAGTCAAACCAACACTATGACCAAAAAATTCTTCATGGCATGCCTGCTCCTTGTAGCAGCAGGTGCAAATGCGCAAACAGATTCAAGCAAACAACTGAACGAAATTGTGGTGACCGCCAACAGGTTTCCACAAAAACAAGTCAACACTGGAAAGGTGATGACCGTCATCAACAAGCAAGAGATTGAACGTACTCCTTACGCGTCTTTGGGCGAGCTGCTGGCCAGGCAATCGGGCATCACCATCATTGGTGCCAACAACGCACCGGGAACCAACAATGACCTCTATGTGCGCGGCGGTGGAACAGGAAAGACACTTGTTTTGGTGGATGGATTTCCCGCCTACGATGGTTCAACCATCCGGTCAACATTTGACCTGAACTTCCTGCCTTTGGGCGAAGTGGAAAGGATTGAAATTTTAAAAGGCGGTCAATCCACCCTTTATGGTTCTGATGCTGTTGCCGGTGTGGTGAACATCATCACAAGAAAAAATGAATCAGGGAAACCTGCTGTGGGTCTGCATTTGAGTGCGGGTTCATTTGGCGCCAGATCAATGGACTTATCTTCTTCGGGAACAGCAAAAAACATCCGCTACAAATTACAATACAGTCGTTCAAGTTCCGATGGTTTTTCTGCAGCCCTGGACACCAGCCGCAATAAAAGCTTCGACAAGGATGGCATGAAACAATCATTTCTGCTTGCACAGTTCAGTTCTGCCGGCAAAAGCAAATGGTCCTGGAACACAGGGATGCAGTTGAGCCAATACAAGAACGACCTTGATGAATCTGCCTTCAAGGATGCAAAAGATTTCACGGTTGAAAACCAAAACCTCCAGTTCAATGCAGGCATTGCAAGAAAACTGGACAAGGGTGTCCTTCGCCTGAACTATAGCCTGAACAACAGTTCCAGGAATTATCTTGATGATTCTGTTTCACTCAACGGATTCGCCAAATTCATCCAATCAGATTACAAGGGCCGCTCTTCCTATCTCGAAGCATTAGGAAATATTGACCTCAGCAAACAGGTAAAATTATTGATCGGGCTTGAACACAGGTGGCAGAATACAGACCAGTATTATCTCTCTTTGAGCAGCTGGGGCAAATATGAAAACACCCTTTCCGATGATTCAGCCAAGACCACGATCAGCAGCGGATTTGCATCAGCCGTTTACAACAATGAAAAAGGTTTCAACCTGGAGTCGGGCATCCGTTTTAACCAGCACAGCCGGTTTGGCAACAACATGACCTATACCATCAATCCTTCCTATATCATTGCAGAAAAATTCAAGATTGCCTTCAACCTCTCTTCTGCTTTTACGGCTCCTACCTTATATCAGTTGTATGATGGATATTCAGGTAACAGAGCGCTCAATCCTGAAACCTCCGTCAGCACCGAAGTTTCGTTGCAGTACGTCGGCAACAAACAATTCAATGCAAGGATAACCGGGTTCGCACGCAAGCTTCACAATGGGATTGACTATGATTATATCAACAACAGGTACTTCAACAATGCGATTCAAAAAAACCGTGGCCTTGAGTTGGAAGCTGGATATGCCGCCGGAAAATGGAACATCAAATTGAACCATACCCTGCTCAAAGGTGAAGTGACCACCACGAATTTTGTTTACAATGCCAGTACCTGGAGTTATACCGCCAAAGGCGACACCACCTATTCACACCTGTTCAGGGTTCCGGAAAGCAACCTGAACATTGCTGCAGGATACCAACTCAGCAAGAAGCTCTACCTGTCGATTGCACAACGCTTTGCGGGCAAACGTTTTGAACCCATCTATGGCGGCAAACCCAAGCAGCTGGACGCTTTCAACACCACAGATGTTTTTGCGCAGTACCAGTTGGGCAAGCGGATCAAGCTTTATGCAGGCTGCAAAAATATCTTCAACCAGCAGTACCAGGAAGTAATGGGTTACACAGCCAGGGGAAGGAATTATGTGTTTGGGGTGAGGTTTTAAAAGACATGAGGGATGAGGGGAATGGGATGAGGGATGAAGAGGTTGAAGTGTTGAGAAGTTGAGCTTGCCTGACAAATTTAGAAGAGGTTGAAGATGTTTAGCTTACTTAAAGGCCAGACTTTGGTTTACCAAAATCTGGCCTTTAAATAGGTCCATGTGAAAATTAGTAATTGATTCAATCATAAAAATATATCCTGGCAAATCATATTTGCTTCGCCGGAAAAAACATTAAATTGCTGAAGCCCCTTCTTCATCAAACCCGATATATCAGTTCCCTCTCATCCCTCATCCCTTTAAACCAATGAACTTCGACGAAATCCTCACCATCAGCTTTACCCTATTCGCGGTAATCGATATCATCGGATCTATTCCCTTGCTGTTGTCGCTCAAGCAAAAAATGGGTGGCATCCATGAAATGAAGGCCAGCCTGATCTCGGGTGGATTGATGATTTTCTTCCTGTTTGTTGGAGAGAAGTTTTTGGGTATTCTTGGGGTAGATGTGAAATCATTTGCGGTGGGTGGATCCATCGTCATCTTTATATTAGGACTTGAAATGGTACTGGGCATTGAGTTTTTCAAGGGTGATGCCAATCCCAAATCGGGAACAGTTGTTCCGATTGCATTCCCGCTGATTGCCGGTTCGGGAACCCTTACCACCATCATCTCCCTTCGTTCCAGCTACAGTGAATGGCCCATCTTGCTGGGCATCCTGATTAATGTGGTTTTTGTTTACTTGGTTCTGCACTCCTTGGATTTCATTTCAAAAATCCTGGGCCAGGCTGGCATGCTGGCCATTCGAAAGTTTTTTGGCGTTGTGCTGCTGGCCATTGCTGTGAAAATCTTTGCTGGCAATGTGGGTGGGCTGATCAAGTGATGAAAAACATGCCTGGTTTGAACCATTTCAGTTAATATTGGTTGATTAAAAAAAAACACATGAAAAAACTACTGTTCATATCCGCATTGATTGTTTTGGCATTGGGATGGTCTGGCTGGAAGGCAAAACAGGCTAGCCGTGCTTTTATCAGCAAAGCTGAGATCATTTCATGCATGGAAACCGAAACAGTGGGCGCCTATTTGAAAGAGGCCTCCAAACCTGCATTTGGGTCGATGCATGTTGCCCCGCTGCAACTTGCCGCCCAAGACCTACAGGGAAAGATGATCAAGTTTGATGTGTCGGATGGTGTACAAGCCAATGCCTATTACTTGGCTCCCAAGAAAAAATCAAAAAAATGGCTGATTGTCATCCAGGAATGGTGGGGATTGAATGACCAGATCAAACAGGAAGCCGATAAATATTTCAGTGACCTCAAAGACATGAATGTGCTGGCCATCGACATGTATGACGGAAAAGTTGCCGCCACGCCAGACTCGGCCATGAAGTTGACTAGAGAAGCCAAGCCGGAAAGAATGACCAATATCATCCGCGGCGCTATTCAACAAGCCGGAGCCGATGCTGCCATCTACAGCGTGGGCTGGTGCTTTGGTGGCATGTGGAGTTTACAAACGGCCATCATAGGAGGCGCAAAAGCAAAGGGCACTATTATGTTTTATGGCAGACCCGAGACCGATATGGAGAAACTGAAAAATATCCAGTGCGACATCATTGGATTCTTTGGAAACCAGGACAGGTCTCCTTCTCCAGAGATGGTGACTGCATTTGAAAAAAACATGGAAACTGCCGGCAAAAAACTCAATACCTATAAATACGATGCAGGACATGGGTTTGCCAATCCCAGCAATCCAAAGTTCAATGCAGAAGCGACAGCTGATGCTTACGCAAAAGCGATTGCGTTTTTGAAATCGCATTGATGGAGTCCATCAACAAGGCTTGGTCCTGTAGTTTATCAGAGATATAAAAGTGTAGAGCAACATCTCTTTGGGTATACTCAAAAAATGAGGTTGAATTGGTATCTGCAGTCTATCAACGAAGCGCTTTGTGCGAACCATCGCAGGAGGGCATTTTATTGGAAAGACCACAGGTGCAATCATTGATGCCTTTACCATCAAGAATTTGCTGCCTGTATTTTTCAATGCGGGTGATGCGCGTGGCTGGTTGTTTAGCTGCTGTAAAAAACAAATTATAACCCCTCTGCCTCCCGGGAGTGAGGGATGAAAAAGCTGCTTCGAAAGCAGCATCCTTATCCAGGATTTGCAGGAGCTCTTCCGGGAATTCAAGATCTATAGATTTTTCGAGGGCAGGCTTCATGCCTGCCTTTTCTATTTCAATCGCTTCAACAATAAATGCCTTGATCACTGGCTCCAGTTGAAGGATTTGATCAAGATCAGTAAACTTGAGCATCCTTACTGACTGTGAGTTTTCGCCGGGCTTCGATAAAATTCCATTGGAGTCTTGCAGGAGGCTTCCCTTGAAAAAACTGATGGAACAAAATGCCTTGAAAGAACCCAGCAAAATAATATTGCTTTCTTCAAATACATAACAGGGAACACCCCATTTTATTGTTTCCGTCAACTGAGCATCTAAAGCAATCTTTCGCAAATGCTTGAGCTCTTCTTGCCATTTTGATACATCGTGGAAATAGTTGTCGGCTATTGGATTCATTGAATAATCTGCCTTAAATAAGGTCATTTATTTTTTTAACAACATCAATGTTCACACCAAAAGCCTGAGCAATCTCTTCAGTGGTTTTATGACCATTGCGAATATCATTGATGATGGCGATTGTAAGGTCAGTACCCTTTGCGATTCCCGTTTCAATTCCCTTTTCCATTCCTTCTTCAAACCCATTATCAAAGCTTTCAACCATGGTGCTGTTCCAGCTCATGATGCCATCCATGTACTTTTCATATGCAAGGAGTTGGCCAGGAGTGTAGTTGGATTCATCCAACAATTCAACTGCCTTTAAGAGGTTCGGGTAGTTATGCAAATACTCGGTAGACATGGTAAGGAATTTTTCAGGTTGGGTAAGAAAACTAATCCAGCGGTCTTGTTCTTTGTCCATTGTGAAATTACCCATTTTTCTGCATTTTTCAAGTTCTAGAAAGATCAGGTGAATTCCAGCCATTTTCTTGCTCAAGTCAATTTCATTGATCACACAGTAACGGTGCAGCCAGTCATCGCTTGAGGTATCAAATGAATAATCCATGATGCTCAATAAAAAAACAGGTTGTAAATCGTCATATTTTTTGCCTTTGGGTAATTGCTTTCCGTAAGTTTTTGAAGCATAATAAAGTACCCGCTCTTGAAAAGATTGTTGCCTGGTTACCTGTATCTCCAATATAAAATGCCGGCGCTTTGAATCAAGACACCTCACATCTACAATGGATACTTTGCCGTCTTTACCATCAGGCAATAAATCTGTCGCCAAATATTCAATATCAATTACTGGTTCAGGTGGCTGAATAATTGCATTGATCAAATCAATTAAAATCATCTTCTCCTGCCCAAAGATCCTCTTGAATACAAGATCTGCCAAAGGATTCAATACTCTCTGCTTCATTGCGTAAAGGTCCGCGCGTATGCAAAATCTTCAATGGGAAAATGACGCTTTAGCATTGTTTATTTCCCTTTTCAGAAAGTGAAATCATCGCTGCTGATATCATTATTTGCACTTTAAAAATATGGAGTAGCCACCGGGAATAACTAGCAATCAATCCTTGCCATTCTCAATCATATCTGTTGGCAATATTGCTGATGACTCAACCACAGGTAATTCTTCCACATTGCGCAATTGCCGTTGAATGGCCCTGGTGCGGGTTCCCACCACTTCGTCCAGTTGGCCCATGCCGGTTTGAAAATTGCGTTGTGCTTTTTCCAAAAGTCCTCCGAAATTTTCAAATTCTTTTTTCACTGAGCCCAGTACTTTCCACACTTCACTGCTTCTTTTTTGCAGGGCCAGTGTTCTGAAGCCCATCTGCAAGCTGTTGAGGATGGCTACCAGTGTGGTAGGGCCTGCAACGGTGATCTTGAATTCATCCCTCAACTGATCCACCAATGCACTTCTCCGAATCACTTCTGCATAGATGCTTTCGAAGGGAAGAAACAGAATGGCAAAGTCTGTTGTATTGGGCGGATCGATGTATTTGTCTCTGATGTCTTTGGCCATTTTTTTGATGGCGGATTCCATGTTTTTTGTGGCCAGTTCAACCGCATCAGGCGTACCGATATCGTAAGCTGCCAGCAATTGTTCGTATACTTCTTTGGGAAATTTTGCATCAATGGGCAAATAAACAATGCTGCTTTCGTCCTCACTTCTTCCTGGTAGCTTAACCGCAAACTCAACAGGGTCAGCACTTCCCAGCTTTGTTTTGACATTGGCATCGTATTGGTTGGGAGCAAGTATTTGTTCCAGCAACATGGCCAACTGCACTTCGCCCACATTGCCCCGCAGTTTCACATTGCTCAATACTTTTTTCAATCCGCCCACATCCGTAGCGAGGGTCTGCATTTCGCCCAATCCTTTTTGAACACTTTCCAGTTGCTTGCCCACCATTTCAAAAGATTGTCCCAGTCTTTCGTTCAGGGTTTTCTGCAGTTTCTCATCAACGGTTTCGCGCATCTGATCGAGGCGCTTTTCTGTGCTGCTGATCAGCAGCTGTACCTTATCTGATTGTTCCCTGCCGTTTTGTTCCAGTGCTGCCCTCATCTCCAAACGGTTCTCCCTGGCCAGCTTGTTGTTGTCTTCGCGGTTCATCCTGAAATCTTCGCGAAGCGCCTGCTCGATGCGGTTCAGGGATTTCTCCAGGTCTTCCACTTTTCGTTGGGTAAGCACAGCGCCATTGTCTGTTTTACGGAAAAGGAGGATCAGCAAAAGCAGGCAGGAAATAGCAAGCAGGATGGTTTGTGCAATGATCATGTTCATGGATTGAAAAACAAATATACTGGGCTTGACCGGATTCTATTGGAGGAGTGGAATTGCAGTTCCACCACCCCGGCGCGAAATTACCTGCGCCTTCGGCGCAGCCTGTTTCGCGTCACCCCTCCTGTCCAGGTTTACCAACCACTGGTTGGAGGGGATTTTTTTGACAGGCTGTTCAACTCTATCCAGGTTTACCAACCACTGGTTGGAGGGGAGTTTAATGATTAATTCCGTAAATTCAACCATCACAAAACTGCACATGAAAAGACTGGCTTTCAAGATGAAACTTTTTCCGGGGAATATAGCGGAATACAAAAAACGACACGATGAGCTTTGGCCTGAGTTGACAGACCTTTTGCATGCAACCGGCATATCAGATTATTCGATTTTTCTTGATGAAGAAAGCCTTGATCTCTTTGGGGTATTGAGGGTGGAAGATGAAGCAACCATGGATGAACTCCCGCATCATCCCGTGATGAAAAAATGGTGGGCCTACATGCGTGACATGATGGAATGCAATGAGGACAACTCCCCCGTCAGCATCCCCCTGAAAAATGTATTCTACATGCCTTGATATGGAAACAAAATCTACTTTTTTCAATAAAACGGCCATAGTTACCGGCGCCGGACAAGGCATCGGCCTGAAAATCTGCGAGATGTTGGCGAGCGAAGGGGCAAGGGTGATCCTGAACGATGTGGATGAGACCCTTTGCAAGGCTGCTGCATCATCCATCCAAAACAAATACGGCACCTGCATGGCCATGGCCGGTGATTCCAGTGATCCGGCATTCATTCAATCCCTAATGGACACTTGTGTTGGTTCCTGGGGCAAACTGGACATTGCCATCGCCAATGCAGGCATCACCTTATTTGGTGAATTTGCCAGCTATCCTGTTGCTGATTTTGACAGGGTCATGGAAGTGAACCTGAGGGGCACTTACTTTCTGGCACAAGCGGCATCCAACCAGATGAAACAACAGGCATCCGGTGGATCTTTGCTTTTCACTTCCTCCGTAACCGGACACCAGGCACACAAAAACCTTGCTGCTTATGGCATGAGCAAGGCCGCCATTGAGATGCTGGCCAAAAACCTGGTAGAAGAACTCTCAACATCCCGCATCAACATCAATACGATTGCCCCTGGTGCCACACTAACAGAAAGAACATTGCTTGACCCAAGCTATATTGAAACCTGGTCGAGGATCACGCCCATGGGAAGACCCGCATCTGTCGAAGACATTGGCCATGCCGCCTTGTTCCTGGTATCAGAAAAGGCACGCCACATCACTGGGCAATCATTGATCATTGATGGTGGATGGACCTCCGTCAGCCCAACTCCTTATTGAACAACATGAACATCAAACCGCTTTGCAACCACAAATCAATGCTCGGTGAAGGACCAGTTTGGGATGCCGCCAACCATACCATTCTTTGGATTGATATCGTGGGCTGCGCCATCCATGAGCTGAACATGAAAAGCAATGCGCTTCGCAGTATTTCAACTCCATCGATGATTGGTTCTTTTGCCCTTTGTAATGATGGAAATATCCTTGCTGCCATGCAGGATGGATTCAGTTTCATTGACCGAATCACAAGTGCCGTGCGCCCCATCGAAGACCCTGAAGTGGCTTTGAAAGGCAACAGGTTCAATGACGGCAAAACCGATCCTGCAGGGCGTTTCTGGGCAGGCAGCATGTCTTTGAGCGGTGAAAAAGGAACAGGTAACCTTTACATGGTCAACGAGCAGTTGCAGGTAAAAAAGAAGATCGAAGATGTTTCCATTTCAAATGGATTGTGCTGGAGCCTGGACCTACGTTTTTTTTATTATATCGACACGCCAACCATGGAAGTGGTCCGCTATGATTATGACAATCAATCAGGAGAGATCAGCAACAAGACAACCGTCATCACCATCCCCGCCAAAGAGGGCTATCCTGATGGCATGACAATCGACAACGAAGGCATGTTGTGGATCGCCCATTGGGAAGGATGGCAGGTTGCCCGATGGGACCCATCTACCGGAAACAAAATCCATTCCATTCATTTGCCTGTTTCACTGGTCACCTCCATTTGCTTTGGAGGAGAAAACATGGACGAGATGTTCATCACATCGGCCAGGGTTGGATTGACAGATGAGCAACTGGCTGAAGAACCCCTGGCTGGAAGCAGTTTCATCATCAGCAATACTGGCTTCAAAGGCTTTGGATTCCCCGCTTTCAACTTACCGCAACAATAAACCAACAACAATGAATTCAAAAAGCTTTTTCAGCATCTCGCTCCTGTTTCTATTTGCCTTTGCAAGCCATGCACAGGTAACACAACGCAACATCCTTGCTACAGCGTATACGCCGGAAAAAGTTGTAGCATCCATCATCCCCAAAGACAAATGGAAACCCTACCCACAGACTCCTCAACAATGGAAGGATGCCGTTCCTGACAGCATGCTGAAAAGCATGGTGGACGGTGCCTCCAGCATCATGGATTACAAATTTGAATCCATCAGCGGATCTGTGTCCATGGATTTTAAACGGACCGGCGACAGGCTCAGGCATTCAGGCATCTCTTTCAAAAAAAGGGAAGCACTGATGCACATGATCCTTGCTGAAAGCATTGAAGACAAGGGCAGGTTCATGGAAGCGATTTTCAACGGCATCTGGTCGATATGTGAAGAAAGTTTTTGGGGTGTGCCAGCACATATCGGCGGAACCGGACTCCCAGATGTGGAGCGTCCTGCGGTGGACCTTTTTGCAGCAGAAACGGCAGGCGTGATGGCCATGGCAGATTATTTTGTCGGTGACAAACTGGACAAGATCAATCCATTGATCAGGAAACGCATCTACTTCGAAACGGACAGAAGACTGTTCACGCCGATGTTGAAGTATGGCGACAATTACAACTGGATGAGCCGGACAAAACCCGTGAACAACTGGAACCCATGGATCATGTCCAACTGGATCCTGAGCACGCTGATGCTTGAACGCAACGAAGTAAGAAGGAACACCATGACCCATGCTGCCATGAAGGGGCTGGATGCTTACCTGAACAGCCTTGGTGAAGATGGTGGCTGTGATGAAGGCCCCAGCTATTGGTTCGCTGCAGGTGCCAGTGTATACGATTGCCTTGAACTGTTGCACAATGCTTCCGCTGGAAAAATTGATATCTATGGCCATCCGCTGATCAAAAAAATGGCAGGCTATATCACCAACACGCATATCTCCGGAAATTATTTTGTGAATTTTGCTGATGCAGATCCAACCCTGATTCCCAGCGGCACACTCTTGTACCGTTTCGGAAAAGATGTGAAGGATACCGCCATGATGGAATTCGGAAAATGGGCACAGCAAAACTATCCCGCCAAGGCCAGTGGTTCAACTGGGATGAGGATGCGACACCTGGGTTCCCTGCTGAGCTTGAAGCAAATGGACCAGAGCCCAAGCCAATTCAAAGACCCCGCCAATGCCTGGATTGGAGACATCCAGATCCTGACGGCGAGAACAGAAAAAGGCTTGTTCCTGGCTACCCATGGCGGGCACAATGCAGAAAGCCATAACCATAACGATGTGGGCGATTTCATCATTTACCTGAAGGGTGAACCCATGATCATTGATGCAGGCCGCGGCAACTATACGGCAAGAACATTTTCCAGCCAGCGGTACGAGCTTTGGTTTACACAATCGCAATACCACAACCTGCCCATCATCAATGGCATCGGGCAACAGGCTGGAAGGGAGTTTGAGGCAAAATCGGTCAAAAGCCTGATCAATGAGAAGGAATCATCACTAACCATGGACATTGCAGGAGCCTATCCTGAAGCGGCTGGCATCCAGCGCTGGAACAGGGTGGTGAAACTGAACCGTGCAAAGGAATCGATAGAAATCAATGATGACTACCAGTTCAAGGCAAACCCCACTTCACTGGAACAGGTCTTCATGACCGTCTGCGATGTTGATACCAAGATGCCGGGCAAAGTGTTTTTCAAGGACGCAAGTGGTAATACTCTGGCATTGCAGTACGATGCCAAGGCCTGGACCGTCAAGACGGAAATGCCTTCTTTTGAAGGGATGGAATACGAAAGTTTTGACAAGAAATGGGGCGGGAAAAAGATAACCAGGGTAATTCTGACAAGAAATAACACAAAGGCCAAGGGGGATCACCGATTTTCATTTGAAGTGAATTAACTTCGCGCTCCCAACGGAACGTTGAGCGGCCTCGTAGTACAATGGATAGTATAAGAGTCTCCGAAGCTCCAGATCCCGGTTCGATTCCAGGCGAGGCCACAGCCCCATAAAAAAAGACAATCTCAAAAGGATTGTCTTTTTTGTTACTGCTGCAGTAAGTGGAAGATCGTTGGTATAAGTCGTTACTACTAGGGTATCTTGCTGACATCCACCACTACAATTGCTGCACTCAGTGGTACATTCAATTCATAGGTCCTGGCATTGGAAAATCCAATGGACACCAACAAGAATTTGTTGCGATAGGCTGCTGACTTCAACAAGGCATAGTCAATGCTGAGGGTAAAAAATCCACTGCGCTTTCCCTGTGCAACTTCCAGGCTGGAAGGTATGGTAAACATGCTTGAAGGCATGATGACATTTGTGGCAGGGTCCAATAGCTTGGCATTCAAAAGTTTTTGAATGGTATCATTGTTTGCCTTTATTTCAACACTGTAGGCATCCATTCCAGGGCCAGACAAGGCGGCACCCATGGTAATGTTTAATTTTCCTTTTGCCTTGTCGATGGTATAGTTCCAGGTAGAAGAATCCGTTCCTGTTGGAACTGGATATTGGTTGTTGGTACCCCCGGAACGAATCACGGATTGCGGCATGTAAATCTTTGTAAACCCATAGTCCATGCTGGCATCGTCTTTGGTGCAGCCAAAGAAAAATAACAGTGCTGCAAGAATCATGGAGGTCTGAATGATGATTTTCACTCTTTTCATTTTTTATATTTTATCGATTGGAAGATCTCTAACCTACCAACCTGGATTTTGCTGGAGTATGCTATTGGATTTATTGATTTCAGATTGAGGAATTGGATAGAAATACATTCTTGACGCATTGAAAACCCTGTTCTCTATATTGGCAACAGCATAGACAAATTTACCCGCAGTATTTTTTGTGATTTGCAAACCTTTCATTGGCTGATTCAATACAGTTTCTGCATCTTTCCAACGGAGCAAATCCCAGAACCGGTGATTCTCAAATGCCAGCTCCACTTGCTTTTCCCGTTTTACTATTAGTCTAAATGAATTTTTATCTGTTGCAACTACAACAGGCATGCCAACATCGGGTCTTGCCCTAACCGCATTGATGGCCTGTCTTGCATTCATGACATAGCCATTGTTGTTGTCTGGACCGTATGCTTCATTCATTGCTTCGGCGAATGACAACAAGATCTCTGCATACCGTATGACCGGCCAATGATGAACCCTTGTGGTATTTTGTACAAGGTTGAGTCCGTCATTTAAAAATTTCTTTAAATAATATCCTGTTCTGCTTGCGTTGAGGTTGCTCATTTTATCTGTTCCTGTTGGGGACTGATCAATCACCCTGCCATTCCAAGTGCTTCCATTGGTGACAACATTGAAGGCCAGCCGTGGATCCCGGTTGACAAATGGATTTGTGGGATCCGGAACACCCTTGTTTTCAAATGCTGAGACCAGGTTTTCAGTAGGGGTGATTCCACTGCTGCCACCAGGCGTTGCTATCGGATAATTGCTTCTCTCAATGGCATTTCCAGCAGCATAGCGGATGGCCCAAATGGTCTCATTGCTGTTGATGGTATTGTTTTGCAGAAAATAATTGCCATAGCTGGCATCAAGTGAATAAGCGCCGGTACCTCTCGCAAGTACCATTACGTCATTGAATGCAGCTGCTGCCTTTTGCCATTTTACAACATCACCAGAAGGGTTGTGCAAAGGGCTCGCCGCAAGTAACAATGCCCTTGCCTTGATGGCGAGTGCTGCACCGCGGGTAAGCCTTCCGTCATTGTTCTGATAGGGAGATGTTTTCCAGTTCACCTGCATGCTGTCTTTGAAACCATCAACTTCACTGACAATGAAATTGATGACCTCGTCGAAACTGGCCCTCGGAATATCGGTATTGTCATTGATCGTGAATGTTTTTTTAACCAACGGAACACCACTGTATCGCTTCACCAATTCAAGGTAAAAATAGGCCCTCAGTGCGTGCGCTTCTCCACGATACCAGCCCATGTTCAAAGTATCATCCCTGTAATTAAGTCTGCCTGTTGGAGAGGTGGTATCCCTGTTTTTAGAGAGAATGGTCTTGTAGTCGACTGAATTTTCCAAGAAATAATTTGCTGCTCGAATCCCCTGGTAATATCCTCCATAATAGCTGTCTGGATTGTTGAACGGACTCCAGCTGCCATTGTTGAAAAGGCGCACATTTGCACTGGGAGAAGTCTGAACAGCTTCGTCAGAAGCCGGCGCAAAAAGATTGTTGTCAATGATGGAAAAATCATTCCTCAAATAAACATAAGGTGCATTGGCAAACTGAATCAGCGTACTGAAGTTGGTGTTCAGGATATCTTGGGTCTGTGCTAGGTCTATTCTTGTGTCCAAAAAATCCTTGCTACAACCTGCAGTTGAAGCAATCAGGAATACGATGGATATATGGAGAATTGTTCTTTTCAAAATCATGGTGATTGCTTTTAAAAGTTCAAAGTGATGCCCGTGTTGAATGATTTCATTCCTGGGTAACCAGCGTTTGTTTCAGGATCAATGTTGTATTGGTCAGATAAAGAAGACCAGGTAAAAGGATTGACTGCATTGACAAATACCCTGAGGTTTTCCATTTTCAACCTTTTCAAGGATGATGATGAAAACCGATACCCTATCTCCATGTTCCTCACCCTCGTGAAAGCATTTTTCTTCATCCAAAAAGATGAAGAACGGTAGTTGTTGTCATTCGCCAACAATGTCAAGCGGGGATAATTCGCGGATGATCGGGTATCAATGCCTTGGGAGGGATAGTAGGCCCATGCATTCCCTGCGAAAGGGAAAACATTGGTATTGTTCACAAATGCAACCGACTGAAGATTGGAAGCAGAAAGTATGTTGATGTCATTTCCGCCCATTCCCTGAACAACTGTAGAAAAATCAAATCCCTTGTACTCCAAAACCATGTTGACTGCGTATGTTCTGGAAGGATAGTCTGCACTTCCAATACTGGTTACATCGTTCTGGTCTACGCGGCCATTGTTGTCAAGATCTTTGTATTTTAAATCGCCTGGCTGAACGGCGCCAAACGATGGCGTTGGCATTCCAGTCTTTAAACTACC
>Ga0222712_10003927_pt1 | contig 15873 bp, 11 predicted proteins | sample C33_657DmetaG_FD_165043 | JGI IMG/M metagenome (GOLD analysis project Ga0222712, IMG submission 165043) | Estuarine water microbial communities from San Francisco Bay, California, United States - C33_657D | ecosystem: Environmental > Aquatic > Marine > Unclassified | place: USA: California... | reverse complement strand
GGGGGGCATGCTAATTCAATCAGTTTACACATCGGCTGCAATGCAACCGATGCCAAAGTCGAAGCTTTACAAAATTCTTGTAGATTCAAGAGTGAACAATAAGCTTGCGGATGTCACCGGATTATTGGTGTATGTCGACGGGAATTTCTTGCAGGTATTGGAGGGCGAGCAAGAAGTGGTTACCGCCCTCTTGGAGAAAATCTCCAAAGACCGTCGCCATAAAGATGTAAAGGTTGTGTACAAAACCAGTATTGAGAACCGCACCTTTAATTCATGGCAGATGGCGTATATAAGCCCAAGCCCTAGAGAGCTTGCGACTTGGGCTGGTCTGAAAAACACGACCACACTTGAATCAACTTTTGAGACCCTTGAGAGAGAGCCAAACAGGTTTCCATCGGTGCTTTCAAAACTATTGTTAGAGATACCTGAAAAAGATTTAGAGCCGGGGTGAATGGCTGCTTAACGACCGCTGGCTTACTGGTCCGCTCCCAGTTCGCAGAAGGCAGACAGATATTTTGTTGATGACTGCACTGGTTTTCCCGCTTTTTTTCTGACGCATTCGGTAAGGACCCGGGGCAGTGTGAAAGTTAAGTATTTTTAGTAAAAATCGCAAAGGGCAATTGGTCGCTTTTGCTAACATCATATGACTGTCCTTAGCGCCCTGAGAATCTCGCTCCCGCCTTAAGGCGCGGGCTTTTTTTGTCTTCCGCCATCTCCGCCAGCGTGATGTAAAAGCAGTTTAAGGGGCCGGTTAACCGCGGCCCTTTTCATTTTGCGTTGCCCTCTGTAAACCACCATAGTAAATAACTACCTTTTCTCAAGGTTTCCACGAAGGCAGCGCGGTAGGTTTAGTGTGGCTGCAGGTACTTCGAAGAATTGCCTCGATCGATTTATCCGAAACCGCATTACTCCAATTACCGATCGCGGCACTACTGGCGATAGGGCCGTTTACTCCAATTCTCCAAAATCCGAGGGAACGATAGCGATTTCGCGAACAATCAAACTCCAGGCTATGCCGGACGGATGTTGCACCATCCCTATCTTGCTGCCTGAAGTTTTCCAGAACCAAGACTTGACGAAATCCGTCATTAATTTGCAACGTTTTTAAGTCGATACTGTAAGTTGCAGACCGACTTTCCGTCACTTGAGACCAGCTCGGGAAAAACTGTGCGTTTGCTGTCGCGGCAGCCATGAGGGCGACAATCCAAAATACCGGATATATGGCAAAAATCATTGGCCACCGCTTTTTTTGCTTAACTGTTTTCTAGAAAAGAGGAGGAAAGAATTAGGTAATTAAGGCGAAACATAACTGAAATAGATTTTCAAAAAACTGCTTGGTACGTCAATGAACCCGGCACAAAAAACCAATCAGGCCACTTGGGTGGTGTGGTGAGGAGAAGCGCGGCGGGCAACGCATTGATGGTAAGTGGGGCAATTCTTGTGCGGTCTTTTCTGAGGATCGCTGCCGGTGTAAGCAATAGGATTTCGAGTTGAGTGACCCGGATATTTACTGGCTAGCTATTTGGTTCGACGGCGTAGACTTTCACTGATGCTTTTCGACCCTTGACTGCGCGCTCACCCAAGTAGAGTCCCTTGATATCTTCTCGGTCCTTTACTGCCTCGTACAGATCGTCATTGATTAAAATGGCGTGATCCTCAAACTCCCGGGTCATGCTCTCGATACGAGCAGCGATGTTGACTGTGTCGCCAATGACTGTGTAGATGCAGCGTTCCGGTGATCCCATCTGTCCAGCGATGACTTTTCCGGAAGCGATACCTATACCGTTGTCGATCGGGGGGTCTCCACGAGCGATTCTGCGCTGATTTAGAAGGACAAGCCTTTTGCGCATGTCGAATGCTGCTTTGACGGCGCGTAGTTGCATATCATCTGTGTTTGTCGGGGCACCGAAGACCACGACAATGGCATCGCCGATAAAATTGTTGATGTAACCATTCCAGGGCTTTATGGCTTCGGTCATTTCGGTCAAATACTCGTTGAGCATTAATACCACTTCATGAGGACCAGTTGCCTCGGAGATCGAAGTAAAGCCACGGATATCGGTGAACAATACGGTCACGAGTAGTTGTTCGCCACCAAGCTTTAGTTCGCCATTAACTAATTTATCGCGAACGTCTGGAGATACGAGTCTGCCGAAAATTTCGCGCTCATGTTCACGCATTTCCAGTGAGGCGCTCATTTGATTGAAAGTCCTTGCCAGGATGCCTAGTTCATCCTGTCTTGAAATGTCAAATCGTGCTTCGGTAAATTTGCCGCTGGCTAGGGCGCCTGCAGAACGTGTCAGCTCCTTGATTGGCAGGGTGAGCCAGCGTGCAAACACGGTAATTAGGCCTGTGAAAAAAATTGCTAAAGCGGCTACGGTGGTGACATTACGGAAGAAGAAAGCCTCTATCGGCGCGACGAATTCCGCCTCAGGAGCGCTGATTACGACTGTCCAGGGGTGGACACGAACCGGTGCGTAACCAGCGATATGCGGTCTGTTTTGTCGGTCGGGAAATGATAACGCTCCCGGCTCCCTGGCGCCGGTGGCAGCCTCGTTAAGCTCGGGAAGATTCAAGCTATCGATCGATTCTTTTGCAAAACGGCGGTCTTGCGAAATACGTTTTTGGGTCTCCTTGGTCAGTGGCATTAGGCTGTGATGCAGCCACTCCTTGTCCGGGTGGTAAACCACCACGCCGTCACTGTCAACTATGAACCCATGGCGTGTTTTCGAGTAGCGCACATCTTCGACAATCGCGCGAATTGATGTTTCGGTTATTCGCAGCACCACGATGCCGCTAACGAGGCCCGCGCGGCTTTTGACTGGGTTGGCGATGTAGACGCCAGAGCCACCTAATGTTGATCCGACGATGATGCTGGTGGTGAACGGACGTCCCTGAATTGCCGACAGAAAATACTCTCTAAATTTAAAGTTCTTTCCGATGACGCCCGGCTCCGTGCTCATTAAGGCATCACCGTTTCTGTTCATTACGATCACTAGATCAATGTCGGGATTGGACCCGATCAAATGCTGCATTGCAGCCGTTGCCTTTTCTTTCCTGGAAGGAGTCGCGTTTTCAACTAGTTTGATCAGTGAATCTTCGCCGGCAATATAGGCTGCGAATCTTCGTGAGTCAGTCAGTAGTTGCGCAATTCTTCCGGCAATGTTCCCGGAAACCTGCTTGATGTTCCTTAGTTCGTTTTCGCGTAAAGCATTGATTGACAGGTCCGTACCGCGGTAAGTCGATATCAGAAGCGGCACCAGCGACATCATCAACATGCCTGTCAGCAGCTTTGCGATTAGCGGCCAATTGGAAAATATGTATTTACGGCTCATTGCGATGGCGTCGATTGATGGTGGGGGCAGATAAGACGCTTGTAGTCACTCTTCGATGAAAATATGATTTAAACAAAGGCGGATTCAACCACGAAGTGCAACGCGGGTAAATGATGGCATAAATACCTGATGAGGGGTTTTCCAGTTCAGTCTTTTTCTGGGTCGGTGATTCAAACGATCCATGACCATCGCAAGTTCCTCGTCAGTCACGATATGAAACGGTCTGGACTTGGGCAGGTATTGGCGCACCAAGCCGTTGGTATTTTCGTTGGTTCCCCGTTGTCAAAGGTCAGCGTACAGCCACGGTTTTTGAACGGGCGGAGCGACTGCACAATGGCATCCCTGACGGCCTCACTGGTCTTGCGGTGCACATGGGCTAACAGACAAAAGCCGGACTTGCGCTCGACCAGACTGACGATGGCTTGTTTGTGGCCGCTGCCGATCAGCGTATCGCCCTCCCAGTGACCGATGCGGCAACGCGCCTCGACGCTTGGCGCACGCTGCGCAATCGGCCGGCGGTCCGGAATCCGGCCGCGCCGGTTCTGCCCCGAGGCATAGCGCTTGCGGCGCTGCTTCTGGCAGCGCAGGTTGCGCCATAAGTCGCCGCCCTCACGCTTGTCGGCATAGATGCGCCGTTAAAGGGTCTCGTGGCTCACCGGCAGGCGGGCAGCGACCTGCTCGGGGCTGTGTTGCAGAAGAAGCTCCGCCTTTGCTGCCGCCCAGACTGCCGTGGCGATGCGCAGCGCGTTGCGGCTGTTGCCCGACCGCACTTCGCACAGCTGCTGTGCCTGCCGGGGACGATAGCCACGAACCCCCTTGTTATGGGTCAGCTCAAGGCTGATGGTGGATAGGTGTAGTTCATTGGCAACTTCGACTTGGCGGTTGATGGGGCAAGATATTCCACATCATGAACACTTGTTAATCAAAATTGACTCTTTCACCTTCAAACCTGAATCCGCCAAGAAATTAATTAGGTAATTATTGATATCAAATCACTAAAAATGATATGTTTGCCCGGCATTTAGGGGGTGTTTTTATTTTTACTTATCAATTGGAGGCAGGTAACAAATGAAGAAATTTAACGGTAAATTTGCGCAGATCGGCCAAGGTATGACTGAATACATCATCATCGTTGCGCTGATTGCGGTTGCAGCTATTGGTGTCTACAGCTTTTTTGGTCAAGCGATTCGCAGTCAAATGGCAGGCATGACCAATGAGATCGCTGGGCAGAATGCGTCTGCCAACCAAAGCCAGGCCAAATCCGCTGCTGAGGGTGCAACTGGGCAGAACACGAAGAAAACCATGGGTGATTACGGCAACGCCCAGAAGTAAAGGCGTAAGGCGTAAAGGCGACTGGTTTTTGACCGACTCGATCGCTTAACGGCGATCGAGTTCGATCTCCTCTCGGAATTAGTTATCTAATTCCGTGGAGTGATCGTGCTGCATTTGAAGATGATGTATGTGGATTTTTTTCTTCATCTGCCATTTATCTGTTGCAGATTTACACCGCCGCATTGTTTCCGACTTTTCAGGAACGGCTATTTCTTGAGGTGCTTTGCAAAATGGCGCGGCCCTTCCTCCACTCGGAATTGACTCCAAACAAATTACGTCCGACTTATCGCAATTTAGATGTGTATTTGAATTTAAAAGTAATGTTAAGTTGGTAAACATAAATCTTGCTTTTCTAATGTAATGCCGACCCAGATTACCTTTCCAGAACAATGTGATCCGCCTGTCGTAAATTGATCGGCTTCCGAACGCTTAGGCAAATAATGATTAAGAAATTATTGAGCAGAATCATGAAAATCAACCGCCTTTGGTTGCTTTTCATCCTCGCCCTTGTGCTCGGGGTCATTTCCGCATTCCTTAGTTCTTCGTACCTAAAGTCCCGGGAAAAGAATATCAGTGAGGAATTGAAAAAGCAGATGTCGGGAGGGCCCACGATCGAAGTATTGGTGTCTTCCAGAAACCTGCCTCTCGGTGCCGTGGTTGGCGATACCCTTGTTAAGCGGCAGGTTCCCATGGACTTGGTTGAGGAAGATGTTCTGACGCCCAACGACTATGACCGGATAGCTGGCTCTAAATTGACTCGTCCCCTGCGCGCTGGATACCCAATAAACACCAGCTACTTCGTAGAGAAAAGCCGCACGTTTTCCGAGGCGGTAGAGCCTGGTATGCGTGCTATCACCATTGAGGTTGATGAGATCAACTCCATGGCGCAGATGGTAAAGCCAGGAAACAGGGTGGACCTGATGTTGATTGCACCTGACAAGGCAGACCCTGAGGGTGGTGTCGAAGTGATTATGGTGTTGCAAAACGTAAAGGTTATGGCTACAGGGCAATCGGTTGCTGCTCGGGACAACGATGCTCGTAGCAAGAACCCGCAGGCCCCCTCGGGTAACCAGCAGACCTACACCAACTTTACATTTGAAGTTACGCCCCAAGACGCGGCGATCATTGCTTTGGCGCAGAACACAGGAAAAATTCGTGCGGTTCTCCGGAAGCTTGGTGATAACGATCAGGTGGCGCTCAAGGATGTTAATAGTCGTCGGCTGTTGAATATCGATCAGAAAAATGCAGAAAAACGAAAGTTGGTTGCTAACTCACGAATGCAGGAAATGAGTTTCGAGGACAGCTTCAAGTCTTCAGTGGCAGGCAGAAGGCCGGAAATCGAATATGTCATCGGCGGTATGGGGTCAGCAGCTACTGTCTCCATGGGGCAGACGCTCGGGGCTTCTGCAATTGATCAGTCCCCAGCAGGGAAACCACAGGATGCCAAGCCCAGCGGCAGTTCCTTGAGAGTGGATAAGTTGCAAAACTCTGTATCCGAAGCGCTCCGGAACTCTGGAGTTCCATCAGATATCGCTGGCGGTGCTTCAGCAAGGGGCGCCAAATGAACAGGACTGCAATTGTTATGAAAACGTCCGGTGAAAAACTCGGTTATGGATTTTGGGGGCGCAACGGTATGAAATGTGTAGCACTGGCTGTCCTCGTTGTTGCCCAGTTTTTACTGTCCGCTTCTGCGCAGGAGAAGGGCGCTGAAATCAACCTCGTTGTCGGTGAAGTCAAGACTCTTTCCTCTCCGCCCAACAGGAAAATTGTCCGCATCGGTATCGGAAACGGCAAACTATTTAATGCCAAGGTCCTCGAAAAGGAAGGGGGGCTGATTTTCATACCTGAGAATCCCGGCCGCACTAATCTGATTATCTGGACAGCTGACGGTGCCTCTGTAGAGCACAGTGTTTCAGTGTTGCCGGCGAACGTCGAAACGACCATTGACACCATTAACAAGATGCTCAAGGGCATCAACAATGTCAGGGCTGAACGTGCGGGAGACACGATACTGATAACTGGCAGCACGACCAAGGTCAATATGCCGAGGATCGAGGGAATCGCTAAATCATTTCCAAGCGTTTTCAACGCGGTTCGCGATGAAGAGCTCGAAATGAAGCGGATGGTCTACATGCGCGTCCAGATCGTTGAGATGAAGAAGTCACTCTCAGAGAATCTTGGTGTGAAATGGGATCAGAGCTTAGCGGGTCCCACCGCCGGTCTGGTAGCCACCGTTGGGGTGGGAAGCTACAACAATCCTGGGCCGCAATTCAGACCCGGGGTTACTGTATCTGGATTGCCGTCAGCCGATACCATTCCGACTCGTGGCTATGGCTGGAAGCCAGTGGTGGGGATGACCTCAATCATCACATCGACGATCAATCTGGCTGTCAACAATGGCGATGCTTTTGTTCTTGCTACCCCTGAGCTTAGTACCCGCAGCGGTGGAAAAGCAGAATTCTTGGCGGGAGGCCAGGTCCCGATTGTCTCTCCGGCGAGTGGCACTCAACCGGCCTCAGTCCAGTTCAAGGATTATGGAATCAAGCTGTCAATTGAGCCGGTTACTGATGACAAGGGCAATGTCAGTACATCCCTGGATACTGAAATAAGCAGCATCGACAGTTCGGTGGCGGTGATGGGGAACCCCGGATTTCTTACTCGCAAGACCAAGTCACAGTTCAATGTTCAGGAGGGGCAAACAATAGTCATTTCGGGACTAGTCAATACCGAACTGGCCAAGGACCTTACCAAGCTCGCAGGTCTCGGTAACCTGCCGATTCTGGGTGCGCTGTTCCGGTCTAACAACTTCCGTTCGGGACGTACTGATCTTGTAATTCTAGTCACGCCGACGGTGGTTGACCCTAGCGCAGAGGCCGTCAAGAAGGTATCGGATATTGAAAACAGCGCGAAGAAGTTTGCTGCTGACGAGGGTCTGCTGATTAAGTGAGTGGCAAGGGTGGCGTGAATGTCGTTGATGACCATGCACTTTTCGTTGCGTCTGATTGTCGCCTTGGGCGCAGCTATTTTTTATGGAATACCGCTCGAGGTGCAGGCTTTATCACTAGGCAAGAGTTGTAAACCTGAATTCGTCGATATTGTGAAGTCTGAAACGGTTGTTTCAGGAATGTCGTACAACGGTATCGTGCAGAACATCAGCAAAATCGAGTCGAGTGCAAGTCGGGACGAGGTCATTAAGGCCTATGTGATCAAGTGGCGTTCAACACATTCCGAACCACTGGAAGCAAAAGTGGTGCGATCGGGAAACTGGGAGATCGTCTCCAAAATAATCGGTAACTGCCTGCACACCGTGCAGCTCGATAAGCGTTCATATGGCGCGAGCGGCTATGTATCGGTCAGGGAGCTTGATGCTGATAGTAAATTAGCGGCCGCTGTTCCCGGTAAAAGTATTCCCAAGCTTTACGGAAGCCGCGTGCTGTCTGACGTTTTCCACAATGATCCCGGTAAAAAAGCCAGAACTCTGATGATTGCCAACGATTTTTCTGTTGATGCCAATGCCGAGTTTTACCTGAGAAATTTCGGTGGTGATGGCTGGAAGGTTCTTAACGACCATCATGTGCCGATTCAGAAACGGGATCAAGCCGCTCGCGCTATTACATTCGGCAAAGCCCATGAACAGCACATCATAGTGATCGCCGAGTCAAAATCGGGTAGCAGTGTCGTTGTCCAGTGGATGGAAAAACCGTGATGACGACTTTCAATCGCAGTATCAGTAAATGGCAAAAGCAGTTGACTGCCCGTCAATCCGGGCAAGCTACTTTTGAATACCTTTGTGTCGTTTCTTGCTGTGTCATTATCCTGGTAGTCCCGGATTCCAATGGCAATATTCTCATCGTGCAGCTGGCGAATGCTTTCAAGGGCTTTTACAACGCTTTTGCATTTGCTATTTCATTTTCATCAACGATTACGCCGCTGTAGCGGCCCGGTCCGATGCTAAGCCGGGCTTAAATGCAATTTCAGTTCAAATGACAGGGTAAGGTTATGTTCAGGGTTGAGTATCAGATCGGAAAAAGCGAAAAACAGGTCGTGCCCTGCGAGATTGACTCCTGCGCAATCGGTAAGGCGCCGGACAACTTGATCGTTCTTCGAGGCTGGGCCATTGGCAAAAAGCACGCAACGCTGGAAAAGCGCAGCTCGGGTTTTTATATTCTCGATCACGGTTCAATGAGTGGTACTGAAGTCAATGGTACGCTCGTCGAGGGTGAATATGGACCACTTTCGGCGGAGGACCTGATTAAAATCGGCGACAACACCCTCAGGGTGATTGTTGCTGCTGAAACGGAAAACACTGAACCGGCACGACAGGAAGTTTTGCACGTGCCATCCAAGGCGGAAGGTGGGCCACCTGTGGCGTCCCCAAAAGCGGACTCTGGCGCATCGGGGGGGGAGGGGGCGAACAACAAGAAGAAAACCAATGAGGCACGAAGGCTTCTCCACGGGAAGCTTATTGCGCAGATGGATTTGCGCCGCCTGGATGTTAGCGGCATGACTGAAAACGATCTTCGCTCCGTAACCAAGTCGATGATCGATGAAATCATCAAGCAGGAAAACTTTTCTGATTCACTGATTGACGTGGAGGCGCTCTCGCGCGATCTCCTGAATGAGGTGGTGGGTCTCGGTCCTCTGGAGGAGCTTCTGGCTGATCCCGATATTTCGGAGATTATGGTCAACCGGTTTGATGAGATCTATATTGAGCGCAAGGGGCGTTGTACCTTGGCCGAGATTACGTTCAGCAACGACAAGGCGGTCCTGGGTGCCATCGAGCGCATTGTTGCGCCGATCGGGCGTCGAATTGACGAAAGCTCCCCGATGGTCGATGCACGCCTTAAGGATGGCTCCCGCGTCAACGCCGTGATTCCTCCCCTGGCGCTCAAAGGCTGCAACATTACCATCCGAAAGTTTTCCAAGAACAAGTTGGTCGATAAGGACATGATCAACTACGGATCGGTGACCGCGGAGATGATGAAGTTTCTCGAAATTGCCGTGCATCATGCTGCGAACATCATAATTTCCGGTGGTACTGGCTCGGGCAAAACCACGCTACTTAATGTTTTGTCCAACTATATTCCCGAAGACGAGCGGATTATTACGGTGGAGGATGCTGCGGAACTCCAGTTAGCCAAGCCACACTTGATTTCCCTCGAGTCCCGCCCACCCAACTCTGAGGGTAAGGGCGCGGTCCATATCCGGGACCTGGTTAAAAACTGCTTGCGGATGAGGCCTGACCGTATCGTTGTGGGCGAGTGCCGTGGTGGCGAGGCGCTCGATATGCTGCAGGCGATGAATACCGGCCATGATGGGTCGATGACCACCGCGCATGCAAATACTCCCAGGGATTGCATCGCCCGTCTGGAGGTTATGACACTGATGTCGGGCCTGGATCTTCCGATCCGCGCGATCAGGGAGCAGATATCCTCGGCAGTGCACATGATCGTACAGCAGAGCCGTTTTCCGGATGGCAGCCGCAAGGTAACGCATATCACTGAGGTGACCGGCATGGAAGGCGATATCGTGCAGTTGCAGGATATTTTCCTCTTCAAGCAGGATGGATACGACGAAAACGGCAAGATCAAGGGCAAGTTCGTCGCGACAGGCAATATTCCTGATTTTTGTCAGGATATGGCCAAGCGGGGGTTGCCTGTCGATCTCTCCATTTTCAGGCCTGAAAAGAGCGCTTGATGAGTCCTATACTCATATCACTTTCAGTTCTCGCGACTACGATCGTTTTCAGTCTTCTTTTGCTGATGGTTGTGCAGAATGGTCTTAACAAGCATCGAGAGGCTCTCGACAAGACTGCAAAGTCCAGCTTGGAGTCGATGTACATTTTTGTCGATACAGACAAGCTGTTCAAATTCAGTATTGTTGCGGTGATCTTTGTGCCGGTCATTCTCTGGTTTGTTTTCGATAACCCGCTCATTCCTCTTGCTGGTGCCGTCGCGATCATTTTTTCCCCGAAGTTTGTGGTCAAGCACATGCAAAAGAAAAGAGTGGAGCTATTCGAGAAGCAGCTTCCAGATGGTCTTTTGATGGTTTCGGGAAGCATGCGCGCGGGGGCCAGTCTGGCGGTCGCCATGGAGTCGATGGCCAAGGAATCAAAGCCGCCGCTTTCTCAGGAATTCAGCCTGATGCTCGCGGAGCAGCGCCTGGGTGTCGAGTTCGACACCGCACTCAGCAACATGGAAAAGCGGATGCCGGTACCCGACTTTGTATTGCTGGTGGCGGCAATGCGAATTACGCGGGAAGTCGGTGGGAATTTCGCCGAGATTCTCGAGTCGCTGGCGATTACCCTGCGGCGAAAGCACGACATGGAAGGGAAAATCAAGGCACTGACCGCTCAAGGGCGTATGCAGGGCATCGTCATGGCTGCCTTACCCCTTTTTCTGATGGCTATCCTCACCTTCATGGAGCCTGAAGCCATGAATCCGCTGTACAACACTTTGATGGGATGGGCTACGTTGTTTGTGGTTTTTGTGATGATTACGATCGGCTACATGGGTATCCGAAAAATCGTGAATATTGACGTCTGAAATGGATCCCATCATCTGGTTGATAGGCGGAATGATCGGCGCAGCGCTGATCATTCTGTATTATGTATTGAGCACGGTGTTCAAGGCGGTACCCGAGGAGGACCGTGGATACATGGACCCACTTCCGCCCCTGGTCAGGCTGATTTGGCCCATGATTCTCTTTCTGGAATATCACGTCACTTCCCGCGTGGAGTCTTCCAAACTTGAAAAGATGACGACCAGGCTGAATCTCAGTGGCGTTTCATATCTGATGACGGCTGAGCAGTTTTACGCTCTGAGGATTGTTGCAGTATTGATTACTTTGTCGCTCGTTGTCCTCGTGCAGATGATGCTGGGCGAGTTCTCAGCGACCTACGCGGCTATGGGCGCCCTTTTTGGATTTTATTATCCTGACATCTGGCTAAGTGATGCCCGCAAGCGGCGTTTCAAGCTTGTTCAGAAGGCCATGCCGATGTTTCTCGACTTCATCACCATGGCGGTAGAGGCGGGACTCAATCTGACCGGCGCTCTGAACCAGGTGGTACAAAAGGGGCCTGATGGTCCGCTCAAGCAGGAATTCTTCATGGTCGTGCGCGATCTCAGGTCCGGACTTCCCCGTGCCGAAGCCTTGCGCAGAATGGAGGCAAGATTGCAGATGCCTGAAGTCTCGAGCTTTGTCGGTACGGTCATCCAGGCCGAAAAGATGGGGGCGTCACTGGGCAAGGCGTTACGTTCCCAGGCAGAGCAGAGGAGAACGGAGCGTTTTCAGCGAGCGGAAAAGCAGGCAATGGAGGCCCCCGTCAAATTGATCGGTCCGTTGATGATGTTCATTTTTCCGGTGACATTTATCGTGATCGGCTTCCCGATTGCCATGAAGTTCTTGAGCTCGGGGGCTTTTTGAGGCACGGCGCACTCTATGACGATACTGGAGGTGAGTGTCGAGTTCCCTCGGTGAGGTTTGCGGCGCTTTGGTGGGAGCGTGCTACTGGTCTTCTTGTATTGCCCCCTCTGAAGCGCGGGGAAGGTCTTTTGATCGACTCATGCCGGGCAGTTCACACCATCGGCATGCGTTATCCCATTGATATCATTTTCATCGATTCTGCCTGGTCGATAGTCAGTGTCGTGAAACAACTTTCGGCTTTCAGGTTTCGAGCGGACAGAACCGCCTGTCGTACACTGGAAATGCTGTCTGGAGAGGCTGCCCGATTGGGGCTTTCAGCCGGTCAACGCCTGATGTGGAAAGATGCTTCGCAATGAGAGCGGGATATTTATTCGCCTTGCTCGCGGTTCTATTGTCTTATGGCTGTGCGATGACGGAGCCTGAGCGACAGGAAAAGGACATTCTTGCCCTCCAGAGCTTGCACAGGTCTGCGCAGGAGGCCTACGGCAAGGGGGAACTTGACCGTGCCGCGGAGATTTACCAGAAAATCATCTCGCAGTCTGAGGCGGATGCCGATACCTGGTTTATCGTGGGTAACATTTATGCTGGCAAAGGTGATCATGACAGGGCCTTGTTCAGCTACCGTAAATCCTTATCCATTAACAGTACCGATGCGCGTGTCTGGAACAACATCAGTGTTATTTTGCTAAAAGATGCATGGGGCGCTGCACAGCAGGCCCGCCGCAGTTCCTTTGCAGACGATCCTGCCCAACTCAGCAGCAAAAGGATCATCGATGCACTGAGCGGGCTCAATTTTTTGCCGGCTGACAAGAGCGCGCTTCCAGCCGTCAATCCCGGTGATGTCCGCAGCAAGACCGTCCCTCTGAAGCCAAATGACAAAACCAATCTCGAACAGCTTTCCGTGGAGACGACGGCTCCCGTTGTGCGTGCTAACCCACCGCTATCAGCCGTGACGCAGGCTATAAAATCCGGCACCCAGACACCCTCGACATTCGCGCTGCCTCTTGAAAAAAGTGCTGCCAGTTCTGTGGCCCCTGACGCAACAGTGAACGGAAAGGTCGCAAAAGCTGAAACTCCTGCACCAGGAACACCGTCCGACGAGATTGAGAAAGAATATTCCCGGTTCGTTGCCAAGACCGGGCTGCGTGTAGAAACCATACAAGGGTTGAAGCCCGGAACCCGCATGAATTCGGTTTACGTCAAGGCCACTGAGCGGCTGTCGCTGGTAATTCGCAATATTACTGGCGGGGAAGACCGGTACCTGACACTGCTCAAAGGCGCAACCCTGCGCGTTCCTTTAAATCCCAGGGAAATCTACCAGTTCCGGAGTGCATCCTTGCCGGTACTGGTTTATCAGGGGGGGGAAGTGCCGGATTCTCTGAGACTCAAAACATGGCTCCGTTTTGTACCGGCTCCGGAATCCTGATCTCATGTCGAAGCGATTCAGCGGACAAGGAAATTCATTTTCCATGAGCTGCAGACCACGACGGTTCATATCGGGCCAATCAATGGTCGAGTTTCTCATCATGCTGCCATCATTACTGCTGATGGTATTCGGGATTTTGCAATTCGCGCTGATTTATCAGGCAAGAAGCGCGCTGAACCACGCGGCATTTGTCGGTGCGAGGCAAGGGGCCCTTAGTGGGGGAAGCATAAAGTCAATCCAGGATGGTGTGGCCTCCGGGTTGACCCCGCTGTTCATGCGCATGAGCGTATCTGAGGATCCCGCAATGCCCCACATCGTACGCGCACGGCTGATTTCGACCATCGAAATCTTTAATCCCAATACCGCAAAGGTCGAAATACTCAATCCCACTGCGGAGGCTTTTAATGCGCTGAATGTCAATGGCGTCATTCCCAACGACAACCTGATGTACAGGACAGGTTCCGGTGGCGGGGTGTCCATCCAGGATGCAAACCTTCTCAAAATCAAGGTGACCTATTGCTTCAAGCTGGTCGTGCCATTCGTCAATCAGCTGATTTACGGCATGAATGCCGGCCTCACTTCAGTGAAGAACCTGACCGGGGTTTCATTTGATTTGACGAGCCGGACGGAAACCCGCACCAATCTCTGCTCCAACATCAACAAGACTTACGCGCAGGCCATGGAATACGTGGATAGCCTCAATTCGAAGGCGGGGCCGATGGCCCCGCTCGCAGAAAAGCTGACAGACCCGCTGAAAAACGTCATTACCAACAGCTTCAACGTGATTCCCTCTCTTAACTGGAACCTGGGTGGAATCAGGATTCCGATCACTGCGGAATCGACGGTACGCATGCAAACCCCGTTCGCAGCTTCGGGTGGTTGACTTTGATGATAAGCCCGGTGTTTACATCACAGACTTCATGTCGTCGCAAAGGCGGCGCCTTTGCGTGCGTACGTATGCAGCGCGGGCAGTCGCTGGTATTTGTGACAGTGATGGTGCTGGTGATGGTGCTCGCGATGATGCTGACCTACAACATCGGGCAGTTGACGAACCAGAAGATCAGGTTGCAGAACACGGCGGATGCGGCCGCCTACAGTGCGGCGGTTGCTCAGGCCCGCGACTATAACTTCAGCGCCTACATCAACCGGGCAATGATCGCCAATGACGTGGCAGTGGCGCAACTGGTTGCCCTGCGGTCCTGGACAGAGAACTATAACGAAACTTTCAAATCGGGCTGCGGGCTGACGGAGAAGGCCAACCCCAACAAGGGTTGCGGTCAGGCTGCAAACTCGGTGCAGGCCGGACCGATGTATTCGATGTGGACCGTTCAGGAGAATATATCCAGAACTGCAGCGAGGGCCTTGCAGGCGGCATTCGAAACTGGTGCCAGGGTCATGGTCCCCATGCTGCAGATCATGAATACCGGTTTTGCGGCGACCCAGAAGATTTATCACTACTCAACTGCGCTGACGGTTGCCCAGATACTGGGAGTGGATGACAAATTTAACGACTACATGAGATCGCTGGTGGGTTTCGACCTGAGCCTGATCACCAACCTCATCCGCTTCGGCAATGAGTACAACGTCGTGAAGATGAACGACCCCAACGCGGCACTGAGTCTGCTGGGTTTTGCATCCTACGCCTACGATACTTCAAAGTGGCTCAAGTTCACGGAAAACCGTAACCCAATCGGGCCTTGGGGTACTGACCAGTCCGACGAATCATGGAGTTATACGCAGGAAGAATGCCATGGTGGTTACGTTTGGAACCCGTTTGGTAAAGACTGGTGTTGGAGCGGTGGAGACTCTTACGGAGGCTGGACCGATGTTACCTACTACGTTTCGGACATACGAAGCAAGAATTATCCAGACGATGGCACCTTTGACGGGCCAAGGAAGGACCGTTATGCCAACGTCGTCATATCTTCCCTGGATAGTTTTACAACGGACCGTAACGGCAATTGGTACCTCCCCATTTTGGTTGATCCCGTATTGCTGGTCGGTCCCGCCGGCAAGCCGCCCAGCTGGTTCTTCAAGATGCTTTTCCACGATGCCACAGGCGTGGAACTGTGGAATGACGATCGCCTTAATAGCCGGGCCGGCGCCGGTAAAGGTTATAAAAAGGAACCCGGTAGCTGGAACAACCGCTGGAAGGCGAGCGATCAGACGACCTTTCTCGGACTCGCCACCTTTCCGGTCTGCGGCATCCCTTTTTGGGGTTGCGTGAATATTCCGGGGGTTCCATACAAATCCGGTTTAAATTTTCCGCAAACCGACGTCAAGGTTTCCACCGGCAATGCCAGCGGTCACCCGATCCACATCAGCAACTCGGAAATTTTCAGGGCTTATCGCGAC
>Ga0222712_10003926_pt1 | contig 15879 bp, 10 predicted proteins | sample C33_657DmetaG_FD_165043 | JGI IMG/M metagenome (GOLD analysis project Ga0222712, IMG submission 165043) | Estuarine water microbial communities from San Francisco Bay, California, United States - C33_657D | ecosystem: Environmental > Aquatic > Marine > Unclassified | place: USA: California... | reverse complement strand
GTGGCGTCGCAGTGTGAGTCATGTGAGTCATCTGAGTCATCACTCGTCACCAGTCCCTCACGAGTCGTCGAGCGTGTGGTGGCGTCGCAGTGTGAGTCATGTGAGTCATCTGAGTCATCACTCGTCACCAGTCCCTCACGAGTCGTCGAGCGTGTGGTGGCGTCGCAGTGTGAGTCATGTGAGTCATCTGAGTCATCACTCGTCACCAGTCCCTCACGAGTCGTCGAGCGTGTGGTGGCGTCGCAGTGTGAGTCATGTGAGTCATCTGAGTCATCACTCGTCACCAGTCCCTCGACGCCACGCCACGCCTCGCATCGTCTCGCATCGTCTCGCGTCGCAGCGCCACGACGCGGCTACGACCGCGCGCACGTTGACGCCACGCGCGCGCGCGCGCGCGCGCGCGCGAAGCGCGCATCCCATCGTCGCGCGCTTCGTCGCGTGTGCGTGCGCGATCGCCGTGGCGTGTGCGTGCGCGGCGTCGCGTCGCGGACGCGAGCGCGCGCGGCGCGTCGCGGTGGCTTCGTCGATGAGCGACGAGCGCGAGCGCGGAGGTTCGGGAGCGAACGAGCGAGCGAGGAAGTTCATTCGCGAGCTCGAAACCGGGGCGCTGGATGAGGCGACGACGCTGGATATCTCGGGGATGGCGCTCGCGACGCTCCCGGAGAGCGTCGGTCGGCTCACGCGGCTCGAGACGTTGAATTGCGCGAAGAACAATCTTCGGACGCTTCCGCGGTCGTTTGCGAATTTACGAAACCTGCGCACGGCGTTTTTCCTCGGGAACGCGTTCGAGGAAGTGCCTGAAGTGCTCGGGGAGCTGCCAAAGCTGTACATGTTGTCGTTTAAGTCGAACGAGTTGCGGTCGGTGCCAGAACGGTCGTTGGCACCGAGTTTAGGATGGTTGATATTGACGGATAATAAGATTGAACACTTGCCGGTGTCGATTGGGAAGTGCGTAGGGATGATGAAGCTGATGCTGGCGGGGAACGCGCTCACGGCGCTGCCGCATAGCTTCGGGGAGTTGGAAAATTTAGAGTTGCTTCGGTTGGCGGACAATCAGCTAAAGTCCCTGCCGAATTGGTTGTTGAAGCTGAGAAATTTGACGTGGTTCGCGGCGGCGGCGAATCCCGCGACGGAGCTGAGCGAAACGCGAGCAAAGTCCGAGGCGGATGCGTCGGACGTGCCCGTGGTCGATTGGTCAGAGTTGAACGTCGACGAGGGCGCGGCGCCACTCGGGAGCGGCGCGTCGGGCTCTGTGTTCGAGGGCACGTGGGGCGGTAAAAAAGTTGCCGTCAAAGTGTACAACAGTGCGGCAAAGACGAGCGATGGTCGTCCAGAGGATGAAATGACCGCGTCGGTGCTTGCGGGGACTACAAAGGCTGCGGGCGTAATTAAAACCATCGCTCGATTCACTCGCGGCGAAGCGAGAGGACTGGTGATGGAGTATTTAAATCAAGGACCGCCTTCCGCCGTCGACGGGCCGCAGTGGAAACCATTGGCCGGCCCGCCGAGCTTTTCGTCCGTGACGCGAGACGTTTACGAAAGTAACGCGCATTTCACCGCCAAGGAAATTTTTGCAATTTTGCACGACGTCGGCGGCGCGCTGGTGGCGCTGCACGAACGCGGCGTGAACCACGGCGACGTATACGGTCACAATATTTTATACGTTCCCGAATCCCCGGGCGTCGAGCCGCGGGCGAAACTCGGCGATTTCGGGGCGGCATTTTTTTACGACACTGAGCACGAGGCGCGAGCTGAGTTAATTTTTACCAACGAACTCCGCGCTTTCGGTCATTTGATGACTGAACTCGGGTGCCGCCTCGAAGTCAAATCCAGAGAAAGCAAAAGCATCGTCGCTATGTTTGACTTTCTGCGCCGTTTCGCGATCAAGATTCTCGAACGCAAGTGCACTCGCGCGAATTTTACCAGCGGTGTCCAGGCGCTCGGAGTCTACCGCGAATCGCTCGCTCAAGACGCTTTCCTCAGCGATGTCTCAGTCCACGCTCGCGCGCATGACTTGGTGAAATTTCTCAACATTTCTGCTCCGCGTGAGCCTTAATTTGTGCCATCGTTGGAAGCTTTTCTTAGCCTTCGCGAGCTCGCCGACGCCGTCGGCTTTGTAACCAACTTTCTGACGCGTCCTCACTTTCTCTCGCGATATGTTCCGCCCGGTCGCTTTCGCTCGCGCTTTACGTCGCTCGCGCGATGCGCTCGCGCACGCACAATCTGGCGCATATTTGCCGATCATGACGCGCGCCTACGCACTCGTTCCCATGGTTTTGGAATCTACCAACCGCGGCGAACGCGTCTTTGACATTTATTCTCGCCTCCTGAAAGAGCGCATCGTGTTCGTCAACGGCGCGATAAACGATGACATCGCGTCCCTAACCGTGGCGCAGTTGTTGTTTTTAGAGTCCGTATCGCCGACGCAACCGATTTGGATGTATATTAACTCCCCGGGGGGGAGCGTGACGGCGGGATTGGGAATCTACGACACGATGCAGTACGTATCGCCGCCCGTGCACACGTTGTGTGTTGGGCAAGCGAGCAGCATGGGATCACTCTTGCTCGCCGCGGGGGCGAAAGGGCAAAGGCGAAGTTTACCGCACTCGCGAATTATGCTTCATCAACCGAGCGGGGGCGTCGGCGGACAAGCGAGTGATATCGCGATTCACGCGGAAGAGATATTGAAAGTGCGCGCGAAATTGACGGAGATCTATGTCAAGCACACGAAGAAGGACTATGGTGAGGTGATGAAGACTCTTGAGCGAGACACTTTCATGTCCCCAGAAGAGGCGATGGCGTTTGGGTTGGTGGACGAAATCGTCACCAAGCGTGAAATCGACCCGTCGACGTCGAGCTAGAGCGCGCGAGCTGTTTCGATTATGCACCTTGCCTTCGCTATATGTTTAGATTATGCATCTTGTTTTTGTTTAAGTTGTAATTTTACTTTTTCGACGTAGAACGTCACGCGAGGCGTGAGGAAATGTCGGTGGCGACGACGGCATCGAGTGCTCTGCGACGCGCTTCTCGCGAGGCGACGCCGTCGGTGGGGTGATGCCACGTCAATCGGTACACGCACACCGCGCCCGAGGCGCATCCGACGAGTATGATTGGTGCGTCGTGGGCGTAAGCCACGGTAACCGCGGCTTTGTGATCATCGGTGACTTGCGCGACGTGTTTTGGGACGACTGCGGAAGAAGCTAAATCCCAAATCTCGAGCGTGCCGTCATCCGTCGCAACGGCAAACTCTGTCGAGCACCACGGGCTCCAGTCGATCGCATTAATCGGATGCTGACTGTGTTCAATGATAAATCGGGGTTGAATTGGCGCAGATTTCATCCGCGACGACGAGGAATCGTTGGTGGACATGAAGGAATCGGCGTCGGCGTCGCTCGCGTCGTCGACAAAAACGCGCACCGTCCAATCGGCCGAGCACGAGGCGAACACGCGCGAGTGATGCGGATTCCACTTCACCGCGTACACTGGACCGATGTGCGAAGCGTACGTCGACAAGCACTCATCGACATATGCGAGCGAACACTTGTGAATTTTGCCTTCTCGCGTGCCTACTACGTAATATTTGCCGTCGGATGAAAAATCCAAGCACATCACCCCTCCGTGGCGCACTAAATCATCCCCGTGCGAATGAAAACCATCACTCGTGCCGTTTCTACTCTGTTCGTCGCTCGACGATGTACCGCCGATGTCCGCGCCTGGTGGTGACCACTTCGCCGCGAACACGTCGACGCCTCGCATCGCGCCTCGAACATCCCAGCGCCTAACTTTACCATCCGTCGACGCCGACACGAGCGCGCTCGCGCTCTTTGCGTCCTCTTCGTCATCAATCGTTTCATCTCGTTCTATTTCAACCCATTTCACGCCCCATACCGGGTCGTTATGGCGCTGGCCGTTCGACGCGAGCCTTTCGTTCGTCGTCGCCGAACGCGAGCGAGACGATTCGTCTTCGTCCCCGAATTCACCGACGTCGACGACGACGACTTCTCCATCGTAACATCCGACGCCAATCGCGCTCGGTTTTGTCGCACACCAATCGATCGTCATCACGCCTCGATCGAAGACCTCCACGCGCAACGGTTGGCGCGAACGAAGCGACCAAAACGCCAGCGCGCCGCCCGCGCGGTCGCCGCGATGCGCGGCTTCGAAATTAAATTCCCCGTACGCCACGCAAAACAAATCCGAGCGCGATGGGTTGAATTTCACGCACGACGCACTGAGTCCGCGCGTGCGAGCGCCGCCATCGAGGGTGTCGAGCCGGATGAGCGCGCTTTCGCCAGCCGCCGGACGCAGCGCTCGGTACGTCAAGCAATATTCCGCGCGCTCGCGTTCGCCGAGCGCGAATTCCGTCGTCCTCACCGCTTTCGTGCGAATCGTGAGCGCTGGCGAGCCGACGCGCGCGCTGGCGTCGCTCGCGCTCGAGCGAGAGTTGCCGTCGTCGCATTCGCTCGCGAGCGTCGCTCGAGCGACGGTGGATCGGCTTTCGGTCAACGCGCGCGCGTGAAATCGTTCCACAGTCGTCGTCTGCGTCCCGGCGTCGCGCGCTCGCGATCGTTCCGATGCCTTGGCTTCAAGTCTCTGCAAGTACGCCGCGTTGCGCTCGTCGATCGCGTGCGAGTCGACATTCGCGTCCGCGTCGAGTAAAGCGGTATCGCTGACGTATTGACCGTCGCGCTCGACGACGACGACGACGTCGGCGCGTTCGCCATCCCGCGTCGCGCGCGACGACGCTACGCGCGCGCGTCGAGAAATCGACTCCGCGCCAAAATCCACGCTCAAAGTCTCGCTCCAGTCGCGCTCGCTCGCTCGCTCTCGCGCCGACGCGACGGTCGCGAACGCGCTCGTTCGGTCCTCGCGCCGTCCTCCGCCCGAAGCGTCCGCGCGCAACGCCCGCGGCGTCGCGTCTCGTCCATCGTCGTCGAACACTTTTGTCTTCTGACGTCCTGACTCTCCCGCGCTGTCGCGTTCGCTCAGCGCGAGCGATTGACTCGCGCGTTTCGCGGCGGCGTCCAACGCGCTCGCCCGCGCCGTCGGTCGCCGTCTCGTCTCTCGCGACTCTCGCGATTCGCGCGATGTGCGCGCCATCGCGCGCGCGAACGAACGCGCGATTTCTTTCGTTATCGGTGCGTCCGTCTTCAACGCGCGATCGTCGCTCGTGCGTTGCGAGGAATGGCGGTCAACGCATTCGGCGATCGTTCGTGACGGTTCGTCTTCTGCGTTGACGGACGACGAAAAAAACGCCAAAATTGGCGTTTTATTCCCCGACGATGCCATTCGTCCAACGCGTCGTCGCTCGGCGCCTCAGGGCGACGCGAGGCGAATACGCGGGGTGGAGCGCGACCGGAGCGATGGATTTCGACGACATCGACGACGCGCTGGACGCGCGCGCGAGCGCATCGACGTGGGCGCCGACGCCGAGCCACCGGGGGATGACGCGAAAGGACGCGTGGACGACGTCGGCGCTCGGCGCGCGAGCGCCGACGTCGAGTGAGGAAGCGATGATGATTTCGAATGCGATTTCACTGGCGATGAATGGAGATGAAACGTTAATTCCTGTTCTGGACGAACGCAAGGTCGAACGCGCGATGGCGGAGGCGCAGGCGTATAACGATGAGCAGCGAGCGAGCGCGACGGCGAGTAAGGAGCGCTACGTCGCCGTCGCTACGGGGATGCGGCTCAAGTATCGCACGTTTGGTTCGTCAGAGCGCGGCGTGGTGATTTTACACGACGTCGGGGAGTGTGCGGCGATGTATTACGGTCTCGCTCGAGCGCTCGGTGATCGAGGGTACTGCGTGTACGTGTTCGACGCGCGCGGTCACGGCGACTCGACGCGTTCCCGCGAGCGCATCTACTCGACTCGCGCGATGACGGATGATTTAGAATCATTCATCATCGAGCTCGATTTATACGTCCGACCGATCGCCATCGTCGGGTTTGGCATGGGTGGCGTCGTCGCGAGCGCCATGGCTGCGAAAAACCCGCGTTTGGTTGCGGCTACGGTGCTCGTGGAGTCCTCCCCGCTCGCGCCGGTGGACGCCTACGCCTTCTTCCCGACGCAGACCGCGGAGTTCGACTCCCCGGCGAGCGCGATTCGTGCATTGTGTTCGCCCTTATTCAACGACGGACGCGAGCGAAACTTGGCGCATGTTTGCAGGCACGCCCACGCGGCATTGGAAAAAGTAAAAATTGACGGCGGCCGCCCGTCGACGCGATGGAAGATGGACCCGGCGTTCTTCTTCAGCGCCGGCTCCAATGATGACGTTTGGGACGACATCGAGCGCACGCGGTGCCACTTCGCTTTGATTCACGGTGAAAATTCATCGTTCGTCAACGCGAGCGACGCGCGCGCGATCGTCGACGTCGCTCGAAGATGCGGCGCGAAATCGGCTCGAGCGCTCCGCGTCGTCGGCTCGAGCCGCCGCGTCTGCGAGGACGCGCCGCGGGACGCGCGAGAGATGATCGTCTACGCCCTCATGCGCGCCGACGACGACTTGATCGTGCGAAACAAAGAATTGCGCCGACCAGAGATGCTCGGGATTCGTCCATTACCGCAATTCGCGACTATTGAAGACGCGCTCGAGGCGCTCAAGCCGCGGAGAATACCGACGAGCGCCGACGTCGAACGCGCGCTCGAGGACGCGCGCGCGGGCGATGAGTGCGCGAGCGATGACGACACCAAGGCGTTTAACAATCGAACGGCGCTGATTCAAAACGACCCTGAGTATTTTGGATTCGTTGGGTGATGTAAGAACGAAAGCGTGAAGGCATTTCTTTCCCCAGCGCGCGCGCCGACGAGCCGCGGCGACGGAGGCGCCGCCGGCACACCGCGGCTCGCACCTCTTTCGTCATGTCCGCGCTTTTCGCGAGAGCGCGAATGCCGACGCGCGATTTGAAACGACTCGACACGCGCGCGCTCGACGTGAGAATGATGATCGTTCGATGCGCACCGAAAATGGGTCGCGCGGGTCGCGCTCGGAGCGCGGCGGAGGCGGATGCCGAAGTCGGCTCCACCTTTGACGCCTCGCGCGCGCCTTCCGACATCGATCTCGCAGGGTTGAAACAAGAAACGCAAAGAAGAATCGAACGAGCGGTGAAGAAAGTGGGCAAGACGACGACGAAGCTGCGCGTGGCGATGGAAACGATGGACGCGCTACTCGCGGATGCGAATGCTTCGTCGTCGGCGCTCGAGTCGTGCCCGGACGTGGACGCCATCACGCGCGAGCTCGACGCGCACAAAAGAGACGTAGTCGCGTTGAACGCGTTGAACGATATTTTGCGAGAGTGTAAGAGCGTGAGTTCGCCGGTTTTTGTAGAAGACGCGTACCCGCGAGCGCGAGCGTTGGAGGTGAGCGACGCGCCGCCGGTTCGACCGGCTCGGGTGAAGAAAGTGAAAGGACCGACTTCCGATAAGCCGAGAATGCCGTACTGGACGTTTGTGTCGATAGATGGGATTGATATACGCGTCGGGCGAACGTCGAGCGATAACGATGCGGTGAGTTGCGATCCGGAATGTCGCGATAGCCGGGATTGGTGGATGCACGCGGCGGGTTGCCCGGGGTCGCACGTCGTCATTCGGTTCACTGGGGAAGACGTACCGAAAGAGACGCTGATTGATGCGGCAGTGCTCGCGGCAGCAAATAGTAAGGCGAATCAAGTCGGCCGTGCGCCGGTGTCGCTCGTTCGATGCCGACAGGTGAGCAAACCGCGAGGCGCGAAGCCGGGGCTGGTGCAACTGAGCGGCGACGTACGCACGGTGACGGTGAACGTGAAAGACGAAGCCGCGAGACTCGAGCGTTTGTTGGCGACCAAGTCGTGATCAGTCGCTCGTTTTTAATCTTATTAGCGAGTAGATAGAGAATTAATTGTATAACAAATGTGTGTCGGTACAGTTGCGGTACGAGTTTTCATTTCGTGAAGTGTCGCTTTCAACGCGTTGCGGATGTTGCACAAAGAAGAGTAATAGCGTCGTTATCGGCTGTTTGCGATGGAGCGTTGCGCATCGAGAAAGTCCTTCTTCTCTTTCCCCGTCACGATCTTTTGCGCCGGCGCTTCGTCGTCCGATTCCTCTCGCAGAGGATTTCCTTTCGACGCGTGTTCACCAGTGAACACTATTTGATGTTCCGGTAGATACGCCACCCACTCCTCGGGTGGGTTCACAAATTTCCCGTGCTTAGTGTACAAACACATGTTCGCCACCGTCGGCGCTCTCGCGGGTTTCCGCAGCGCCATTCCAGAGATCGAACTCAGTAACCGGTCTCCTTTGGCGTTATTGCACTTGGCGCACGCCGTGACCAAATTATCCCACGTCCACTGCCCACCTCGACTCTGCGGCATGACGTGATCCACCGTCAGCGACTCCGACTTCCCGCAGTACTGGCACTGGAATCCATCCCGAATGAATATGTTCTTCCTGTGCAAGCTCACTCGCGGCGTCTTGTGATCGGCGTGCTTATTGTATTCCCGAGAGCGTACGACCGCCGGAACGTAATACGCCTCTCGCGCACTCAGCGCGAACGGCCCGTCGTAATAGGAAATCACATCCACTTTATCGAACATCGCGAGCACGACCGCGCGCTGCCACGTGACGACGTCGATCGTTTGGTACGCGACGTCTAAGACCAACGCGCGGTGTCGCTCCGTGACGAGCTCCACGTCCACGTTCGCCGCGCGAAGGTCCGCGAGCGAGGCGCTCATCGGTGCGTTCCACGTCGCATCGTTCATGCGCAATGCCGTGACGCGCGCGCGCGCGCGCGCTCGCGCGAGAGGTGGGGGCAAAGCCCGCGCGCGCGCGGCGCCGGCGTCCGAGCGCGCGCTCGCCGGCGCCATGTCTGACATTGACTCGAGCGATTTCAACGACGAGGGCGCGCGAGTGGCGCGAATGCGTGCGTGCGTGCGCTCGAGAGCGAAGCGGTCGAGCGCGACGAACGCGCGCGGCGCGAGCGCGCGCGCGAAAGAATGACGTTTTGACGTCGCGCGCGCGCGGGCGAGTAACTGTCGGCGACGAGGATTTAAAAATCGCGCCCCGCCGTCGCTCGCGGGACGCGAACGATGGAATGATGAAAGGAAGAACGAATGCGCGCGCGTTGAGAGACGAGGAATGGAGGTGAAGAACAGTGTTGCGATGACATCTACGCGGAGAGCGCGGTGGGGGTGAAGTCGGCGCCGCACGTGTCGCACTCGTCGCGCGTCTCGCAAAAGACGGAGAGGCACACGGAGCACACGTAGCCGCACGCGATGGGGCGCTTGTGGCAGAAACAAGACGCACGGAAATCGACGCCGCGCGTGGCGGGGAGTTTGAGGAATTTTCTGCTGTGCAAGTCCACGCTCGCGGTGGAGAGGAGGTACTGGAGTAAGCCTTCGCCTCTGAGAGGCTTGACGTAGGCACCTTTGGTTATGTGCGCCGCCTGTTGCAGGAACGGCGACTCATTATCGCCGAGCATGCACGTGTCGATCGGGATCGACTGACGCTGGGCGCTGAAAATGGCATTCATCATGGAGATGTAGTCCGTGGAGTTATCGCGCGACCCTTGCAAGCACAGAATGCGTGGCTTGACGCGTAAACCAGACGTCAGCTCCAAATTTTGCGCGCGGTTGCAATAACACAACGCCAACGTCAACGCCCCAGCGAACGGGGACGAGGTCGCGGCCTCGTCCGCCTTCACATCCTCGCGCTTCTTCTCTTCGCCTGCGCTCGCATCTAATTCCCCTAATCGCGCTAAAATCGTCGGAACCGCCTCCGTTTGCAACGGGTCTAACCCGCCGACTTTATTCATCCAACGCGCGTTCTCAGCCGCTTCGTCATCCTCCTCGCTCACCTCGCCCACGAGCGGGGACGTGTACAAGTAATGGCAACCGTCATCGTGCACCGCGATCACCGCCACTCGATTTTGCTGATTCAGCGCGAAGAAACAATTCAAAAAGATTGTCAACGCTCGCAAGACGTGCGTCAGCCCGAGCGCCGCGCACGTCCCCTCGCCTTTCCCTTCTCTTGACGCCCAGTATCGCGCGTTCGTCTCCATGCACACCACTAATAGCGATTTATCATCCACAGCTTCGTCTTCGACGCCCATGTTTCCCGTCTCGTTCACTCCTCCGTCGTCGTCGTCGTCGTCGGGACGTTCGCGCCGACCGACTCCGCGGTCACAAAGTCGTCCTCAAAGTCGTCGTAGAACTCGCAATCGGCGCGTACGGAGGCGTTCGATCTGTCAAATCGGTCGCTCGTCGTCTGTTCGCGCTCGAGTTCTGCGTCGTCATTCGTCACGCGCTCGTTTGGTCAGCATCGGCGCGTTCGCGTTCGCGGGACAACGATCTCCTTCGCGCGCGGCCTCTCGTCGTCATTCGATCACGCACCGATTCGGTCGTCTTCGTCTTCGTCGTCGTCGATCGATGTCGAGACGTTCATGCGTTCGCACGCGATCGAATGTGGTGTGAAGAAATGCGGCGTGGAATGGGGACGGATGCGAAGGGCGACGCCGACGGAGGCTGACGTTTGCGGGACAACCTAATTTACACTCTACGCGCGTCGACGGCGGTCGCGGGAGATTATAAGCGACACGCGTTTAACGCGCCCAAGAATCCGCGACTGTTCCCAATCGGACTGTCCCCGCGATTTTCCATGAAGCCTAAACCGGCGCCGGCGAACGCTGACGATTCCAGCGCCTTCATCAATACGCACTGCGAATCCACCTCGACACGACGACCGGCGAGGGCGGCGTCGTCTAAATCGCACGTCACGACGTACGTTTGCCGCATGGCCAAATTATCGACACCGTTGCAATGCGCGCGGGACATGATGGGATCGAGAAGGACGACGTCGATGGCGTCGAGTCCTCCGTGACCAACCGTGCGCCCGCGAACTTCTCGCGAGTCCCCGCGAACGACGTCGCCGTCGACGATGAAATTCGGATCCAACGAGATCTCACGAGGTCGAATCTCGAACGGCGATGCATCCACGACGTCGCCGGAGAGGGAATGCCATTTTAATCCGCCTTCGCGATTGAGCACCCAATTCATGACGAACGCCGCGTTTTCCTTCCAGTGCTTCTCGGCGGTGCCCGGCGGGCTATCGACGAATCGCTCGCGCACAGCCTCCGGCACTGGCGCGTTCTTGACGTGATTGAACATCGCGTTGATGAGCGTCTGTGAACCCGGGGTGAAGATCTCGAACTCGTCCATGACGCTTGCCGACGAACCGCTCACGGTCCACATTTCGGCTTCTCGCGCCGTGACGTTGTACGAATGCACCCCGCGCGTGGCGTACACCGTCGGTGTTCGACCGTCGCGCGCTAATAATTTTTCGATGAAATCTATCGGATTTCTTCGGAACCGCACGGTGGGAGCGGCGATGACGACGACGTAGCCTCGTTCGAGGAGCTCTCGAGCGGCTTCCAGACGAGCCCAGCGGCTCGCGTGCTCGGGCATCAGCGACTCTCTATCTTCGTACGCAAACCTCGCCTCGCTCGCCGAGGCATCGAACACTGGTGCATTGAGCTGTAAGAGCGGTTGGAGACACGCGGAATCGGCGCAACCGATGATAAAGCCGATACGCGGGTTGACGTCTTCCGCGCTCGCGACCAAATCGTACGCCGACGGTAACTTTCCCCCGGTGCACACCGTGACGAACGCGACTTTGTGCTTTCCGAGCCGAATGTGCGCGGTTTCTGCGAGCGCGGCGAGCGTGGACGCCTTGCGCCCAAGCTGCGGGGCGATGCCTCGAGCCGCCGACGCCGTCGCGGTCGAGCCAACACTAAACGCTGTCGCCGAGCGCGCGGGTCCCGATCGCCACGGCGACTCAGACGGCGAGCTCGATGCGTAACCCGTGACACCGAGCGTGAGAGCGATGCCGATCGCGACGCACGCCCAAAAGTCAACGGTACGAAAGAAGTGCGGTGGGCGTGAGCGCGCCGGGACCGTACCGTCGTAGTCCGAGCGCTCCGCCTCGCGAACGGCAAACGATGTCGACGCGCGCGAGGCGGCGAAGGACGAACGTTCGTCCATGGCGTAACCGTGCGTGCGTGTGTCGAGCGCCACGGTCGAGAGCGCCACGGTCGGGGGCGTCGAAGAATGCCCTCGCAACGACGAGGATTCGTGGTTTTGGTGTTGTCGCAATAGCGCGAGGATCGAACGCTGGGGATCGATGAATCAATTCGCGTTGTGTATTGCCGTGCGCTAGTCGCGTGATGACAGTTCGAGTGATGCTAATCATCATTGTTTGGTGCATCGTTCTGCTCAGATTTCGTCGTAAACTAGCATGTCACGACGGATGATCTCTGGTTCAGCGACGATTTCGCCGTCTCGGATGCGTTCGAGTTCCTCCAACGCGCGCTGCCGAATTTCCTCGCGATGGGTTCTGCTCCCAACCTTGGTCGAATCGCCCATAAAGTTATCGCTGTGATCGACGTGGACGATGTTGCCGCCGACAATGATGGGCTCGTTTTGTTGATTCGCCACGTATGACGCGTGCGCGTGGACCGCTCGCGCCGCCGAATCCGCTTCGGCGAACGTCACGAATCCCATGTTGCGATGTTCAATCACGCGACAGCTATTGACGCGTCCGAATCGGTAAAACGCAAACGTGAGAATCTCCACGGTGCACTGGTCCGGCAAGTCGCCGACGAAGATCTCGCGCCCAGTCTTACTCTGGCGTTCGCCCACGCCGTCGGTGGCTTCAGGAAAAGGCGTCGGCGCCGACGTTTTCGGCTTTTTACTCCCCACCGCGGGCACGAGCACGCCAGGTCGTTTCAGCACCCCCGGGCGTTTGATCTCTTTCTTCGCCTCCATCGCGGGCGCCTCCATCGCGTCTAAAGACCCAAACTTCTCTAAAGACTTCAACGTCTCCCGCTCTCGCGCCGAGACGCTCGCGCTCGTCGGCTCCCTCTCAACCACCGCCACGCTCGCGCTCGCGACGACCGCCACGCTCGCGCTCGCATCGGCTTCCCCTCCACCCACCTCCGTGGACGCATACCCAATCACGACATCGTTCGTCCACGCGCGCGAAGCGCCCGCGTCTTCGTGTCCCCAATCCGCGACGCTCGCCTTCGCCTCCCGCTTCGCCATGGTAAACGTCACTCGCGCCTTCCCTTCCCGTCGCTTGCTCGCCCCATCCTCCGCGTTCGCCTTCCCGGGTGGTTTTTGTTTATGCACGCCGTGCAAAATCGCCTTCGCCCGTTCGATCGCTGGGTCGATCGCCTCGGCGTTTTGTTGTTGTTCTTTCGCCTTTGCGTTCGCTTGCGCCTTCGCCCGTGACTCGCCTAGTGATTTCTTCCCCTCGCCGTCGTCGTTCGCGTCGCATGACGTGATTTTCTTCCCTTCTCTCGCGCGTTTCGCTCGCAAAAGCGCGTACTTCCGTTCGAGTCGCGTCTCATCCCCGGTTCGCACGTCGATCGCCATCGCGCGTCGCGTTCGCGCGTCTCGATCCGATCGCGATCGACGTTCGAGCGTCCTTATTCACCGCTCGCCCTTCCGCGCGCGCGCGCTCCACCGCGCTCACTCGCGATTAAATGAAGAAAAAATCGAACGCGCGTTCGATCGATCGCTCGTCGACGCGCGATCGTCGCGCGCCGCGCTGTGCGGCGTCGAACGGGCATTCCACGGATCGACGCGGAATTCGAGCGCGAGCGCGATCGACGACGCGCGCGCATCGAACGTCGCGCGCGCGTCGTCGTTGAATCGTTCAATCGGTGAAACTCTTGAAAACGTTCGCGTTCGTCCCGTCGCGCGCGTCGCGCGTTGATTGATTCACGCCTTCGATCTCGCGATGCGGTCGCGCGCGGGAGTCGCGATCGGTCGTTCATTCATCGCTTCATTTCATTTCATTTCATTTCATTCATCCCGTCGTCGTTCATCCCGCCACGCGCGTCATTCGGTGAAAGCGTGGACGTACGTTCATCCAACGACGCGCGGACGCGCGCGCGCGTCGCCGGGGCGCGCGCGCGCGTCGCCGCACGCGGGGCGCGTCCTCGCGCGCGGGCGGGATATGAACCGTCACCACGAGACGCGGTGCGCGCCATTCGCCATTCGCCGTTCGCCATTCGCTTCGCAGTCGTCATTCGCCCATCGCCATTCGCGCGCGCACGGCGTCATGCTCGCCGTCATCGACGACGTCTGTCGCCCTCGCGCGTTCGCGTCGTTGAAAACGTCGGTCGAGGTCAACTGCGCGCGCGAGGACGCGCGCGCGACGCGCGACGCGCGCGACGACGACCTCAGCGCGTTGACGCGCGCGAATTGGATGCCTCACCGCGCGTCGCCGCGTTGCGCGATCGAGGCGTACATCGCATCGATCGTCTATGCGTGCGCCGAGGCGTCGCGCGAAGACGCGTCGACGCTCGCCGGGGCGGAGTGGTGGATTCAAGACGTCGCGAGCGACGAAGAACCCAAGCGCTATCACTTCGATTGCGACGTCGCGTACGACGGCGTGAAGTCGATCAAAACGTACCCGCGAATGGCGAGCGTGACGTACATCACCACCGGGGGAGGGGCCACGGTGGTGTTCGCGCAAAAACCGTCGAAAGTGGCGATCGGGGAGCTCGAGCCGCGCGCGCCGGGACGCGTGGCGGCGTGCGCGCCGCGCGCGAATCGATTGATGGTTTTCGAAGGCGATTCATGGCACGGCGTCCTTCGCGCGCGCGAGGAAGAGGAGTTTCAAGGACAACGCGTGACGTTGCTGGTGAATTGGTGGGACGCGAAACCGAGCGGCGCGCGGGAGTTTCCGCGCGAGTACGCCGAGGCGTACGACGAGGAGGCGTTCGCGAGCGCGTTCGGGGCGAGACGCGAAGTGATGAACGTCGACGTGAGGCGCGCGTCGTACGCGAACGATGCGCATGCATGGGAAGATCAACGCGCGCCGGATGACGCGGCGGCGATCGATGTGTGCACGTTTGTTTACGACGGCGAGGACGACGGGGCGGGCGACGTCGGATAGGAAACAACCTCGTCGCGTAGCGTTGCATCACCTATTACGTACTACTGTACCACTACTGTGTTAGTAAATAAAGGGGTTTAAAAATCGATGACCTTTTCCTTGTACATGCGTTCGGCGATGGCCTTTTCGCACTCTTTGAAGTTTGGCAACGACCGAAGCTCGACCTTCTCGCCGTTTCTCAACGTAATCACCATGTCCCCCCACTGGCCAATCCCTCGCCCGACGGAGATCACATCCTTGATTTGATCCATCGGCACATCCGTGCGCTCTTTGCGCAACGGCGACTCAGAAATCACGCTCACGCGTTTATCGGTAATCTTATACTTCAACCACAACGCTCGTCCGATGGCTTGAATCGTCAACGGCACCCACACCACCGTCCACGACATCAACACATTCGCCACGACCTCACCGCGCGCGGGCGGTCCTTCATAAATCACCACCTCATTCCCCCAGTTCACCTCTGGTTCCTCGATCGTATCCGTTCGCGTGAACTCTCGCACGCCTTTCGCTCGCGCGCCGCCGCCCGTCGTCGGCGTCGTCGTCGTTCGTCGTTCGCCATCCTTCCGATCGTTTTCCTCGCTTTTCGCCGCGCGCTTCGACCGTTTCCCTCGTAACGCCGATATTTTGTTCTCAAACGCCTCGTCGTCGCCGTCGTTCGCGTTCGCTCGGGCGATGACGACGACGGGTTGTTTCATCGATCGTCCCGCGACTCCGAACGTCATCGGGCGTGACGTCACCGCACGCCATTCGCCCCGTTCGCGCTCGTGCGTGCGCGACGCTCTGCCGCAATGCGCGTGCGCGCGAAGACGTGGTGGGACGAATGCCATGGAGTATCGCGCGCGCGGGGTGAGGTGTGACGCGCATCCTTCGCGCGCGCGCTCATAGACGGACGCCCGATCGATCGCATGGACGGGGCGCGCGCGACGTCGTTATCCGCGACG
>Ga0222712_10003925_pt1 | contig 15882 bp, 4 predicted proteins | sample C33_657DmetaG_FD_165043 | JGI IMG/M metagenome (GOLD analysis project Ga0222712, IMG submission 165043) | Estuarine water microbial communities from San Francisco Bay, California, United States - C33_657D | ecosystem: Environmental > Aquatic > Marine > Unclassified | place: USA: California... | reverse complement strand
GGTTTGGTTCAGGACTTAATAAGTTCTTCACAGACCATTTAGCATTTGAAATCTTACGTTACTACCCTGAGGTAAACACAGATAACCATTATGATGGTATTGGTTTACATGGAGTGTTTGATAGCAAGTATGATAGGGTGATTATATCTAAGCTAGATTACATTCCTAATAGTAAAAACATTAAATATGATGCTGTTAAGCAAGAGTTCTATATAGAAAAAACTCTAGGTGAGAGCGTAATAAGAACAGTGGTGAGTGTTTATGACTCAGAGTACTTCTGTAACAAGTCATGGACTCTTTCATTTAGCATGAACACTAAGAGTTGGATTAGCTTTCATAGCTACATTCCTAACTTCTACATAGCAGAGAACAACTTCTTCTATTCTGGATTGAATGGTGGGTGTGACTTAGAAGCAATTGCTTTCTCTGAGATTCCTTGTATAACCACTACAACAACATCAACAACAAAAGATTGTAGAATAATAGGTACAGCAGTTGATCTATGTATAGATTGTACATTGATAGGAACAGCTTGTATAGATTGTACAATAGTTGGTACGGCTGTAGAACCATGTCCATGTGATATGTATGGTACAGCTGTAGAGGATTGTCCAACTACTACCACTACAACATCTAGTAGTACAAGTACAACAACTACCACAACCACTGTAGAACCTACTACAACGACTACTACCACTACAGAACCAACAACCACCACAACTACTACCACTATATGTACTAGTAGACCTGAAGGATTGACAAATTATGAATACTTCTTTACATATACACCTTCAGAAGGGGCTGAGCCAATTAACTACTCTGCAACATTAGAAAGTGCTTGTGATGCTTGTAATTGGTTAAAAAATAATTATAATTGGGGTGAAGGAGCTTGGATTGGTCAAAGTTCTACATTCGGTGTTGGAAGTTATGTTTATTTTGGAACATTTACTAATTGTGATGTATTATATGATGGATTTTATATAACAAACCACGAAACTTGTGAAATAACACAAATAGTTGATGGGTATATTGTAGCTATTACAAATTGTACTATAACTCCAACTACCACCACAACAACAACTGTGGAACCAACTACCACTACTACAACAACATTAGCACCTGGACCCACTACTACAACAACTACCAGCACAAGTACTAGCACAACAACCAGTACTTCTACTAGTACCACAACAACAACCACAACTTCTCCACCAGCACCAGATTGTACTCTAACTGATGGAACAGCTGTAGAACAATGTCCTTCGTAATTAATTAAGATATGTCTAAAGTAATAACAATAAGATTAACAAAGGCTGGCATTAGAACTGGACCGTTTAAGATTTCTGATAACTACGGAAATGTCTTAGGAACTAATATTCCTAAGAGCCAAGTTATTTCTGGAGTTACTTATTCGGTTAGTGATGCTGTTACGGTTATTATTATTGAATCTATAGGGAAATGTAAGACAAGATTACAAATGTCTATAGAGCAACTGTGTGTTGCAGATGTAGCAGCTATTGAGTTTGTACCTACAAACACCCCATCTTTATGGAGACATTTAACTAACACAACAATTTACAATATATTCTACGGAAACATAGAACCTTATATTATAGAATATCCATTTGCCTATCAGTATTATGATGAGATCTTACAGAATGTAAAAGATTACACAAAGGCATATAGATACCTCCCTATACCAGATGGTGTGTTTAATGATAACTCTAAAATAGAAACAAACACAGTTTATTTCAACAAAGCTATTTTATACAATGGACAACAGTCTTCTGGTGTACTAGAATTAGTTCCTAAACCAATAAACAACCTAAAGGAATACTTGAAGTATCCTATGTATAACGCTGATAGTAAGACGATTATGTTTACTAAATCAGATAATTTTTATCAATATAATACATTTTGGTCATTAGTTAAAGATAAATCCTTACCTTTGTTTGTAACAGGTTGTGACTCATTGTCTATAGATAAGGTTGTAAATCAACCAAATATGGATTATGGAAAGAGATCATTTAAGAAAGAACCTCTACGTGCGAAGGATTTAAAGGTGAGACACGTCCTAGATAATAGATCAGATGCCCATTTGATAAGTCAATTCATTATTACACCATCTCAAATTTCTTACAAATAATGGCTAAAGGTATTAAATGCACATGTGGACATTCCTGGAATAAATCAGATTCCAGCAAGAAAGATATGTATGTTTGCCATATGTGTGGGAAAGATAACACCATGAAGGATGGTGGTTGGTTAGATAACTATGGTAAGAAGCCTAATCCTAATGAAGTGGATGTATCTGTAGGTCCTGACTTTGTAGGTCTTGGTTATGATATAACAGGTAGAAACTATTCTCCTGCATGGGGTGGACAGTTTCAGAGTGGTGGTTTCTTACAACCTATTAGTTACAAACTACCTTCACGTTACAGAATTCCTTATGCTGAGCCTAGTACCGAACTAGCTACATCTATAGGAGGAGTAGACGGAGAACCAGCTTATTTAATACCTATGTTTAAAGGTGGTAAGGATTTAAAAGATCCTGTTGCTGAATATAGAAAGACAGGTGAACATCTTGGTGGTCCATTTAAAACATGGCAAGAGGCTGAAAAATGGGAACAAGAAATTAGACATCCATATGTAGAAAAAGGAAAACCTATTCCTACACCACTTAAGAGATGGGGAGATATGGAAGATGGTGGATATTTAGCTCAGGTAGGTAAGTCTATCCCTACAATGGCAGATAGTCTTGCTCTTTATAATAATTCTAAGAAAGTACTTGATTATTATAAAGATAAAAAATATAAAGATTATACTAATATAGACTATAAAAAGAAAGAATTATATAAACGTTATAATAAAGAAGCACTAGCAGATTTCCTTAAACTAAACAAAACGGGTGGTATTAAAGTGCCTACAGACGGAGGTAAAAAATCTGAAATTAAGACTATCCCAGTAGATTCATATTACAAAAAACTTGATGCTAATAGATATCTTCAAAGAGAAAGGATGTATGGAGCATTAGACACAAACGCTCCAATGCAGCTATTTGATAATAGAATCACTCCTACATTACAGAGTTTCTATGCAAATGAGAAAGTAGACGATCCTTTATATGAAGATAATGTTTCTATATATTCTTATGACCCTATATTAATTAAACCTGTAAGCATGCTCACTTCTAAAGAAAGAGCTACTAGATTAAAAAGATATGGAAAAGCAAGTGGTTTAATTGATGAAAAGGTAGAACCGTCTACATCTACTGAGAAATTAAAGACTGAACTAGAAAAGAAAAAGACCCCAGTAATTAAAAAATCTGAAGAAACTAAACCAGCACCATATACTCCTACAGGAAGTAAGAAATACATACTAAATGGAATAGAGGTTAGTGAAGAAGACTTCTTAGGTACAGGTAATACAACTGGTGGTAGTAAGAGAATTATATATAGTACACCAAAACTAGGAACACAAAAGGTTCTTCGTTTAGATGGAACTCCTGAAACAGACCCAGAAAAGATTCGTAAGGCTATGCGTGCACAGGAAAAAGATGGTGACATGGCTATGGGTGGTAGCTTACCAGGTGCTGTAGGATTTACGTACGCACGTACGATCAATCCTGCTCCTAGCAATGGTAAGTATGCTAAGAAGACAAAAGCTTCTGCACAAGATGGTAAGAAGTTAAAAAATGTAAAAGGTGAGTCTGAAAAGTTCTTAAAAGGATGGATGGATTCTCCTATGTACAATAAGATGATAAATGCTAGTATTAATGCTTCACCAAATCAACAAGAAGAAGTACTAAAAGCCATAAGTAGAGAAGATCAATTAAAGAAAATGTCTTGGGAATTTGCTGACTTAGATGCTAATAGATCATGGTTAGATAAATTATCTTCTCCAATATTAGGTCAATTTGTAGAAGATAAAAATAAAGTATTGTTGAATCCAAGTTCAAATAATGATAAACTTTCTGAAGTTGGAGTACATGAATTAAGTCATGCAACTGATTTAGCAGGAGCAAATATTCCTAGTGCTGATGTAGAGAAAATGTGGAAATATCAAAAACAACATGAGCAAGAAAAAGGAAAACTTACTAAGTTTTTTGATGATAAAGATTTTAATACTTATGTAGGACGTCCTACAGAAACAAGAGCTAGATTAAATGCAATTAGATATCTTGGAAAGAAAGAAGGAATATATGATCCTTATAGAGAAAAGGTAAATAAAGATATATTAAAGAAACTCCCTTCTTCTATTTTTCATCCAACTGAATTAGATCAACTTAGATTAATCTATTCTGATGATCAGATTATAGATTTACTTAACTCAGTTAGTAAGAATGATTCTAATGAACTAATTCCTCAAGCTCAGAATGGACAAGAGATGAAGTTCTACCAAGAAGGCTTGGATTTCAAACCTAACAGTATTGCTCAGGATGGTAGGGCTGTTAAAGATGAAACAATGGTTAAGAAGCCAATTACAACTTCTTCTATTGTTGATTCTAAAAAGCAAACACTTCAACGTTATGCTAGAGAGATGGCTCAAAAAGAACAACCTACTCTTTCTAACTTTGATCCATTATTAAATGCTGATGCTAGAAAACAATTATATAAAGAAGCTGAACAAAATAAATTAAACAACCAATTATTAAAAGGTGCTGACGTTGCTACTGATTTAATGCAACTTGGGAACTTTGTTCCAAATCCTGTAGGTCAGCTTATTGGAAACATTGGTAATGTTACAGGAGGATTGATTGATTCATATCAAGCATACAATGCATATGACAAAGGAGACTATGGAGATGCTGCAATAAATCTAGCTAGTGTTGCACTTCCTATGACATTAGGTTCTAGTACATTTAGAAGAAATAGTAAATATCTACAACCAGGACAACCTCTTAATTTCTTAAAAGGAAGTACAAGAGTTAATTATATTGAGCCTTTTACAAATGTAAGGGGTATGACAAATAAAAGCCTAATGGCTAATCGTGCTCTACTTGGAACTCTTGGTGCTGAGACAGCTTATGATTCTTATCAAGATGGTGGTGCTATTGTAGACCCAATGGGACAATGGGCACACCCAGGAGAAGTAACTATAATACCAGGTACAGACATAACAATGGAAGGGGTAGATTATCCCGTACTAGGAATATCTGATACAGGGGACCAACAGATGATGTACCCTGGAGAAGACTATAACTTTGATGGTGAGTATGTTACAGAGTATCCAATGATGAAGAGTGGTGGCTGGTTAAGTAAATTTGATACAGCTCAGTATGGAAAATCTATGTTTGATCCTATATTTAAGGAGGAGAATAAAAACAGAGGTGATATAGCATCCTACTTTCCTGAAATACAAAGGATGAAGGATAAACCTGAGAATGAGAAAGCAATAGTTAAAAATGAACAGAAAGTAAAACAAAGTATACTTGCAAAGGCAGTTGCTAACGCTAAAGGCAAACAAGCAACTATTACACAAGATAATAGAACACCTAGACAGAAAGAGATTGCTCAACAACAAGTTGTTAATGCATACATAAATGAAGCTCAAGGAAGTTCTCCTCTTGCTCAAACATTAAGTTCTTTTACACCAACAGGGTATAATCCAGAGGCTGGTAAGATAGCTGCTGAGAATGTTGCAGATATGACTCCTATTATGTCAGGTGTTAGAGTATCTAGAGCAATTAGAGATCCTAAAAATAACCCTTATGGTATTGGTCAAGGGAATGGATTTCTAGCAAATACATTAGGTACATTAGGATTGCTTGGGGATGCATTTGATTTAGGTGCTGTATTTTCTCCTGCTTTAGGATCAGCATTCAAACAATTAACTCCGTTAAAAAACGTACCTGAAAAAGGAGGAACCACTTCTAATTTAATGATGAATGATGTTACACCTAATGTAAAATCAGCTTGGGAACCACAAGAACTTCCAGGATTACATTTATCATCTACAGTAGAAGGAGGTCCAATTAGTAAGATAGTAGAACCTAAAACAGGACTTGTAAATGTAGAACAAGCGTTAGGTATTATAGCAAAAGAATCAGGTGGTGCTAGCAAAGCAAGCATTATAAAAAAGGCATTAGGAAAAGATGTTCCTAAGAAAATGGATTATAATGATTTTAGAAAAACAGTACAAGATCAACTTATTCCTTTAGATAAAGAAGTTGTTAGTACATATCGTTCTAGTTATGGTATAGACAACATAGGATATAATAAAGCTAATAGAGATATTATCCTTAATCGTATAAATAATACAAAAGAAGAGATTCGTGCACTTGAAGCAAGTGGTACAGGGGACGATTATTTAGATATATTGAAAAGAAATCTAGAGATAGACTTAAGAGATTATAATAATCTTCCTTTAGAAAATCAAACCATTAGATTAAGTAATAAAGATAAATTTGGTAGAGGGGCTGATGCTCATGATAATCCCATGGAAACTCTTGGTCATATTCATTTTATAAGAGACTCTGAATCACCAGATGTTCTTACAATGACACAAATGCAATCTGATGCTTTTCAAGGTAGATATAGATCAATGCCTAAAAGTTTAGAAGAAGCAGAGCTTTCTTTACAAAGTTTGGAAAACATAGCGACTCAGCGTAATAACGTTCTTGAAAGTTTAAAAAAACAAAAAGAAGAACTACTTATAAATAAAGCAGATAAAGAAACTATTAGTCAAATAGATGAAGAGATTGATAAATTTACAGAGATTGTAAAAGAACAAAATGCTTCTAGTAAATTTAAAAGAGCAGAAGTAGAAAACTTTGAACAGAAGTCATTATTAGATAAAAATCATCAAGAAAGATATTTACAAGAGCTAGTGGATTATGCTGGTAAACGAGGTGATGTAAATAAAGTAAGAGTACCCACATCAGAAACTGCAGCAAAGGTACAGGGTTATGAAGGTGTTGAATCTGAAGAGATTATAAGAAGATATAATGAGGAACTAGCACAAAATCCAAACTTTACTAAAGAACTTACTGACAAATCAACTGAGCATGAAAGAAAATTAATTAATGATGTTTTAAGTGGAAAGTTAAAAGGTAAGATATATGAGCCAAATGCTGTAACCATTCTTAAAAAATATACAGAACAACCTAAACTCATTAAAAAACTATTTGGGCAAGAAGTTAAAATAGTAACAGATAGTAAAGGTAATACCTGGTATGAGTTTGATATACCTGAAAGGTTTAAGAGTGGTAAAGGGGAAATTAAAGCATTTAAAGATGGTGGTTGGTTAAACAAATATAAATAAAACACACAAACGTTCAATATGAAAGATCAAATCCTTAAGATCGCAAAAGTAAAGTCTGAAAAGGAATTCTATAAGAAGTATCCTACAGAAGAAGCATTCATGAAAGCTCATGGTAAAGCATTTAAGAAAGCTGCCATGGGTAAGTCTATGGTTGCTAAACAGTTAACACAATTAACTGACTTTGCTAATCCTCCACAGGCTGAGGTGGGTACATATGTAGGTGGTGAGCAAGATGCTGTTGGTAATGTTGCTTTTGCTGACATCTATGATGCTGCAGATTACCAGACCACAGGTATGACTAATCAAATGAGAAATAGAATAGCTAGCACTGAAGCTCAACAACAGATGGCTGCTAATTCTGCTAACAATAATAGTAATGTTAATAAGGATGTAGAAAACATAGGTAAGATAGCTAATGTAGCAATGATGGCTATGGAGAAAGGTGGTAATGTGCCTAAGTTACAAGGAGGTACAGGTTCTGGTATACCAGCTGGTGGTTCTAATCTATGGGGCCCTAACCAACCTCTTATGGGAAGTGGTATTCCTGCTGGTGCTCCTAATAGTCCTGCTAATCCTGGTGCTGGTATGTATCAATTACAACCAGGGGCTAATCCTAGCAATGCTTCAATACAACAAGGTTTTTCATATAATCCAAGTGGTGGAGGTCAAGGACTTGGATATGGTCCAGGTGGTGGTTTATTAGACACCATAGCTGGTTATGCTCCAGGTGCTGGGCAATTAATTGGTAACTTTCAAAAGATAAGAGGTGCAATTAGAGCTAGAGAGAAATCAAATCAGTTTGTGGACTTAAGTAGACTTTCAAAAGAAGCTGCTGGTACAAGAGGAGAAATCAGTAAACGTAGATATGTTAGACCTGAAGATATGAGATTTGATCCTTATCAAATGAATAAACCTAAAGGTGAAGGAACTGACTATCTACAGCTAGAAGATGGTGGTGAAGTTGGAGGTAATCCAACTGAGATTCAAAATACATTTGCTCCAAATACAATCTATACAAATCTTGAATATACACCGTTGCGTGATACTAACATTAAACAGTTTCAAGCTGGTGGATTCTTAGATACGTTTAACAATACAATAATGCCAGGTGTAAACATTGCAACAGATTTAACCACTGCAATAATTAACTCTGGTACTAGAAAAAGAAATCAACAAGGTTTCCAAAATTTAGGAATGTCTGCTTTACAACAAGGAGCTCAACAAATACAAGGTCAAAATAGTGCATTCATGGAAGATGGAGGATATGTTGAATATCCAAAAGCTCAAGCTGGTACAATTGCAGATAGATCTGTAGGTCAGTTCTGTGGTATTCAACGTGGTATCAATAAAGAAAATGCAAGAATGAACGCAGAGGCTGCTAAACAAATGAAAGGATTAGAAAGACAAGCTACTAGAGATGAGAAACAAGCTTCAAAAGAGGCAGCTGCTGCACTAGCTGGTCAGACAGAACTTACACATGAATTTGATGATACTCCTTTAGACAAAAAGATGGTAAAACAATTGAATGCTATTAGAGATCAGTACTTGCAAAATAATCCTAATGTATTTGTAGCAGATGATTCATCTGGATATACTCCTCAACAGAAGTATGCTCTAGCAATTAAATTGATGGATAAAGGAAGTCGTCACACTTTTGGTCAGGCATTTCAAAATCAGTTTGGTGTTCCTTCTAAAGGAATAGGTAGTTTAGAACGTGTTCATTCAGAATTAGTACCTAAGATGGGTGGATGGGAAGGTGTGAAAAACTGGTTATTCAATCCTATACCACTTAAGTATTATAACATGAAAGAAGATGGTGGATGGGTAAGTAATGATTGGCAGCCACAGGTGATTGCTAGCTTTGGTGAACATAAAATGAAAGACTTATTAAAACCTCCTCATGATGCAGAGATGTTAAGAGCTGGTGGTCACTTAAAAGAATACACTTCTCCTAGTGCAGAAGCTATGTCTACAGAAAGACCTGACTTCCAAATGGGTGGTGAGCTTCAAACACATTGGGGTGGATATACGGAAGCTGCTTCTCAAAATCCTTATCTACCAGATGGTGGTGTAACATACATGCCTAGAGGAAACTATCATTCTCAAAGTGATGGTAAGGGTAATACAGGTATTGGTATCACTTACGGTGATAATCCTGTAGAAGTAGAAAGAGGTGAACCTATGGTTAAACTTGAAGATGGTGGTACAGGGGAAAAGAACCTAATGGTACTTGGTGCCCTTGATATACCTAACTACGCTTTAGCAGATCTTAAAAAGGATGCTAAGGGTAAGAAGTTTAAAACCTATGGTACAGAACTAACTAAAAATACAAACAAACAAAATAAAATGATTGATAAAGCTACAAATAAGTTAAAAGACTTAGAACTGCTTTCACCATTTGATAACTTAGAAATGAATTCATTACAAGCACAGATTCTTGGTGGCAATATGAAGTTAAAAGATATTGCCGCTGAAACACAAAAGCTTGGTAAATTACAACAAGCTATCCATGACACTGCTGAGGAGTTTGGATATAAAGATGTAGCTAAATTTAACAAGGACGTTAAAGCTAATAGGGTTCAGATTGGAAACTCTCAACCCGATGATTTACAATCAGCTCAATCAGGTGGTAAGTTTAAGGTTAAAGGTAGTGAAAAGTACCCACTTAGTTATAATCCATTAGGTCAAGCTGGAAACCCTCTTTTCACTCCTGGAAGATATGAAAAGGAATGGAAACCTAAAGTTGAAAAAGCTTTCTCTGATCCAGAGACCGCTAAAGAAATTGTTGAACGTATAGAAAACTATACAGGTGAAGGTGCTGAGGCAGCTAAAAAAGAATTAGCAAAAGCTATGACATTTGAACAAAAGGTTGAAAAAATTAAAGCTTTAGCTACAGATTCACTACCAGGTGTTTTTCATGATATAATGAATGATACAATAGATGAAGTGGTAACTACTAAACGTACACCTACCACAGAAGATACTTTCAAGTACAATCCATTAAATCCTGTTACAGTAACTTCTACAATTAAAAAACAACCTATTATTACAGAATATGATGGAGATGAAGAAGATGGATTTGATTGGCAAACTGCATACAATACAGTTCTTCCTTATGTAAGACCTAGCAACCAACTTGAACTAGACCCTACACAATTGGCTGGAGAGATGTTTGCTTTGGCTAATAATCAGGTGGAACCAGTGTTTGCACAGAGCTATAAACCTATGTTAAGCACCCCATTTGATATCTCTCTACAGGATCAATTGAATGCTAACCAAGCAGACTACAATGCTACACAGAGGTTAGTAGGATATAACCCAGCTGCCCTAGCTCAATTGAATGCTCAGAAATATGCAGCCAACTCTGCTGTTCTAGGACAACAAACTAGATTGAACCAAGCTGAAAAAGCTCGTGTTTATGAGGCTAATAGAAACATTTTAAACGATGCTCAGCTTAAGAATATAGGCATCTATGACGAACAAATGGTTAGACAGTCAAAAGCTTTGTCTAACACTAAGGCTCAAACACAAGAAGCTCTTAACTCTATTTCTGATAAATACAGCAAGAACCTGTTAGAGAATAGAACAGCAGGTATATACGAGAACCTTTACAACTATAGATATGACAATAGAGGTAGAGCTATCAATATGAATCCTTTAGCTCGATTCACTATTCCAAATATAGCAAATCAACAACCAGGAGCAACTGCTACCAGTAAAAGTCTTCCTTTATATGACCCGTCTGGAACTCTTATTGGCTATCAAAAGACTGCAAAGAATGGCAATGTTGTTAAAGCTATTAAAAATCTCTAACTAATTCAATTATACCAGATTAACAAAAATCATTAGAACTCTTGGTATATATAATAATTTAAATTACATTTGCTAATCCAAATATCATGGCATCATTTACCGACCAAATATCAAAATTTAATCCCTACGTACAACAATTGCCTATTGAGGCAATGGTTCAGGTTGGCATGGAGAAACAGAAGCGTTACGATGAAGGTCTCCAAAAGATTCAAACTAACATAGACAACATTGCTGGACTAGACATAGCTCAAGATGCTCAACGAATATATTTGCAGTCTAAACTGAATCAACTTGGAAGCAGCCTTAAAAGTGTAGCTGCTGGTGATTTTTCCAACTTCCAACTTGTCAACTCTGTAGGAGGTATGGCTAATCAAATTGTAAGAGACCCTCGTATTGTTAATGCTTTGTCTTCTACAAAAGCCTATAGAAAAGGATTAGATGATATGGCTACTCTTACCAAAGAAGGAAAAGCTTCTGCTTCTAGAACATGGGAATTTAAAAATGCAGCCAATGCTTGGCTTAGTGGGGATGTTGATGCTTCCTTTAATTCATTATACAAACCATATACTAATTACAGAAAGAATGCCACAGAGGTAATCAAAGGACTCACTGGAGATAGCTCCATCAGAGATGATGCTTTTGACATTGATGCTAAGGGTAATCTTGTAATCAAGGATGCAATGACTCGTAGAAAGCTTGCTGGCATTTCTCCAGAGAAAGTTCAACAAGCTCTTCTCGTAGGACTTTCTCCTGATGATTGGGAACAAATGTCAGTAGATGGTAGATACAACTATTCAAATACTGATAATCAAGAATTTGCAAACTCTGTAAGTGCTTCTTACAAGAGTAAATATGATGCGTTTGCTCAACAAAAAACTATTCTCGAGAATGCAAAATATTCCACTTCTTCTGCTGTAGAAAAGACAAAGCTTGATCAGAAGATTGGAGAACTTGACAAAATGTTAAAAAACGTTCAAGAAGAATACAATAGTGTTTCAAAAACTTTTGATGAGGGTGATGTTGAGTCTGCAAAAGCTAGATTATTTACAACTAACTTCATGAGTGGTTTCTCAAGAGCTTTCTCGTATACAGAAATTTCTGATACATATGAAACTAACCCGTTTGTTCAACCACAACAATGGAGAGAGGGTCAGGCTCAACAGTGGCAGGAGTTCATAATGAATTACAATCAGAGAGACAGAATCCACAAAGAAACTATGAAGAGAGAGGATGAGAAAATTAGATTGGAACAACTAGCACAACAAGGATATGGACCTTTCCCAACATCTGTTGATCCTAAAGATGTTCCTGAAATTGCTATTGATAAAGTGATAGCACAAACAAACGCTATTAAACAATTAACTGATGTACAAGATGCTGCTTTTATAATGTCTCAAGGAAAAGATAAAGCATGGCTTGATCAACAAAGAGCTGCATGGTTAAAATCTCCTAATGGTGTAGATCCATTAGTAGCTCAACATTTTAATAAAACAGAACCTGCAAGAAGTGCTGCTAATGAGAACCAAATTATGGTAAATCAAATTAATGCTGCGGCTGATAAAAAATATGGAGATGCTTATAAAAACATTCCAAAGGATGCTAAAAATCTAACATATAGTGATGGAAAAGGAAACACATATGTGTACACACCAAGAGATTTTGTAGATTTCAATTCTAAGATAGATAAATACAAAGAAACGTCAACAACGGATTACCCTGGTGGTGCATATGGAACTGTTGAAATAGTATATAACGATGCTAAAGCACAAGCAGAACTTTCACCAAAAGAGTATCAACTTTATTCAATTTATAAACAAGCAAACACAACAGGAACCCAGTCATTAGCTAGTGCAAATCGTACAATGTATCAAAACTTAGAAAACTATCGTAAGACTGTAAACGTACCTTATCAACAAGTTCTTAATGAAAAATATAAATTTATAGGTGATGAAGTGAAAAGGAGAGTGACTGGTTTCCAAGGACTAGAATATACTATTCCTACAACTACTAAGGCACAACAAGAAAGTCTTGCTAATATATTTACATCAGTGGCAAACCTTGCTGAATCTCAAAAAGACAAGATAGCTAAATCTCCTAATTTAGATAAAGAAATATTAAGAAAGATTGCTCAATCAGGAAATCCTCAAGCTGTTATAAAAGTTGTAGAAGGTACAGAATATTCTCCTGCTATGTACGAGGTGACAGCAACTGGAGCAGCAGGCACTACCAGTTTTAGAATGACTCCTGAACAAAAGAATTTAACATTTGGAACTAGATTTGATCCTTCTCCAGCTGTACAAGCATTCCGTCCTTATCAAAGTATGATGAGAAAGTTTAGTGAGGTTGATCCTGTAACAGGATTAACTAGTCCATATATGTCTACTAGTCCTCAAGGAGGTCCAACAACTATTAAGAATGCAGCTCTTAATCCTACAAATTTTGTTAATGTAAAGTCTTATGGCACAAGTGGAAATATTGTTTCTGGAGATGGTGGTGTAACATATTCATTAAGATTGAATATCTATGACCCTTCTACAAAAATATTACATGAAGATGTTCCTTATCCAAGAATGCTTCTTGAGAGTGAGGTGGTTCCTCTTATGAATCAATTGACTGATGCATCTTTATATCAGTTACTTAATAATAAGGTTCCAACTAATGCTGAGTTAAAAAAATTACAAAACACTTCTAAAAATCCTTTATAATGGCAGAAAACCCATTAAACTCTCCTGAACTTCCTCTACTTGATAGAATGGCTCTAGAAGAACAGTTTGGTAATTACACACCTGCTGGAATTCCAGATCCTCTTCCTAACATACCATTTAGAGGACTTAGCAGACCAGGTGTTGGTGGTGATGCATCTGTGTCTCCACTTGAGGCATTAGATGCTTCTATTAGAGCATCTAATAAAGGACAACAAGGTGGTTCTATTCCTCGTTCTATGTCAGAACTCACTAATCCTAGATTCAATGCATTTGTACCTGGTGATTACAATAATGAGGATGCATATGCTCAGGGACAAAGCTGGACTGAAAAGATGGTGAATGGTGTGGGTAAAGGAATTGCTCTTACAGGTACTACCTTCTTACAGGGTACAGTGGGTCTTGTTAACGGTGTGGGTAACTGGATATCTACAGGTAATTTCTCTTCATTCTATGATAACGATATGAATAGAGATTTAGACGACTTAAATAAAGCACTAGATAATAACTTACTTCCTAACTACTACACAGATGTTGAGAAGAATGCTAGATGGTATTCTCCAGATAAGTTATTTACTGCTAACTTTCTTTGGAATGGTATTGTAAAGAATCTTGGTTTTGCTGCTGGGGCTGCATTATCAGGAGGTGTATATAGTGCTGGTATTAAAGGACTTAGTTCACTTCCTGGTATCTCTCGTCTTGTATCTGTTGGTAAACAAGCTGAAGTGTTAGCTGCTACAGAAGCAGCACTTACTTCTGCTAATAAGGTGGCTGATACATTTGGTAAAGTGAAATCTCTATCTGACAGATTCATCACTTCATATAACGTATTAAACAAAGGGGGAAGAGCGGTTGTGGCTGGTCTTTCTACTACTGGTGAGGCTGGATTTGAAGCATTGCAAACTCTTAATGAAAAGAGAAATCAATTGATTGATGAGTATGTAGCTGCAAACAATGGTGTATATCCTGATGCTCAGGCTTTAGAAAATATTAACGCAAGAGCTTCAGAAGTGGGTAACTCTGCTTTCTGGTTGAACGTTGGTTTATTAACAGCTACTAACTATATTCAGTTTCCAAAAATACTTGGCTCTACATACAAAGGAGAGAAATCTGTATTGAATGGTCTTGCAAGAGAAACAAGAGATATTGTTGAAGATGCTGGTAAGTATGTAGCTAAACCTTCTCGTGCTGGTAAGATTCTTGGCACACTTAATAAAATTAGACCATATACATTCTCTGTATCTGAAGCATTTGAAGAAGGTGCTCAGTTTGCTATTGGTAAAGGTGTACAGAATTATTACAATAAGAAAGATAACAATGAGCCTACTAGCTTCCTTGAGAGTTTGTCAGAAGGATTTGTAGAAACATTTACCACAGATGAAGGTATAGAGAATATGTTGATTGGTGGATTATCTGGAGCCATCATGCAAGCTAGGGGTACATTTGCAGAAGAACGAGCTAAGTCTAGAAACACAGCAGATGCTATTGAAAAGTTCAATAAGTATAGACTATCAGACTTCACAAAGGATACTATTGATTCTGTAAACCGTGGCACTGTGCTACAACAGGAAAGAGAACAATTCTTAAGAAAGGGTGATGTTTTGAATAGTAAAGATAGAGAGGCAGACTTTGTAAATAACTACTTGTCTCCTCGTATCAAGTATGATAGATTTGATCTAGTACAAGCTGACATAAATGATTACAGAGTTTTAGCTAGCTCAGAAGAAGGGTTTGCTCAGCTTGTTGCTGAGGGTAAGGCTCTTTCTACAGATACAGCACCAGCATTCTTGGATCGTCTTAGTAAATTTGAACAAACAGCTAATAACACATTATCTCTTTATCAGTCTCTTAACTTACGTTATGGAGGACAGGTTGATGATAAGGGTAATTTATTATATACACCACAGGTGATAGACAAGATGGTATATGCTGCTTCTAAAGTGGCTGACTATGATGTACGTATCCCTGCTCTCACTTCTAAACTTACTGCTGCTGGTATTGATGTCAATCAAGTGATGAGAGATATTATTGATGGTAATGTAGATAGCTTCAATGATGCTATTGACAATATCAATAAGATTACAGATCTTACTGACGATCAGAA
>Ga0222712_10003924_pt1 | contig 15883 bp, 10 predicted proteins | sample C33_657DmetaG_FD_165043 | JGI IMG/M metagenome (GOLD analysis project Ga0222712, IMG submission 165043) | Estuarine water microbial communities from San Francisco Bay, California, United States - C33_657D | ecosystem: Environmental > Aquatic > Marine > Unclassified | place: USA: California... | reverse complement strand
CGAGACGCGGGATTTCGTACGTTCGCCGACGTTGGACCCGGGTTCGTCGTTCCCGCTCGGTTCGCCGAGCGCGTGGCGGTGCACGTGGCGAAAAATGTGTTGTGCGACAGCGGGGGGATATCGGTGCCGACGCCGCTTATATTGGGGATTTGGGGAGGGAAAGGGTGCGGGAAGACGTTTAATTTAGAGCTCTCGTGCGCGGCGATGGGATTGACGCCCATCGTCACGAGCGCGGGCGAGCTCGAGGACAGAGTCGCGGGCGAGCCAGGGGCACTTTTGCGTCGGCGGTACTTGCGCGCGGCGAGGTACACGCGCGAGACTGGGAAACTGTGTTGTTTAATTATAAATGATTTGGACGCCGGAATCGGTAAGTTTAAAGACGACCTCGGCACGGTGAATTCACAGATTACGCACGGGACTTTGATGAATATTTGCGACAATCCAAACATGGTGAGCGAGGGCACGGTGTGGCGAACGGATTTCAAGAGCAGGAACGCGCGCGTGCCTATCATAGTGACTGGAAATGACTTCTCAAAACTGTACGCTCCACTCACGAGAGACGGACGAATGGATATGTGGTACTGGGAACCCACGTCCGCGGAGATGGTAGAGATGCTCCACGCGCTCGTTGAAGATGACGGGTTGACGGTGGCGTGCTGCGAAACTCTCGTGGCGACCTTTCCGAATCAACCGTTGGATTTTTTTGGCGCGACTCGAGCGCGCGTCTACGACGAAGCGGTTCGTGAAATGATTTTTAACGTTGGATTAGCCAACCTAAGCAGAGCACTAATCGGCGAAGAAAAACACAGAGTCGCACTTGGAGAAGTTAAGGTGTCACTCGAAGCGCTCTTGCGTTGCGGACAAGAGTTGGCGCAAGAGCAGCAAAACGTCAACGACATTCAGCTCTCGCGCCAGTACATGCGTTGGCAAGAGCCAGAAGAGCTTGCGAGCGCGCGAGCCGCCGAGCGCGCGAGAGAGAAAGTCAAGGCGAATCAACCGCAGAAAGCACCCATTGACGTCGTAGACGCCGCTACACAAGAGCTGTTAAACGACGCCAGGACGAAAATGCTTGAAGCCACGGAGCGAGCCGTCGCGGCGGAGCCACCATCGCCAGTTCTTCCAGAACCAGAACCCATCGTCTTGCCTTGGCGCGTAGAAAATATCGGCGAGGCGCAGCGCATGTACGAATCTGGCGTGCGCGTGCTGGATGTCCGCCCAGTAAAGGAGTTCAATCGCGAAACTTTACGGGGCGCTTTATCCACCCCCGCCGCCGTGCGGTCTGGTGGATTAACCGACGTCGTGGACACGCCAGACATCGACGCCATGCTCGCCGCCGTCGCCGCGAACAAGAAGCTCGCAGATAAATCATCCCCGATTCTCGTGTTTCACGGCGCGAAGAGCTCGGCGGCGTACCACATGGACGCTTTGCGCGCGTTGTCAACCGTTTTTGACGACGTCGTCGAAGTCGATGGAGGACTACCATTTTACTTGAAGCACTTCACCCCCGCGGGCAAACGTCGACCTCGCTACGTCGGTTACGGCGCCGACACTGAAGTCACGTTTTGGACCGCGAGCAACTAGACTCTGCGGCGATTCCTCGCCGAGGAGTCATGTACAGTAACATATTGTAACTTTGATTTCCACCAAGGTGCGTCGTGCACTTTTCGCTCGCCGATTCCTCACTCGCCGACGGCCATGCACGCTAACTCATCCGCATCGGCGCGGCTCCAAACAATGGCGCATCGATCGCAGTATGCGCACGTTGCGTCCACATCCAGCCCAGTTGCGCGCGTCTCTGCGCCGAAATCGTCGAAACTTCGCGCGTGGACGCTCGCGCGGTTTCGCAGCCGCCACGATGAACGATCGTTACTGCTCGGGCTATCTCGCTCGCCTTCCGCGCGATTTCGATCGATCGCGCGCGCTAAGAAAACGTACGAGTCCGCAAAAGATGCCGAGGAAGATTTGCTATTTTGGAACGAGGAGGATTTAGAGGATGATGACGATGCGGTGGCGTCGGAGGCTGACGACTTCGAGGACGACGACGAAGAGGAAGATGACGACGATTGGCTCTTCGTCCCCACCGGAGCGAACGTGAGCGTGTCGAACGAGGATTTATTTAACATTGATGACGAAGATGGCAACGGCGGGTACGTGATGGATTTCGTGAAGATGTCCAAACGAGGAGTCGACGAAGCGAGCGGCGCGGTGAACACGTCGTCGAGGTCGCCGAAGAAACGCGGCGACAAGTTTGGAGAAGCGTCGGCGAGCGCGGCGCCCAAACGCATCGTCGGGGAAACCGGCGAAATCGGATCCAAAGCCGACCCGAATGCGATGAAGCCCGAGGACGTGCAGCGCATGGTGGCCATGGGCGTGCCGCTCGAGTTGTTATTGCAAATTGAAGAGGAGAAGAAGGAAATCGAGGCGTTTAACAAACGAAAGGAGTACGAAGCGTCGAGAAGAACGCACAAGCGTTTGACCATCGTCGCCGGGACGTTTGGCAAGCGTAAGTTACTGTCGCCGAGCGGATTAGACACGCGACCGATGATGTCCATGGTGCGTGGGGCGACGTTTGACATGCTGCTCAACTTTTTGGGTTCGCGAAGCAACGTGCAGTTCCCGGCGAATTCGCGTTGGTTGGATTTGTTCTGCGGCACCGGGGCGATTGGGATCGAGGCCATATCGCGAGGGGTGGAAGATGCACACTTCGTAGAGATGGATCCGTGGGTTACGGGTAACGTGACGAGCAAAAATCTCGCGTCGTTTGGGTTAACGAAGCAGACGACGATACACACGGCGAGCGTGGAGGCGTTCTTGACGCAACACCACAAGAGCGCTCGAGGCGTCGGCGGGGCGTTCGATTTCATATCGTTCTGTCCGCCGTACGAAAAGGTTTCGTACCCCGAACTCTTGCTCCAGCTCGATCAATCGTCGCTCGTCAAAGACTCCACTGTCATCGTTGTCGAGTACGCCAAAGGTCAAGCCGCGGACATCCAGCCTTCCATCGGCAAACGACTCCGACGCGTCCGCGATCGGCGCTACGGTCGCACGTTCGTCGCGATGTATGTATGTGACGGTCGCGATCTCGATGTCGAATTCGAAGACGGTCCAGAGGTCGCCACGAAGTTCAACAAAGCCGTCTTCGCGCGACGCGACTGACGCCGCGCCGCCGACTCGTTTTCGTAACGCTTCGCGCCGCCGTACGTCGCTGTAATTCATTTCTCATCCCTCAAATCCGCGCCCACGACGCGACACCACTATTCATCATTCCATCACTCACTTCCATTCCCCCAACGTCGTCGCGCGCCCGCACTTCGCGATTCGCGCTCGCACGTCCTCGGGCTCTAAACCGACCCCGCGCACGACCACCTTCTTCGCTTCGACGTTCACATCAACCTCCGAGACGCCTGCGATCGATGTCGCCAAACGCTTCACCGCGTTCGCGCACCCAGCGCACATCATGTCCACGTCCAAGACGACGCGTTGCATGACGATGACGCGCGCGCATCTGTGACGCACTTCGACCGCCTCGGTCGCTCGCGAGCTCGCCCGCGGACGCTCCCGCGCGCGTCATTTCCCAGCTCCTCACCACCGTCCCCGTTCGCGAGCGCGTGTTGGATTTTCCGAGACGTTCGATCGGTGCTTTCATCGTCGACATCGCGCGCGCGCGCGCGCGTTGAGCGCGAAAGCGTTGACGTTGGCGCTCGCTCGCGCGCGAGCGAGCGCGCCGAGCTCGCGCGTCTTTGAACGGTGAACGACACATCAACGATCGAACGACGCGCTCGCGAGGGATGGCGACGATGACGATGCGTCAGGTGTGCGAATATTTCATCGCGCGATCGATCGGTCGGGTGTTGCGCGCGCGCGATGGGTCGAGTGTGAACGTGGAGGTGGAGGCCAGGCGCGGGGCGGTGGCGCTCAAGGACGCGCGCGTGGACGTCGAAGCGATCGCGCGAGCGATGCCGATGCGCGACGTGGAGGTGATTTCGGGGACGATTGAAGTGATTCGCGCGCAAATTCCATGGAACGCGTTCGGGAGGGAAGCGGTGGTCGTGGAGGCGGAGGAGGTTTCGATCGTCGCGCGACTGTCGCCGAGCTTCGCTGAGGACGTCGGCGCGGAAGAGGATGAGGGAGAACGCGCGCGCTCCACCGGGCGTGCGGTGCTCTCCAAGGCGTTAGATGTACTATTTCGAGGGGCGAAAGCGCGAGTGCGCGGAATTTCGGTGGTAGTGCAAGACTCGGACGGGGCGGAGAAATTTATGCTGCGCGTCGACGTCGCGGCTTACACGCATGGGGAAGGCGCGACGTTTGAAGGCATTTCCGTGCGGCACATAACCACAGGATTTGGTTGTTCTGTGCCTGACATCGTTGTGGTTAATGCTCGCGCGACTGTTCGGGTTAAGAAAGATTCCACGTCGCGAAGAATCGACGTAGAATTTGGTGAATTGGAAGCCACGGCGACCGTACACGCGCTGAGTAGCTTAGCAGAAATAGCTCGCGCATACAAGGCGGTGTCGACCGAGCGCATGCATGGTTCAACGGGTTCGAGACCGAGACGATCGTTTATAGACGACGTTTTGTCGCACGACGAAGCGACGGAGGCGTTGGAGAAGAGTGTGTTTCACGATGCCGAGAGCGACATCGCATTCATGGGCGAAAGCTTATACGAGGATTCGAGCGATGAGTTCTTCGATTGCAACGATGCTATTCGCGAGTTGTCTAAGTCTATGCAGATAGAACCGGATTCGCCCCGGGCGAAGACGATCGTCTTGGTTTCTTGTCCCAAATGTACCCTTCACGCGCCTTTTGATGACGTACGATGTTCATTCAGCGCAACTTCAGTTGAGGTCGATATCGCGGACACGCTGGAGATTAGTTACAACGGGTTGGATGGCGTATTCGCCGTCAATGAAGCGAACGAACTGTCACTACACGTACAAGATGGGCGTGACGGCACGCGATGTCGTGTCGCCGTGCACGATGACCACGCCACGCTCACGTTCAGTCAAGCCTCAGCGCGATTGAATGGGATCGAGTGCTTGAGTACGTCAAATGACTCTGGAACGGTGCTAGGCAGTATATACTGGCTCGATGATTCTACTCACCCCCTCGACGGGTCTCTACCCTTGCGTTGTTTGAATTATGTGAAAGGAACGGATGCCACCGACGGTGCAGCTGGCGCGAGTCTTCGCGAACAGCTCGCGAATGATGCTTCTTGGTGCGTCAAATTGCGATTGCCCACGTTGAATATGACGCTGAACGCAGCAGTTCTCGATACGATCTCTTTTATTTTTGAATCGATGTACGAACTACCCGAAAACCATCCACTTGCGATGAGAGTTGTTACACCGGACTCAGTACTGAATCCTGTCGTATTGGCACTCAGCGTTGACCGAGTTGTTGTGCAACTTGATCAACCACCTGACGTTGGAAACGTGCACGCATCCACGGCGTCAGCCACGACGGTGAATGGAACTTTATCACCAAAGATTGTCTGTACTTTCAACAAGCTGGTGAGCTTCGCAGCGGGAGGTGTTTCGGGTGCCGTTGGAGCCGATTTCCTCTGGACGCAATGTGCCTCTGCGACCGTTGCAGCGGACGATTCAGACATTGCGGATGTATCGACTGGTGCGACGCTCAGCTTCGCTCGCGTTTCCGGCGAAGCGGCATGTATGGACGCCTCTGTTGCCGGCGCAGCGGTTTCAGTCGGCGAATGCGAAGCTCTCATACAACGCCTCAACACGTTTATCCCAGCGCGTGAGGATGAAGTCAACTTCGATGCAGCGCAACTACGTGTTGCGCTGCGTCTTTGCGATTCTTCGCTCGTCTACAACTCGAACGGCTCATTTGCCATCGCGCACAGTGATGTCGCGCGCATTTATATATCGTCCGGATTGGAAAATGGTGATTTTCTAGCGCCTCAAATTGAGGTAACCATGGGCGACGTCACGGGTTATATTGCGCCGCAAGACGAAGCACGATACTCGGGTGATATCCGCAAGCTGCGCGCGTATCCATTCACCGCACAGAATCTGCGAAACGCGAGGTTTGCGCAAATTTTCATCGCCAGCGCATTGTCGTTGAAAACAGTGACCGCGAAATCGCGCACGGCCATAGCATCTATTCGATTGAAATCGTGTCGCGTGGATTTGCACAAGGACACGATTCACGCGCTGCAGCGTTTGCTTGCGTCAAATTTTGATGTATTGAACGAGGCGCGAAACGCATCACTGAGTGGTGACGATGACGATTACGTCTTCATATCCACTGCTCCACGGTCCAAGGATGTCGCACGCGCAGGTTACGCCAGCGATGTGACCGAAAATGATATCGAAAACGCAATGCGCGACGACGAAGGGCTGTTTCCAAGGCAACGGGCACGGGGTCGACCGATTTCGGTGACAACGCCGTCAACGCGGGCTCCGTTGCTGAAACGTGACGTCAACGCTCCAAGCAGTCCAAACGTGATTGAAAACTTCTTCTATCGCGCGGACCGGAGAGTTCGAAAGCGTCGACCGCCCCCGATCTTTGCTTCTGGTAGCGTGACAGCCGTGCGTCAGCGTTCATCAAGAGTTGTCGTCGTCAGGACAGATAAATCGAAAAAGACGCGGAAGGCTCGATTTTCGGGTGAATTCCCAAACACGGTTGCCATGTCCGTGCCTGTTGTGCTACCCGCGCTCGAGGAATCGCCGCCAAGCAACTCTCAGGCGCGATACCTATCACTGCCGAAAGATGCGGTCGTTCCGCGGAGTACGGTGCATGTTGATGCTGAGTCGTTCGATATTCGAGTTCTGGCTGGACTTTTCTGGTCGCCAACGTTTAGCAATACTGCGGAGCACGCGGATTCGGTCTCCGTCGATGCGCTCGGCTCATGCATTGGCATACGTGTGGCGGTTAAGACAATCACGACGAGAATTGATCATTTCCCAGCGAACAGTGGCACCGCGGCGCATCGAATTGCGTGTTCAGTGAAAGATATTTCGTGCGAGGATATCACGCCCGGAGCTACTTGGCCAAACGTTGTTCATTACGACGCATCGTTTGGTCAGCGATTGTCAGTCGATGATTTGCTTTCTTTTGACCTCACTGGCGTTCGTCCTGATGCGAATGAATCGACCGATGTCGAGTACGTCATTCAGGCGTCGTGCTTACCGTTGCATGTCAAACTCGATCAACGCGTGCTACGCCTCTTAATGGCTGTATTCGAAGACTCTGAAGATATCTCGAATGTGGTTTTCGCGCCCGCGGATGATTCGACGTACTTTCAAAAGATTGAGATTGATAAGCTCTCATTCCGTTTTGATTATTGCGGTCGACAAGTCGACATCGAAGCCTTACGTTCAGGGAACCTTCTCGAAGCGTTGAACTTGATTCCCTGGGACGGCGTGCGGCTAGACATTCAATCAGTACGCCTGATTGGCCTTCTGGGCGTTGGCTCGGCAGCCGAACGCGTGTGCCAAACGTGGTTCGAGGACATCTCGCGGACGCAGGCGCACAAATTCATAACGGGAGTAACGCCAATCAAATCTGCGGCAAACATCGGACGGGGCGCAATCGGCTTAGTGGCGAAGCCTCTCGAGTATTATTACCGCCACAAACGCGGCGGTGTCGTTGGTGGTTTAGCCATCGGCATCGGGGCGCTTTTAAAGGCTGTGTCGCTCGAGGCGATGAAGCTCGGAGCGTTCGCGGCGGCGCACACATCGGCGCTACTCGCCGCGGCGGAGTGTGTGATACGGGCCGACGCGTCAAACCAGGATCCAGGCGGCCCAGAACCGACGACTGCGTTTGAAGGTTTATCCATCGCCTCGAGAGATGTGTGGCGAGGCACGAAGCGAGCGACGAAAGCAGTCGTCCTCGATCCCTGCCGCGATTACTCATCCGGAGCGTCGACAGCCAAAGCCGCCGCGCTCAGCGCACTGAAAGCCACTCCGTTCGCCACCGTCACCGGCGCCAAAGGCGTCTCCCAAGCGTTCGAGCATGCGCTCACGGGTGCGAAAAACGCGTGGCGCGACCCTCCGCGACCGCCCGCCGACGTCCAGATCGCTCGCCGCCGCTTTGTCGAATCCGCCGCCGAATCCGCCGCCGAATCCGCCCAGTCCCACATCCCTTAATTCCTTAATCTCCACTCGCCCCCCGACCCCTTTGCGCGCGCTGTTGTAACTCACTTACGAATTGTTTCTTCACCCCTCGATCGCGCGCGCGCGTCATCGCGTTCGCGAACGCCCTCCATTTCCCTCGATTTCCCGTCGCTCGCTCTTCGCGACCTCGCTTCAGGGTTTCGCGCGTCTCTCCCCTCACAATCCACCGCACCGCGCGTGCGCTCGATTTCGTCCTCGTCTGTCGATCGCGATGGTGAAATCATCGTTCGCCTTGAACCGCACCGTCGCATCGTCTTTGTCGTCGTCGCGTGCGATCGCGCGTCCGTCGCGCGGCGCGCGCTCGATCGCCGTCGCCGCGACGCCGCGTCCATCGGTCGCATCGAACGTCTCGAAAGCGTCGATGCGCGCGGCGACATCGCACGCGCTCGCGAGAGATATGCCATCGGAGCCGTTCGAGACGTTCGACCCGTTGGGTTTGGGAAACGGCGGCGCGCGCGCGGGCGACGCGTTCGCGTTCGCGCGAACGCCGACGACGCGAGCGACGGGCGCGCGAGCGAAGACTGGGGAAAGCGGGAATATAGGGGATTTTTTCTCCGGGAATTTACCAGGGAAGATCGCGACGGTCCTGGCGTTGCTCGTGGTGTCGCGCGTGGGGACGTACGTGCCGATCAGCGGCGTGGACCGCGCGGCGTTCGCCGAGTCCCTCGCGGGCGGGGGCGGGGTGATGGGGTACGTCGATACGCTCACTGGCGGGAGCATCTCGAAGCTAGGGATATTTTCGCTCGGCATCGTGCCGTACATCAACTCGAGCATCATTTTTCAGTTGCTCGGGAGCGTGTTTCCAGAGCTTAAAAAGTTGCAAAAGGAGGAGGGAGAATCGGGACGACGACAGTTTCAACAATATCAGAGGTGCGTGCGAGACGACGCGCGGGGGAGGGCATGCGACAATAAAGCGATGATGCGACCTTTTAGGTCTCGTTCGATTGAGCTCCGTCGCACTACGGTGCGGCGATGGCATGAAACGAATTACGGAAACTGAGCTTTTTGACGATGAGCGACCTCGACGCGAGCGCGACGACGACAACTTGCGACTGACGGATTGAGGTTTTTTATGCATTCGTAGATACGGGGCTCTTGCATTTGCCATCGTTCAAGCCGTGGGTCAGTGTTTGTACGTGCGCCCGTTCGTCGAGGATTTCACTCCGGTGTGGTTATTTGAGCAAAGTTGCGTGCTCACCGCGGGGGCCATGATTTTGATGTACATCGGAGAGGTTTTGAACGAGCTCAAGCTTGGGAACGGGACGTCCTTGTTGATTTTCACGAACATTGTCAGCGCTTTGCCGTCATCGATTGGGCAGACGGTGTCACTGGCGACGGAAAAAGGAGACGTTAGCGTCCTTCCAGTATTCTTTGGCGCCTTCGCGCTCACCACTTTGGGAATCGTCTACGTACAAGAGGCTGAACGTAAGATCCCCATGCAGTATAGCACGCGATTTAACGCCAGCGGTCTCTCCAAGTCGTCGTATTTGCCTTTCAAGGTGAACAGCGCTGGGGTTATGCCGATTATTTTTGCGTCATCCTTGCTTGCCTTGCCGGCGACGTTGACGCGCTTCACCGACAATGGCGCCGTCTTGGGTGTAGCCAAGTTTCTTAGCCCGGGCGGTGGAGCTGGTTACGTTCCGGTGAATGTTGCGATGATTTGCTTCTTCAATTACTTTTACACGTTTCTGCAACTGGAGCCGAAAGATGTCGCCGATCAGTTGAAGCGTCAAGGCGCGTCTATTCCGGGTGTTCGCCCTGGTGCAGCGACGCGCGACTACATTACTCGTTGTTTAGAGCGTCTGTCCTTGCTTGGGAGTGTTTTCTTAGGTTTGCTCGCGTTGACTCCGGGCGCAGTTGAGAAAATCACCGGGTTGACCACGTTTCGTGGTTTTGCCGGCACTTCGCTTCTCATTCTTGTTGGTGTTGCTACGGATTCAGCGCGTAAGATTCGCTCTGAGCTCGTCATGCAATCATACGATACCTCGATTGATGACTTTTACTCGTCAAAGCCGAAGAAATGATGATCACGTGGATGGACAGTAGCCCTTAGACAATTTGTTAATTTCAAATGATTTGAATTTCAATTCAGCCAACCTACGCGCTCTAGAATCGCTCGCTTATCCGCGACCGCCTCGTCCACCGAATCGCCCGCCGCCCCGAGCGAAGCCTCGGCCACCTCGACCTCCTGGTGACCCGTAGCCGCCACGACCCGCAGGAGACCCGTAGCCGGTGCCTCGACCACCGAAACGTCCTCCAATATTACCGCCCCGACCGCCGCCTCTTCCGCCGCCGCCGCCACCACCGTCCATTTGCGGACGTTGCGACAACGCCGGCAATTCTTCGCACGCCTCGATGGTTACCCTGGCCTTTCCGGCAGACGCGTCTTCGGACTTCGACGTGAACTTGTCAACGAGCTCAGACGGCACATCGAAAACTGCGCATGAGTTATCTTCGCTCAGCGTCAATCGACGAATCTGCAAGTCGTTTTCATCCATATGTTGACGCAAAAAGTTCCACACAAACGTCGGCGTTCGGATTTGCACGTCACCTGCCTTGAACAGCAGCGTGGTCTGACCCGAGTGCGACGTCAAGAGCGAACGTTGGCGTAATTCGCCGTGACCGGCAAGTTTCGCGATGGCCATCGCAAGCACTTCCACGGGATCGCGACCTTCTTCGCTATCACTGTCTTCGCCCTCGAGCAAGTCACGCGCGACATCCATGAAGAGCTTAGCCGCGCCCTTGTGCACCTTGCGTATTTGTTCTCCAGCAATCTTACCAGCCGCCTTGGCCATTTCCGCCGGCTGCGGCGGACCGATGCGAATAAATTTAAATCCGCCCTTTCGTTCAATGTTCGGCACCGACCACTCCGACCGTGGGGTGCAAAGGGTGACGGAAATGCCCGTCGCGCCGGCGCGACCAGTTCGGCCCGAACGGTGGATGTACGTCTCGGCATCTTTCGGCGGCTCGCACTGAATCACGAGTTCAACTCCCGAAATGTCTAAGCCGCGTGCCGCGACATCAGTAGCGACTAGAACTTGGAACTTGTTCTCCCGAAATGCACTTAAGACAACCTCGCGTTGGGTTTGGTTAATGTCGCCATGTAGCGCCTTGGCGCCCTTCGGGATTTCTTTTTGCAAGTTGTCGCACAACTCGCCGCAATCGCGCTTGGTGTCGCAGAACACGATTGTGCGCCCACCGCCCGGGGCTTTCGATCGAATCACGTCGCACACGAGGTCCACTCGATCGCTCCACTGGCACGGCAACAGCATGTGCTGAACAGCGCCGCTCGCCTTTTGCTTTTCGTCGCCGACCAAATCGATGGTTGCGTAGTTGGGTTTCAAGAATCTCTTTGCGATGTCTTTAACCCATGACGGAAGCGTTGCAGAGAACAAAAGCGTCTGCACATCTGCGGTGCTCTTCAAAATTATCTCCACATCGTCAACGAAGCCCATGTTCAACATTTCATCCGCTTCGTCGAGCACTCTGAATTGTAAATTACTCATAACCAACGTCTTGCGCTCCAAGTGATCCTTCATCCGCCCTGGGGTGCCGATGACGATGTCTACGCCTCCGCGCAGGCCCATCTCTTGCTCGCGATACGGCGCTCCACCGTATACGCACAGCGCCTTGAACCCGAACGCGCGACCGATCCACTCAAAATCCGCAAAGACTTGCTTGGCGAGCTCGCGCGTCGGCGCCAACACCACGCACATCGGCCGTCGTCCTTGCATCCGTCGCCCGTTCGCCGGCATCGGTGACACTTTATTCATCTTCTCAATGATCGGTAGCACGAACGCCAACGTCTTCCCGCACCCCGTTTTCGCCCGTCCCACGATATCTCTTCCGTCCAGCGCCGTCTGCAGCGTCTCCGCCTGAATCGCGAACAACGCGTCGAACCCTTTCTGTCGCAGCAATCCTTTGATCTCCGCGCTCAGCGCGAAATTATCCAGCGCCAAGGCGTTCGATGCGTCTTCTTCATTCCCGTCTTCGCGCGACGGCGCGTGTGCGTCGTCATTCGCATCGACTTTTTGGCGCTTCTCGCCGCTTTTTCGCTTTTTCGCCGCCGCCACATCGTCGTCGACGACGACCGCGTCCACGTCGCTCGATTTGCGCTTCTTCGACGACTTCGCGTCGGAAACTTTTTCAGACTTTTCTTTCTTCTCTTTTTTTTCTTTTTTCGGTTTCTTCTCGCCCTCGAGTTCGCGCGCCATCGCGTTCGATGCGCGCGCGAGTGGCGGCGGCGTCGTCGGTCGAGCGCCGCGTCGAACGCGCGTCGCGTCGGTCGTTCGGCGAAAGAAAGGATGACTTTGGGATTTTTTTCGCAACGTTGGGAATACACGACTTGGAATGATGAAAGAGACATGACTATTGTACAATTAAAATATAATCGTGGAATCGCGCGCGAGAGAGGTACGAGCGGCGAGACGTCGGCGCTACGCTTCGGCGGAGACGGGGACGTCGGCGCGAGCGAACGCCGCCGCCGCGCTCGCGGGGACGACGTGAAACGTTGGGAATTCCATAACCACCTTCCCCGCGAGCGCTGATGCGAGAGTTTGATTCATATTCACCGCGTACCAACGCTTAGCGTTCGCCGGGGTGTCGAACTGTTCGAGAAAGACGACGAACGTCGGCTCGCCGTCGACATCCGGCGTCGGCTTGAACGCCGCCACGGACGGCTTATCCTCCGTCTCCGTCGTCAGCGCCTTGACGTGCGCGGCGTAGACGTCACTAAGAATGACGCGTTCGCTCACCCCGTCGTCCGCGCGCGCGACGCGGGTTTCACCAATATGAAACGACCACTCGCACCGCCAAAACACCTCGTCGCTCGCTCGGTTCGCCCGCGTCGTGTTCGCCTTTCGCCTCTTCATCCCCGACGCCATGAATCGCACTTCGACCCCGCGTTCGGCACACGTCGATGCGAGCGCATCGAGCGCGCGTCGCCCGTCGCGCCCTAAATCTCCTCGCATTCGCATTCGTCCTCGTCCTCGCGTTCGTCCTCGTCCTCGTCCTCGTCCTCGCTCGTCCGCGCGCTCGTCCTCAAATCCAAACTCTTTCTCCATTCGCTTCGCCGCCTCCGCGCTCGCCTTCGCGCGCTCTAAAAACGCGTAATCCCTCCCAACGTCTCCATCGGTGAACGACCGTAGAGGGAGAAACGTTGCGCGCGCTCGCGCGCCGTCGCACGCGTCTCGCGTCTTGTGCTCGCGCGCGCACGCCGCGCCGCACGTTCGCCTGAGACATCGCGGGCACGCGTATTTCGCCATTTCTATGGCGCACATCTCGCACATCTTTGTTCGAGTCGTCATCGTTCGCGCGATGACGTCGCGCGATGAGAACTGAGCTCGCTGGTGACGCGCGTTCGCTCGAGCTCGCGCTCGAACGCGCGCGCGACGACGTCATCGCGCGACGCGACGCCGATGCCCGACGACGAACGCGCGTTATTCGCGATCATCGGCGACGAAGACACCGTCTCGGGGTTCTTACTCGCCGGCGTCGGGGACGTTGATGAACGACAACGAGTGAATTACTTCATCGTCAACGAGAAGACGACGGAGATGGAGATCGCGGAGCGATTTAAAGAGCTCACCGCGCGCGAGGACGTCGCGGTGGTGCTCATCACGCAAATAGTGCGTGCGCGATCGCGAGTGATAAGCGCGAATAAGGGAAAGCCGCCATCCATCGGACGGCGATCGGGGCGCGTGTGGGCGAAGGGAGAACAGACGTCGTGGGACTGACGCGGGCGCGCGCGCGCGAACGCAGGTGGCGGACCGCGTGCGGTACTTGGTGAATGAACACCGAGCGGCGATTCCGAGCGTGTTGGAGATACCAGATAAGGAGAATCCGTACGACCCGTCGAAGGATAGCGTGCTGATCAGGGTGCAGCATTTGTTGGGGGGGGAGAGTTGACGAACGCGAACGCGAGGCGCGAACGCGACGTCGAGTATACTAGTAAACTGTGAGCTCTCGTTTCGGTATTTGTAAAGAGAACGTACTGTACATTTGGTTGTTTGAATGAAATTGACGCATTTAATATTGCACAGCCATATGTCGCCTCGTGCTAGAAAGATGAACGACACGGTGACTCCCCTAAATCCCTAAACGAGAAGCAGCTTGGGCGCAGGCTCACTTGGCGACGACTTGCTTCTCCGAGATGCGTTCATACACTTCGCGCACCTTGAGGCCAACCATGGTTTGGAAGAAACCAGTACCGTTGTTCGAGCCCGGACCGTTTTGGTACTTGAGCATTTGTTGGGTGATTTCACCGTAGAACTTGGTGGACGTGTTGGACAAGTGGGATTCGACGTAGATGAGCTCCTCGAGCTTGTCGAATTGACCGTCCATTTCGAGAACGGTGACTTCCTTGCCGTAGAAGGTGTCCGGACCGTAGAAGAACTTGATGCCCGGGTACGAGCACGTCAACTTGCGGCCGCACGGGATCCAAGAGATGGTGGAACCTTCGTCGAACAAGTACGGGGCATCAAAGTTCTTGACGCCTTCCTTCATGATCATGCGCACGCGCAAAATCTTACCTTCGTTGTCATCCGGGATGAGTTGCGTCGGGAGGACTTGGATAATAACATCCGCGAACTCCTTTTGCGGATCGACGAAGGCATCGAAATCCGGCTTACGGGCTTCGATGGACGCCTTGATGGACTCGAGGGAGTGACCGCGTTCCGCCATGTCGCGTTGGATCTTCCACGCAAACTTGACGTCGTCAGAAATGTCAAGGTAAATCTTGAAATCGAACATTTCACGAACGCGAGAGTCCGCGAAAGGGTGGAGACCTTCAAGAATGAGCACTTCCGGGGATTCAATTTTCTCCGCCGGATCGAAGACGCCGGTGACGTGGTTGTAAATAGGCTTTTCGACCGACTTGCCCTCCTTGAGCGCCTTAACTTGCTTGTACATCAAGTCTGTTCACGTTCGAAAGCGCACGAGCGCGCGCGGTTAGTCGTGACATCATCCCCACCCTACGTTTCCTTCCCATCCATCACCATCCGTGCGATTGCTCGCGTAAATCCCGCGCGCGCTCTCGCGCCCTCGCGCTTATCCACATCGTCCGCTCCCGCGCGCGTTGTGGATAAGAGCGCGATCCGCGCTCGCGCTCGCTCGCCCATCCGTCGTCGTTCGTCTGACCATTCCGTCGTCCATCGATCGCTCAAACATCCATTCTCCAACGCACCAAAGTTTTGCTCTTTCAAGTTCAGCGCGGTCAACCCAGACTTCTTTCGTCCGGCGCGGTCGTTCAAGTGGTAATCATCCAAGCACAGCACCGTGGTCGTGTTCGAGATCAACGTGTTGCTGTCGGGGTTCCCGCCTTCTGGCGGCGTGGCTTTCCCCCCGAAAAGGCTCGTCATGCGTCGCATGAACGTCGATTTCCCACATCCACTGTCCGCGGCTAAGCCGATGACCACCGGACCGTCGCGCTTGGCGCGAACGGCGACGACGCGCGCGCGCGATGCGCATCGCGTCGCGTTCGCGTTCTTCGCGAACGACGCGCGCGCGTTCACGCGCGAGCTCAAGTGCGTTTGGCTCACGGAAGACATTTTCGAATAGAAAGAAAAACGATCCGTACGAATCGTGAAGATCGCGAACGCGTTCAGGGCGACGGCGATCGACGCGGCGTGCGGCGAATGACGCGCGCGCATCGCGCGATCGGCGCGATCGACGGCCGAACGCGATGGGGGCGACGACGACGACGACGACGGGGGGGGGGGGGGGGGGGGGGGGGGGCCCAGACCCCCCCG
>Ga0222712_10003923_pt1 | contig 15885 bp, 40 predicted proteins | sample C33_657DmetaG_FD_165043 | JGI IMG/M metagenome (GOLD analysis project Ga0222712, IMG submission 165043) | Estuarine water microbial communities from San Francisco Bay, California, United States - C33_657D | ecosystem: Environmental > Aquatic > Marine > Unclassified | place: USA: California... | reverse complement strand
GAGCATTATACAGATGCCCCCGTAATGTCAAATTTGTGGACATGTTGGCCATAGCATATTATATTGGGCATGTCAAGCATTTCAGTGATATATTTTATGTGCCCGTAAATAGACATATTGGCCCGTATTTGTCAATATATTCTGCAGAAATTCTGCAAAATTTTATCAGATTGTTATTATATTATATTAGATTTAATATACATTTTTGCAGAAAGCTGCAGGAATTTCAGTGATTTTATTTGATCTGTCGTAAATAGATTAAATGGCCCTTAGCCCGTACATAAAAAAATACCCCAGGGAATCCCTGGAGTATCTTTATTTTATTATATGTTATATCTAGTACATCTCTAGTTCTAACTGGTCATTCTCTGCAAGTGTTCTAAACCAATCTCTAGCCTTTATCAAGCCATAACTTGTTTCCGCCGACATATCCCAATCTTCATTGTATTTCATATATTGATATGTGAGCAGGGCTTCAATTAGTTCCATTACTTTATCTTGTGTATAATGTGGAGCAAAGTTAATTAGATAATTAGCAACCAATGGAGCATTAAAGTTAGTATTGTCCATAGCCGTCTTCATTACTTCTGCTAACTTTTCTTCTGGAGTTCTTTTTCTAGCCATACCGCCTCTTTCTCTTGGTTGAATTATAGCATTATAGGGGGGAGGTTGGCAACGAAAGGGAACCAACCTCCCCGTTCTATATGGATCCTACTTCTTAGTAGGCTTTTCGGCTGTGAATGTGAGTCCCTTTTGAGTTGCCTCTGATAGGGCCTGCTTTGCTGCTGATGAGAAACGGCCACGGGCTCCGACTGTAATGCCCTGCTGCTTAAGATATTCACGCTTTGTTGTCATTTGTTTTGTCCTTTCATAGACAGTTGTTTTTTATTATTTTATCAGGTTTTGGCGAATTTGTAAATAGTGTCGTAAGGAGCTCCGCCTGCCCTCACGAATTTTGTTCTGTGCCCATTCGTTCTCTAATTAGATTAGATATAAGATTGTGAGCTTGAATGTTCTCTGTTTCTGATCCGCCCCACAGAAGCCGTTGGGCCTCTGCTAGGACGGAGTCGACGTACTGATCACTCATCTTCATCTTCTTCCTCCTCCACTATTTCGACAGCCCCAATCTTGATAAGCCAATCACTGACGTGCTCATCAAGGTCCTCTACACCATACTCAAGTGTGAAGCCGTTCTCGTCTGCTTGCTCCCAGAATAGTTTCCAGACCTCTTGCTCAGTCATGCTGACCTTGTAGTCTTCATCTCCTGTGAAGTTTTCTAGCATGCTCTTGGCAACATCCCAAGTCCATACCCAAACCAGGGGAGGGAAGACCCCTAGTTGTCCAATCTTATCTATAATAAAACTAATATCTTTATAGACATCTTCCATACGGGTTTGCTCTTGTAGGTCCATATTAGTCATTTAGCATACGCTCCCTAATATCACGTACATCCTTATCTGCTTTAGCAAAGCCTATATCATATGTTAAACTGTACATAATTCCATATGCTTCAAGCATGCCTTCCCAGTACTTCCGCTCCATAGAATCCATGGCTTCACCTGATTCTTCTTCGGCTTCTTGGGCTAGTTCCAATTGCTGTTCTGCTTCCAGCATAAGGATTTTTAATTCCCCATGCATGATGTCTGCCCCGTCCATACCCAAATCAACCATGCGTTGTAGGTGTGGTTCTAGTCTTGTTTCTGTTGTCATTATTCATACCTTTCGTTAGAAGAGTTCATTATATCAGTAGCCACTGACAAGAGGTGGGCGGTAGCAATGTATTGTCCATTTAAAGATATGTGTTCTATCTCCAATGCCTGGTACTCATTAGATTCCATTTCTTCATATGTATCCATTTCAGCCTGAATTTTGTCTGCGTCTTGCTGCAAACTAATTAGATGTAACTTCATATATTCTATGAAATGTGATGATTTAGACATGATCGAAATACCCTTCTGCCCACAAACCATCTAGGAATTCTCCAGCTTTAACTAAATAGTTATGAATTGCAGGATGTTCATCTGCATTAATTAAGAGGTCGGCAGAGTTAATGCCATAAGACATATCTGCTAAATCCCTTGATGTATAACCTAGCATTATTTCTCCTCATCCCACTCTATGTAATATTGGTCTTCAGGTTTCAAATCATAAAATTGATTAAACCTACCTTTTAAATAATTACTATCTGACATATCTGCAATACGCCAATCTGCATAAAATTGCCCCTCATTAAGATTTTCATAAATCCAATCTTCTAAGAGTTGTGCAGCAATTGTTTCCATTTCTGCGTCAATTACCATTTGGTTTTCATTTTCTAAAAATGATGTATCTGACATTATACTTCCGCCTTTTCTCTAGATTCCAATAATACACTATGGGTCTGACATTTAGCCATTGCTTCTTCATCTTGCCAAGAGCCTTGGTTGCATTCAGAGCAGAATTCACCACAGTCATCTTCACAATAATCTAATGTATTAAATGATTGGCAAGCATAGCAACGATTCTCATATTCCATGATTTCTTTTACATCACCACGGACAATCTCATATTCGCCACCCCAACCTGTCTCCTCTTCATACTCTAATGTGAGCAGGCAGTTAGGAACAAGATTAGATAGTTTAGTTAAGATAGTTACAGCAGGTGACCAAGCAGTCTCATATTTATATACAAGCCAGTTGTCATCACCATCTGACTTATATTCAATTAGTTCTGTGTTTGGATATTCATCATCATCACGAACAGCAACATCCCATTTGGTACCCCAATTAGAGTTATTCCATGAATACCAATCTTTAGATACCTTTGCACGTTCAACAGACTGGCGGAACCAATCAGGTGACTTCATATCTATTCCAGTATTATCAGGCTGGCAGGCATACTCTTCATCAGTAATACCGTCATCCTTATATGAATGGATATTAAAGAAAGCAAAGACAGGATTACTATATTCAACCTGCTTAATTTTGGTGGGGAATCCTGAAAGACTAATATCACCCATACCAAAAGTCTCTTGTGCTAATGTAAATGGCTTATTAAGTCTATCCTTAATCATATCTACTTCTGACTTAGGACCTTGGATAGTGAGAGTGTTATATACCCAATTTGGCATTTTATATCCTTTCGTTGATATGTGATTATTATATATGAGACCACTGACAAATGGAATACCCTTTGGGTGTGTTTCACACCACATTTGATCAAAGCTGATCTCAAATGGTGAAATTTCCTGTGAATTTACTTGACTGTCTTAAATGCTCTATGCTATCCTCAGTCTTTTGCGGGCTTCCTGGCAAAAATGTGGGGCCCTAGCAGTCTCTCCTCTGCTGGGCCCCTGGGTTTGGCTGCACCCACACTGTGCTATTTAAAGACTAGGCCGAAAGGGTGACCTGATAGCCTCACCAAACATATGATGAATTTATATTATATCATTTTTCTGAGGTCACAATTGCGGACCCCAAATGATAAGCAATAAACTCCTCAAAACTATGACCGTCAATCATTTTGTTGACCATGTCAATTTCAACTGTGAAATCCCATGCTGCAAAATCGGATGGCTTAGCAACGGCACCAATACCAAAACCTGTTTCTTGGTCCCATTCGCTTCCAATTAGTTTACTAATGATGTTACGTATTGCATACGATGTGTCTTGCCAACGTGGACGTGCATGCATTAAAGCATTAGCAATGTCTACCTGCCAATCTGTTTCGCCCCAATGACTGTACAACCATACTGCAGGCTCTTCATCACCTTCATTGAAGAGATAATTAATCCGTGCTCCCATTTGTTACTTCCGCCTTTTCTGTGTCGATTACGTGCGCTAATTCTACAATCTCGTAGGACCACTTGTCAAGTCCATCTTTGAATTCATTGTAGTGGTGCCCGCAGAAGAATAAATCTCCAGCTAAGCCTTTTGCTTGGTATAGAGCTTGCGCTGTTACGCATTTGTCACAGCCTTGCCATGTCATAGAGTACCGCCTTCTATCATCTCGGAAAGACGATCAAGAATCCACGAATCAATGTCAGCAATATCAATCTCCGCTAACTTCTCCATGATTTCCTCACGAGCAAACTTATACCCGTCATCAAAACCGTCTTTGTAGTCTGACATTACTATCTCCCTGTGTAACCTGTTGTCTCGTAGTCGCTTGTATAAGATTCAATTAGATTGTACTTATCACGAATGCGACTTACTTTCTCAATACTACCAGTTCCAATATTGAATGTCAATGGTCCTAGTTGCTGTGGGTCTAGCCCAATTAACTCTGCATCCCAGATGGCCCTCGCAAGGGCCACCTGAGACGGAGCGGTGAGTTCGAAATACATTATGCTTCTCTCACATAACAGATTTCAGTATCGCCAATTTCAATGTTGCCACTCTGTGAATCAACATATAGATTGTCTGTGATTTCTGTTTCAAAATCATAGTCTTCAAGTAGATTAAGGTCAATAGTTCCACTAACCTCAATAGTTGCGGTGAATTCAACTGTTCTAGTTAATTCAATGTTAAGCGCTTCAGCAATTGCACGAAGTGTATCTTGGTCATCTGAATCAGCATATGCTTCAGTGATAATATCTTTAACTGTAGATATTTGTGATGAATAAAGATTAGCCTGCTTCTGTGACTGACGTCCATTGTGCAAATCCCATTCAAGGCTGGTAACCTTGGATGTTGTATATTCAGGGTTGGAGTACCCATGGAGCACCTTATATGTAACTAGTAAATCAGGATTGTAAGCAACTGCAGGTGAATGCAATGCATCTGAACCGATTGTCTCTGTTTCCATTTGTTCCTCTTTCGTTGTGGTTATAGGTGGTATTGTAGCATCTTCCACTGACAATAATGTGCAATTAGAGCCACATCGACATGTGAGGTCCATCACACCTGCTGGCCATCCATATCCATCTTTAATTGTATATTCAATTAAAGCATCACAGTCACCAGTGCAGACCCAGGTATATTTCTCATATGTTGTCATGCGAGTATTGTACAGGACCCCACTGACATTTACAATAGGATTCCGTGAATTTTTTATGATCCCCGTATGAGCTTGGTCACATCCGCAATATATTGCGGGCGTCTCACATTTTGAAATGCAAATCTCAGCTAGCGATTCCGACGGGATTTGAACCCGTGATCTTCACAGTGACAGTGTGATGATTTAACCAAACTAATCTACGGAACCAATTGGTGAGCAGTTTTAAATCTTGCTCAGGATTTTTTCTTTAGAAGGATTTAACCAACTTAAGAATTTTATTTTTTTCTGCGGTTAAGATTGGGTCAAAACCACTTGCACCCGCCATTAGGGTTTCTGAATTACCACGACCAGAGCGGTAGTAATCAAGGCGTTCAGTAAGAGCGTTAAACGCACCCCACTTTGTGCCCTTAATTGTAGCGTTAGTTGGTGAGTTATGATAAAGGTCATCAAGAAGAACAACCTTGTTTTCCCACTTAGTTAGCGCAACTTTTGCAGCGTCCTTGTCAGGCTTTGGATAGATTGTCTGAATCAACTTTGAAAATTCAGCGTCAGTGATTGATTGCTCAAACAATGCTTTCGCTTCAACTTCAAATTGGTCAAAATAACCAAGAGCAAGCCCAAGAGTTTCTCGTGCAACTTGAATTCGACCATCAACAGATTGTGTGTGGCGAATCTTGAAAGATTGCTTTGCATTCTTCATTGCAAGATTAAGTGTGTTTTGGCAAACAACACGAACAGGTGTAACGGCTGCTTGAACAGCAACAGAGCCGTCGTGTGATGTCCATACGATAAGATAAAGTTTTGTCTCATCGTTAGCACCTTGTGGGTCAAGCACCATTGTGCGAGGAATATCTACAGTTCCAAACACAACTTTGCCCTTCTTTAGAGAGCCAGCAGATTCCCAACGGCAATCAGCATTGGCGTCGTGAATAGCGTCAGCAAATGCAAACAATTCTTCATTCTGCACAGGCTTGTAGCGCTTACCAACAGTTGCAAGAACATCAGTTCCGCCATTGAATGGGTTAGTGCGAACAACTAAAGATGAATCTGAAACATCATTCCAAGATTCGTCAATGTGATTTGTAATTGGAGAGAGACGAACATTCCAATTTGCTAACTTTGCTTCTTCAAGCATTGTAGCGGTTGTAACTTCCTCATCTTTTGAAAAGATTCGGTTTGCGAGATTGTGCCAAGCAGGGGCACCACGAAGAGCAAAAGCAACTTCGCCATTTTCCATTTCTAGGTTGTGAGCCATGGATTTCCTTTCGTTTGGTTGATTGTGCAATTATAGCAGGGGGGTCTGACATTATCAATAGTTAGTTACAATATGTCCGAATTGATCCATGTGATCAATCTCACAAAATTTCAGTGATTGTGGATAACTCTCTTAACCTGTGGATAACCCCCGCACATAGTTGCGGGCATCTCACGATGTGAGAACACCATTTTACATTTTGATCGAGCTGGCAGCCCCGAAGGGTTGAGCAGTTTTTACACTTGCTCAGGTGCGCTTTTCTCGGTGATGAGAAACTTAGAGATAACGAGCAATCGCATTGTAAGTGCTTGTGCTTACAACTTCCTCGTCTGTCATTTTGAGAATACGAATTGCGTTCTCAATTTCCTCTTTCATTTCATTGTAAGAGTGTTGATGTAGAACCTCAAAATCTCGTTGTGGCTCAACTGGGAAATCTCCCTCATTACAAGTTAGGTCAAAATCTACATTGAGAGTTTTGTTCCAAGAACGATAAGATGTGCGGAAGTTTTCTGCCTTTGCGACATTGGCAATAGCAAACTTACCAACTTCCTTGCGCCATTTTTCTCTTGCCTTCTCAAACTTTGCTTCGTTCTCGCCTTGTGTAGCCCAACTCTTATTAAGTTCTGCCAACTTAGTTTCTAGTGCCTTGATTACCTTTGGTGTAGCAATCTTGACATTTATTGCTTTTCCTCTTGCCATTTATTTATTACCTTTCGTTTGTGTGTTAGAGAGAGTATTGTAGCAGGGGGGTCTGACAACCCCCCTGCCTCTTTTTATACTAGGGCAGAATTGCTAACTGTTGTCCAGCGAGTTTCCTTTGTTGGCATTTCCAGTAGCACTCGCACCGAGCCAGATGCGTTAGGAATAATCTCCTTGATTACTCCAGTTTTCTTTGACTTTAGGGTGGTGAATAAATCGCCAACCTTGTAAGTGTATCCATTTACTGTCATTTTGCTTCCTTTCCGTTAGGGTAGTATTTTAGCATAGGGGGCTGACATTTATCAACCCCCTAGAGTGTGAGTTATCTCACAATTCTGGTAGCCAAGCGTCCAAGTGGTGGGCGTCTATAATTGCAGATGCAGGGCAGGTATCTTGATTACGCCAAGTAATACCTTCAGGTAAAGTAATCTCACGATCAAAATCGTCTTCATAGTATGCGTCAATAGCGTCTATGCAAGGTTGCACCATAGCAAGGGGGACGGGAGGGTAATGATTAGAGCGGAGATGAATACCAATAGCCATTTCCAAATCTAATTCTAATTCCTCAGATAAATCTAATGCTGTATTGTAACCCATTTATTACTCCCCCCAACTTACTACTGCATAAGAATTGTTTGCGTTAATCTTATCTAATGCACCAATAGCATTTAGAGATGAGATGAAAGTGCTTGATAGCAATTCTTGAATTTCCTTTTCAGAATAATTTACTAGAGCGGATAGGACATAATCAGGCATGTTTTTTTCATCAAAATCAACGCTGACTTTTACATTGTGAGTTAGTTTCATTTTTTCCCTTTCGTTATGGTCGCTATTTTACACTACCCCACCGACATTTACAATTCCTGCATCGGCGTGTCGCCAGCTTTGTGAGATTAATCACAAATTCCTGTGTTTATCCACAGCTCCACTTAAACCTGTGGATAACCCCGCAAAAGACTGCGGGCCTCACCGCAGTTTTGTCAACATGTAAATTATTAGCGCTAACGGTGAGACCAGGAATGCAATTATTCCAATTGCAAAAATACTTCCGAGAATTTCGTACATTATTTTTTACTCGCAGAAAATCTAATATCCGCTTTACCATAAACACATAGGCCACATGAAACACATGCGGACCCTGCATTGCTAATAAGTGGAATAGACTTATTATTTTCAGGACACTTAGCGCCAGGCTTTCCCGTTAATTCTTTCATTGTGCTTTCAGTAACGGCAAAAGTTTTTCCTAGGTACGCAAGGCGGACCCCGTCATTAAGTTTTAAGTCATGAGCAATTTCTTTATTATCGTCATCGGTAGAGTAATAAAGAGATAGATTAGGAACATCCTTAAGAATAAGCGCTGCAGACTTTACTCGTGTATATACCCAAAATTGAACGTCTTCATGCTCATTGATTACATTCTTCCAGGCATATGTATAGAAATCGTTAAAGAAATCGCCGTCCCAGTGGATACGGAATAACTTAGGGGCGTCTTTCTTATCACAGTCATTTTTAAAGTCTATGATCATCTCATTAAGTAGAGAGTACATTGTCTCCATGTCTGCATTACGTAGGAGCTCCCAGTTATGCAGAAGATTAGCCTTTACTCCCTTGAAGAGTTTTTCAAGCTTTCCTGCATAGCAGACACTTTCGCAGACGCTAGTGGCACCAGGACATGAGAACTCCTTGCCAGCAGGTAATCCAAAAGTATTAGCAATAGCGGCTTGCTTTCCGTTTTTTGTGACAAGGTTAGCCACCTTTCTATCATTAGAGCGTTTTAATTTCATAGGTGTGATTATACTAGTTAGGTCTGACATTAGTAATCCTCATCCATTCCAAATCCAGCGGAGGCAAGAGCGTCATTATCAGCCCAGCCAGTTACCTCATAGAATGTAACTTCCTCAGCGTCATAACATTCATGACATAGGTAATCATCTTGATAATAACCATATTCGTATGCGTCCATTAGGATATATTCAGCGCAATTATCGCCAGTGCAAAATACTTTGTATTCCATTAGTTTGCCTTTCATTTGGAGAGGTTGCAATTGTAGCAGAATGGACCGACAAATTCTAATCGAACCGCTCAAAATTCCTGTGATTTATACCACACTCGTAACGACACGCCCGACCCCGCAAAAGATTGCGGGCTGCATATTTATTCAATCAAATTTATATTTATGCTTTTTCTTTCGTGTGTATTTTTTTTTATTACGAACAGGAGTTGCGGCGTTAGACCTCCGCAATTCCTGAATTCGTTTTATCTTTTCTTTTAAATTCATTTTACACCTTTCCAAAAATTGTGTAGTAATTGCTCGCTTCGTGAAATTTTGTTACATCAAAACGAGGATTATCTTTTGCAAACATCTCCGCAAAATCTGTTACGACTTTAGAAAATAAAGCGGGGTGAGTTTTGTTGCTCATATAGTTTAGAATTTCTGCGGTTGCTACATAGTCTTTTCGTGTCATCATTTTCCTGATACCTTTCCGTTTCTGTGGAAGTTCTTAGTGTGCATTTTACCATTAGGCTCTGACAAGTTATAAGTTGCGTATTCTTTTGCATCTCCGCAATCTACGCAACGATCAAACTGATGAACGGCTTCAATAGCGTCTGAATATGTCCAAACAGAAGAAAGCTTTCCGTCATATGAAATTGAAAGTTTATACATTATTCATTCACCCAATCTACTGTTAGTTCATCATTTACATCAGCAATGCAATCGCAAGGCTCTACATCATAGTTAGTTTCATCTCCCCAGAATAAAAATCCTGCGCCACCGCATTCATCACATTCAGCAGAAATAATTTCTACATACTCTTTAACTTTAGCCATTTTAGTTTTCCTTTCGTGTTGTTGTTGGAATTGTAGCAGATAGCACTGACAAGGCTTCTGCTTTTGTTGCTTCACGTTGTGCGAGAACGTGAGCCTTGAATTCTTCTAAATTCATTATTCACCTACCTTTACTGCAATTGTGCGATAAGCATTTTTGTATCCGATTTCAGGTCGGATTTCTACAAGATAACTCTCGCAATTTTCATACCAAACTGCGTGAGGGTGCTTTTCAGCACGAACGATTTTTCCACGAATTGAACGGGAAAAGTATTCTTGACCTACTAAGAGGCTTTCGATTGAATAGACATTTGCTGACATTAGTTGTCACCTTTCTTTAGTAATTTATAGGGAGATTGTATCAGTTACTACTGACAATTTTGGCAAGGACACGCCTTTAGAGAGAAAAGATATTTTAGCAATACCTTTTTTTCTGATACTGAAATTTCAGGGTGAAATTGTTTTACTCCACCATTTAGAAATTCGTGAGAGATTTTATTTAGAGTTTTTTCAGTGAGCATTTTTGCCCCTTTCTTTTTGTTATGCTGAAATTATAGCCTAGACCACTGACATTTTTCTACTTACTAGCCAGTAATTTCATATTTTGAGACGCTCAAGTCGTGTGATAAATATCACAAGAATTCCAGGGTTTTCCACAGGGCTTCTTAACACCTGTGGATAACTCCGCAGTCTTTTGCGGGCCAGCTTGATTTTGTCAAGCCGACACGCCGCTAGATCCGTGTGATTTACATCTCCTCTTTTTCTCGCATTGCTAAACGCCACGACCACACAAGGGCGGGAATACCGATAAGCAAATAGAGCGGGATATTAGCGTATAGCCCTAAGAAGTCGGAATTGATATAGAGAAATTCTGTAGTTAGTTCAATGTTCATTAGTCATTCCAATCTAGAGTAAGTTCATCTTCATCAAACGCATCAAAAGAAATGTCTCCCTTTTGGATAGCATCTTCCCACGCTAGGTTTTCTTCTATGCCAATATAAGCATCTGCTACATCTGCTTGAATAGTATCCCATTTAGACATCATTACTTGTTATCTCCTGTCTTGATAGATTGAACATTAGCGGAAAACTTTACTTTCTTACCTAGATTACTATCATTTAGTGAATCGATTAGGTGGTCAATAGCCTTCATTTCGTGGGCTACATTATCGATAGAGAGAAGGCGTGAGCCCTGCCAGATTGAGTATGTTATAGTCATTTATTTACTTACCTTTCTTAGTCTGTAATTCTTTAGCATATTCTACATCAGAGACGGCGGAAGCACCAAACTCCTCATAGATTTCTAGATAGATATCATCATAGTATTCGTTATAGTCCATTAGTTAGACCTACTTTCTTTTAGTTAGTTTATTTATTAAGTTATGAGAGAAGACTAGCAGAGTAGTCCGACAATTACAAGGCGACACGCTACCCTGTGGGTGTGATTTATACCACTATTCCCAAGAGCGGGTAGTAGCATAGACTACACGCTTACTAGGCTTATAGTCTAGTAACTCTCTTAGGTTACACTCTAGGATATAGTTATCCTTTTCTACTAGGTCAAGGTATGACCAAGCCTTTTGTTCTGTATCAAACAGAACACCTAGGCAAGTACCGAACACATTACTTTCAGACTTACTCTGAACTTTATAACTTAGTGAGAACATTTTGTTCTCCTTTCTTTATCTTTATGTATGAAATACTAACATAGACCACTGACAAATTGGGCTGTTTTTCGGGCGTGTCGCAAAACTATTTTTGTGATATACACCACACAGATCATGGGCGCACTATCCATTTTTCCACAGGCTGTGGAAAACTCGTATCATACAAATTAAAAATATATTAACATTTCTAGAAATCTGAAATACTAGTTGACCAGAATGTTTATAAATGATATTATGGGGGTTATGAGTAAAGAACCTCTTGTTGTATATTGGTCACCAATGTGTTCTCCAGATGATCCTGATTATGGAGAATGGAATATGATGTATCCAGATCCTAAGCTGCTCATGCATGAGCTTATGGAGAAAAGAAATAAAGAAGATAAAAATCCGAGGGGATTCTTGCAATGTCCTGCAGCTACAGGTAGATTTAAACACACATATGTTTTTAGAAACGGAATGCGGTCAGAGATAGAATTTGATATGACAATACCTGAGATTCCTAAGATACAATCTCTTGGCAAAACGGGTGTAAATTTTAAAATTGAAAGACCATCTGCATTTACAGAGGGTGCATCTTTTGCGTTCATGCAAAAATATTTATTTTTTGCGGAAGAACCAACAATGGGAGTATTTAGTACACCTATGATGCACAAACCTGGATATACACAATATGGGACCCTAATCCCAGGAGCATTTGATATTTCTTCTTGGTTTAGACCTATGAATATAGAAATTCAAACGTGGGAATCTAAGGGTAAACTTATACTTGAGGATGATGAACCACTGTTTTACTTTGAAGTACTTACAGATAGAGAAATTATCCTAAAAAGATTTGTTTGTAATCAAGCATTAATTAGATATGCAGATAGCTGTGCACAATCTCCAAAATGGTATGGAAATAATTTGCCTTTGGTTAAGCGTTATAGTAAATTTAAGCAGTCACAAATGAATAAGATCATTCTAAAGGAAATTAAAAATAATCTAGTCGACTAGGATATTATGGCATCTCATAGAGTAGTAATTTGTGAAATATGTGGGCGGGAAATAGAAGTTAGATCTGATTTTGCCTATATGACTTTAAATAATCATATGAAGGAGCACAAATGAATAAAATTTGGCGGGATGAAGTAGCCTTTGCTATTTCTGCTGCAAAGCTCAAGAATGAGAATATCTATATTGATGATCATATCATTGCAGAAGAGATCCTAGGATACCTTGTAAAAAGGCTAGAAGGGGTCTTAGAGCATTGTTTAAATATCCAGGAAGGTAGATGTATGACCTGGTATAAACATGATGAATGTTTACGCTTGCAGTATATTCTCTTTGATATAACAAATGACTCTAAATATATGTCAGAAGAGATGTTATCTTTTTACAATAGGGGACTACTATGAATAATTCCGCCGCCCGAAAATTTATCGCCTCACTAGGGATAATTTTGCTTGCTTGGTATTTTCTTGTAGCCATAACCCTATAAAAGGCGAAAATCCCTTCGGAGGCGGATCCTAGGGGATTTTCTAATGTTAGGGAGAATGGTGGTTCTCAACCAAACACTACTCTTATAGTAACATAAGTGTAATTTGTAGTCAACTACAAATATTGCTTTCTCTCTCTATATTCTTTCTTATATTTACCTGATCTATCTTTTTCAAAATTCATGCTCTCTTCCGCCTGCACTTTTAAATATTCGGCATCTGCTACTTTAATTGAGCTTTTATAATCTTCCCGTTTAAATGGAATGATCTGAGCTATAAGAGTTCCTTTAGGAATAACCCCGTTAAACTTTTTAATCAAGAATGGTAGCAATACTGGCTGAAAATAATTATCTGTTTCCACAACTCCAGTCAAAGTGTAAAATGGGGACTCTGGCCTATTAAATGGTTGAGTAAATACGCAGCTATATCCTTCAGGAGTCTTTACTGTAAATGGGTTAAACCATTTATATGCCCACTTAGCGTATCCTTCTGGAATTGGCATATCTCCAAGTTGAGCAATTGGGTGTTCTAGTATATCTTCTCTAGCTAATCCTTCTCCAGTAAATGTTACCTTATCCCCCACATGTTTTACATGGATATCTATCTTAGTAGCTAGGTAGTATCCGCCAATAAATGAATCTAGAACTGGCGTACATCTTTTTACAGACATGTCCTCAAAGTTTTTATCTTCGTAAAGCTTTACAATTGGTGGTAAATCCTTAAACCATTTAGGAAGTGCTTCTACGCCGCCGAGCACTTCTAAATAGGTGCAATCTAGTTGTGTATGTATAAATTCAATATTGTTCATTAAGAAATCATATCGTCTAGTGATGCATCAATAGCGTCATCTATTGAATACTCATGTTGTTTAGTACAGTTTCCGCAGTTCTTACACATCTTTACCCCATTTACCAAGTGGGCATTCTGCATCTGACAAAGAAGCCTTTAGCGGCATAATGCAAAGACACTCTTTACACTGACTAGTTAACTTAAATAGTTCTGGGCAGGCATTACAGATAGACATTCTGTAGTTATATACATCACCCTCTACGTGTTCTTTTTTCGGATTGATGACATCCCAAGGTTTAACCTGATTAGGATCTTTAAAATTTTCATAGGCTGATTTAATACCCACTAAAATTCTCCTATCGGACAGTTAAATGTTTCATCGGTAAAATATTGGCTACTATGTAAATCTGCCATAGTGCACTTAAGTTCTATTTTACTAAATTCAGTACACTTATTACAAGTGCCTGATCTAAACTCAGCTAGAAGCTTCTGCTGGATTTTCGGGTGTAGAGTCATTATTCTCTTTAGGTAAAAATGCTGGCATAGGCCCAAGAATATGACCCTGCTCATGCAAGTTAACAATGTTCTGAATTAGCTCTGGTTTTTCAGTAACATGAGATGCAACAACAGACATAAGGTCATAAATTCTGGCCAACATAATGTATTGTGCCATCTGCAAGTTATCTTCTAGATTGACGTTCTCTTCGCTCATTTTCATAGTACTTTCTAAGATGTCCTCTAGAGTATTTTCTAGAGTTTAGGTGTTTCCTAATTTTAGTATAGCATATAAATGAAGTGTCTCTACCGCCGTCGAGCACTTTTCTTATCATTATGCGGCTATGTAGGTTCCATTAATGTATATTTTAGTAGTAGGAGACAATGTTGTAGGAGATGTTCCTGTAAACATATTCTCTCTTACTGGCTTAGGCTCTGCAGGTGCTGCGCTTAACCAATGTAAATCAAGAACCTTAGTATTGGCAAGGTGGTCTGCCTGCAGAATAATGTGTCCTGCAATATCTGGATTGACTGCTGGGTCTAGGTTTGCCCATGCAGCAAAGTGGCTCATTGAATTTGCTAGTGGCATAAACGGAAGCTCTGTTTTAATCTGCCCTGTTCCAAAGTTTGTAATTGTACTGCAATCAATTTCAATGTAAAAAGATATTAGCTTTCCGACTTTTACATAATGCGAGTTGTAACAAGGGTGTGTAGTGTCAGTTCCAGTAAATGTAAATCCGCCATTGGCTGTTAGAGTTGGTGTCCATCTTACTACCTGTCCGCCAACTGGGTCAGTAATATGAATCATGCCTTCTCCAAAATAAATACTGCTACTGCTACTCCTGAATCTCCTACTGCCCAGATCTGATCATCTGAAAGAAGGTCTACAGAGAAAGACTGTCCAGGAAAAAGCTTATGTCCATATGACTCATTAGTCACTGACTGATTTCCAAGATATGCGTATCCAGTTTCTGAAATGTTCTGGATAGAAATTTGATTTGGGTTGTCAACCACATCATTGATTGTAAGTTCTTGTGCTGTTCCATTCAAAGAAACAATTTTTGTTCTCAACATATATCTATTATATCACTCTCTGCTCTACCGCCGAAGCACTTTCAATTATTGCTTTAACTCTATCTGCTATGTCCTGTGGCACATATCTATCATCTACATTAAGTCTTACCCATGGACCATAAGAATCCATTCTGTCAGAACCTTGATATACCTGACCAGTTTCTTGATCAACTAGAATCCACTTTGGTGGAACAAGAGTTCTTACAAGAAGATTGATTGGCTCTTTAAGTTCTTTGACTTCTCCGCCGTTAACTAGATTCCTGCTTGCCATGATATTTCTCTACATACTTTTCTACTTTTTCGTACATCTCTAAACCCATATAGTTTTTATAAGAACACTCTAAGCAATACAGGTAAAGCTGGTCTTGATCTGTTAAATTTGGATACAAAAATGATTTGTCCATTGGGCAAGTAAGCGGGGGAACTTTTTGCTCCCCCGCCAACTTCTGATAAGCCACGATTAGTTGTGTTTTAATTTACTGTCCCTACTTATTTTTTCATTGTTAAACACTCATCAGGGAATTCTTTTACAAACTCCTTGTATCTTACAGTTCCATAAGATGGCCAAGAACTCCAGTCTTTGCCAGCTTTAGTCATGCTATAAACGACTTCTGCGTTTAAAATGGGGT
>Ga0222712_10003921_pt1 | contig 15889 bp, 11 predicted proteins | sample C33_657DmetaG_FD_165043 | JGI IMG/M metagenome (GOLD analysis project Ga0222712, IMG submission 165043) | Estuarine water microbial communities from San Francisco Bay, California, United States - C33_657D | ecosystem: Environmental > Aquatic > Marine > Unclassified | place: USA: California... | reverse complement strand
GCGCCTTCGGCGCGTAAATAAGATTCTAACGAAAAGCGCCTTCGGCGCGTAAATAAGATTCTAACGAAAAGCGCCTTCGGCGCTTGCTTTTTTCCTTAGAACTTACTAGGAATGGCCTCCCGTGCCAGTTTAGCCTTTTTGGGCCAAGAGGACATTGCCCTTAGTGCGGACCCTCAGGTTACGTATTTCAAAGAGAAATATGAAGGCTCCAGCCTCTTTTCGTCCAGGGTCGATAAGGTTCAATTTGATAACGACGTCCTTGTACCGGGTTCTGAAAATTACATCGAGCTTCCACGGTCCGGTGATCTCATCACCGAAATGTACCTCAAAATCTTCTTCCCCCCTTCCCTTCTGAACACGTCCGTAGAGGATTCCGTCGCCACCCTTTTCATACAACACGTCGAGCTCTACATAGGCTCCACCCTTATAGAACGCATTTATGGTGAATTCATAGCTCTCAAGTACGACATAGAAGTCCCTCAGGGTAAACAGCCGGCCCTGACCAACCTCATAGGTAAGGGAACCACCGTCCCCGCTTCGAGTTACACCGTCCCTCTGCCTTTTTCTATCCTCGAAAAGGGTGTGCCCCTCTGTGCCATGAAAGAGCCCGTCACCTTCCGCATCGTCACCAACACGACCAACACCTTCACGGTCCCTCCTATAGACATCTACGACCCTGTCACCGCCTTTTTACATGTGGAATACACGTACCTGGGTCAAAAGGAACTCGAGTACATCCGCAAGACGCCTCAGATTCACATCGTGGAACAAGTCCAGTTGGCGGAGTTCGCTGCGCCCTTGGGTGCTCTGAACGTCCGGTGTAACCTTGGATTTTCCAATATTGTTAAGGAATTGTACTTTGTGGTCCAGAACGACACGGCCCAGGGCTACGACTTCACGGCGTCGACAGGTACCGAACAGATTGTGAACCTCGAACTTTTCTTTAATTCGACTGAACGCATCTCGACCGATATCGGTACTCCCCTGTTTTTAAGAGTCATCCAGGGTCTGGAGTTTCATACCCGTGTTCCCGGTTACTATTTCTACATGTACTCGTTCAGTCTGGACCCAGAGTCCAGGCGACCTTCAGGCGGTGTCAACCTTTCCCGAATTCAGAACCAAATTTTGAAACTGAATTTGAACCTAAGCGCATCATCTAGAGCCATCAGGGTCTATGCTATCAACTACAACTTTTTAGAGGTCAAGGACGGGTCTGCGACCATTCTGTTTTCTAATTTTGGTTGAAAATTCCAGAACGATGAGAACAGGCGAAGGAGACTTTGATACTTCGGCTATTCTCGAATCGGCTCTGGACATCTTCAGGCCCGTCATGGAATCGGCCACGGTCATGGCAGCTCACTACGCCCGGGCTTGTGGACGCGACATAATCTTGGCCGAGGACATGAATATGGGTATGATGTTCGCGGCTCGTTACGTCACAGGCCGTCAGATTGGTTCTTTGTTCCCAGAGATTTACGAGGAGGGGGACGAGTCACGGAGTGACTCAGACGGAAGCGACTCCGATTTTGATGGGGACGGCGACGACGAGTGCTCCGACTCCTCCGGCTGGGAAACGGTTTCTGAAACAGAATTGGTGTGGTCACGCTACCAGGGGACGGACGACGAACAGGCTCTCAAGATGAACGAGTGTGCAGACACGTGGGAATCTTGGGAACCTCAGAACCCTTCTGAGCGTGCGTTGAAAAACGCGATAGACAAACAGCGTGAAAATTAGATGACCTGGTGGGTCCAGGAAGAGTCAGAGGAGGGGTACGACCTCTCCAGGACCAGGCCCAAGTACTCGGTTCTCTTGGAAGAGGAGGACTATGAAACGGAAGAAGATCTTCCAGGGTTTGACAAGGGGCCTGAGGCCAACTACGGGGGGGACCAGGACTCTTTGGATACCTGGGACCCTTGGGAACCTTCGTATTTTTTTCTTTTAAAATAGTACAAATGGCTGACATGATTTCCGCTATCGCTCTCCAGCTCGAGTCCCAGTCCCTGAACGCCGTCGTGGGCGGCTTCGCCTTTGCCAGCGCCCTGGCCTGGTACGAGCTCGTCAAGGTTATCGTGGCGTCCGTGGTTCGCGTCAGCAAGGAGGGTCTGCGCGGCACCGCCCTGACTGCTCTGTTCACCACCCTGCTGGCCATCGTCGTGTACATGGCCATCAAGGCTCTGGCGTTCAACGTAAAGATTAACGAGCCTGCTCAGCCCGTCTATGCCGTCACCCGTGCTTAGACAAACTTGACTGGAGCTTGAGGAACTTGTGGGGCCGCGTCGCCACCTGCGGGACTGGAACGAGGACCAAACGTCCGCCATATGAAAATACCTATGAGCGTGGCTAAAACCAACAAAAACCAAGGAATTTTAAACTTCTTTGACTCTTCCTTCGGCGGCGGAGGAAGCGCCAAAGTCATGGCGTCTATGATACGCTTGAGTTCCACATCCTGGAGGGGTGGAGGCGGGGGGAGAACTCGTTCAGGGTCTGGACGGACGTGAATTCTGAGAACGAAAGCGTTGGTCTCCCAGCCCCTGAAGTTCAAGGGGGCCCCAGAGGCATCGACCCAACGCACGGTCAGGCGCTGTAGGGAAGCTATGGGTTCTGGGTAGCTTACAGAAACTTTGTAGTCTTTGTTTTCATGAAAATTCTTGATACAGGCCGAGCCCACGTCCATTATGACGGGTGCGAAGTTGCGGTTGGCGTTGCTTCCGCTCACCGTTCCTGAAGAACTCACAAGGGCCCCCGTATCCACGTGACTTGGCGTCCTGAGCTCATCAATGTCCAGAAAGATGTATTCGTTGAGGGACATGTCAACTAGGGTCGAGGACCTGAGGATGTATTTGCCGGTGTATGACGGGTCCGTGGCGGGGGCCAAAGCTCCCGTGAGCAAAGAGCCCCGGGAAAGGCCGAGCATAGTGGCGAGCTCCTTGGAATGGATGTAAATTGTGAAAGATGTGCTGGAGCTGAAAAGGAAGTGGCCCTCGTCCGGCAGGTACTCGAGGGTCAGGGTCGTGGTGGTAAGAGCCTGAGCCAACCCGTAGACCGAGTAGAACCCTGGATTCAAAGAGACGTTGGACGAGTTGACGGCAAGGACGTTGGACCCCTGTGTCAAATTATAGCACGTGTTAGGCACGCGGGCGCTGACCAGGTCGACACGTTCGATGTCCTTTATCGGCGTGGTCAGATGGAGGACGTAGCTGTTGCCTGATGGGTACAGCTGGACGTCACGGTTCTTGGAGTCTGCGAAAAGGAGATGCGTAGACATCTCTTACTATGACTTACTGAGAGTTTAGCTTGGCTTCGAGGAGCTACGCTCCGAGTCGGGGACCTAAGGTCGCGCCTCCAGAGCGGCGAGTCTCTCAGACAGCGTCTCTATGGTCTGGGCTTGCGTCTTCACGAGGGCCGAGAGCTCCTTGATTGCGGCAAAGGCAAGAGGTATGAGCTCGGTATAACGGACGCCCAACATACCATCTGACCCTTCGTAGACGGCCTCGGGTTGAACCTTGAGAACGTCTTGAGCGATCACACCTACGCGTTTAGTGGCCGTGACGTCATCAATCAGAGTGTAAATAACTGGGTTGATTTGGTCCACCTTGTCGACTGCATTGGATATGGGTTCGATGATCGTTTTGAGTCGGGCATCTGAAAGGGCGACCCAAGAAGTCGCACCGGGTGTTAGCTTTACACCGACGGTGGCTTCCGTGCCGTTGGCCGATGATACGGCGACGTCAATTTCATTATACAAGAGAGTTATTCTCGATGTGGTTAAACCGGCATTAGGAAACCTGTTAGTTCCATCATTATAGTAGTTGAACGATAAGGTCACTGAATCTCCGTACTTGGCGAAGTTCGTCCATAGGTACGCATTAGAGTTGCCACCGTTCATGATTATACGTGAATAACTAGGCATATATATGTTACCGCTTTGTACAGTGAGTAGTTCGGCCGGATTCGTCGTCCCGATGCCCACATTACCAGCCGCGTTGACAAATAAAGCCGTGGACCCGGTGGTCGTCTGAGCGCTGAACACGTTCCCTGTGCCAAACTGCCTCACGGTCAGCGCGTTCGCAGAGGCTGCATTGCCCGTAACCAGGACCTGGCTGGAGTTTATGAGCGTCGGGACCGTGCTGACGCCCTGATTGAACGGTCCGCTCATCTACTAGGGGCCAACAAATGTTTGGGGTGGGGATGCCGAGTACTGGGACTCCATAAAGTCCACGAAGTCCGCCAAAGGCAAGTTCCGTGGAGTCTATGGGTCTTGCTGACCCTAGGTGAATTTTCAAGTAAAATTAAGCAGACGGCGCCGTGGGCCAAACAATCTCGAACGGGTCGGCCTGTGTGGTGACCTCACGCAACTGAGCACGGTACTGGACCCACTCGGGCTTGTTGGGCACCTCGTAGTCGGTCACGCTGCAGGTCCAGTCACTTTCGTACAGCTTCTGGCGCTGCTGGGTGCGAACCTGGGTCCACTGGGCGTCGAGCTTCGCTTGGACTTTGGCGGGGTCTGCGGTGAGGGTCACGTTGCCTTCGGCGTCCAGGGTGGCTTTGACGGTGTCCCACGTCAGGCCTTCTGGGACGGGAAGATGGGCGGACGCTTGGGGGTTTCCGTTTTCACCGCCGAATTTGGCATAGTTTGGCGCATCCGCCTGATAGTACGTATTTACCACGAGATTCGCAAGGTGAACGATGACGTACGTGTTCATTTACTATAGTTCAGCATTAAATGCCGCGTACTGACCCGCGGTTACGTTTGTCAACATCATAGCACCGGCCTGTCCCTGCGTTCCTCCAGTACAGCCGCCGTCAATCTCAATATCTTTATTTGAACTTTTGGTTGTGTTGAGAACTGGAGAGGTGAATATTCCTAGATTGGCAACACCGTTCCAGTCAAACTGAAGAGCCGCCGTGTTGGAGAAGGTGGGTTGAGCCCTCATGGGGACGGGTAAAGAATAGTAAACAGATGCATTACCTGCACTTCGTACATAGGCTATACCCCAATTTATAGCAGATTGAATGCCTCCAGAATTAGTCGCGGCCGTAATCTGGTAATAGTACCTCTGACACAGCGCCAGTTCGGTTGCGTACGGCCGCACCTCGAACGGAGTCGCCAGAGTACCTTTCTCGAGCTGGACGCCGGTGAACTCGACGTAGTTGTTGAGGGTCGCGGGCCAATCGACGTAACCCGTCGCCGTTTCAGGGCTCGACCCCACGGCAGACCACTGGTTTGGTGTCGAAGTTGTGTTAGTCTTGACGACGCCACCGATCTGAACTTGAAATCCGTCAGTTGTACTCGCGTTATTCCAAGACGCACCGGTACCACCGGGAGGAGGGATGGTGAACTGATAGTACCTCCATTGACCCGATGCACCGACGTTGAAAGTGCCGACCCATGACTGTCCAGAACCCGCGCCCGCTCTAATCGCGTAACAATACTGACCAGTTGCAGCGGCCCTGAACCAGAACGAAAGGGTACACGGAGAACCCTGTCCTGACCCCGACCACGCCATGTCCGACCAATTAGCGTACTCCACAAATTGCATAATCGCTACATATGAATAGTTCGTAAGGGCCGTAGACGCCGTCCATCTTGTCGAGTACTTGAACCCATACTGGAAAGGAAGATCTGACGAGACGAGCTGGAGCTGGAGCTGCTGAATCGCACCGGTAGTGATGGCCGGCACCACCTTCCAGCGATCCGTTCCTACATAACCAACGGCACTTGTCCCTGCAGTCCCAGCAACACCCGAGGCTCCTCCGCGCTGGTTGAAACGCATGTCGCCGTTTATGATCTTGTTACGGAACATGAAACCCGTCCCACTCGAAACCGTTCCTGTCGAGACTACATCCCCCGCCACCTCCAAGGCCCGAGTGGGCGCCACGACACCCAGGCCGACGCGGCCGTCCGCGGTGACGTTGATGGATTCTATGGAGCCGTTGTAAATTATTTCCTGAATTTGAACATAACTGCTCGACCCGTTGGTTTGGTTGGTGACGAAACGCAAATAAGTGAAAGCCTGGGCCGAAGAGACGGGGTACGAGACGTACACGCCACTCGTCCAGGTTGTCTGATTCGACCGCTGGTCCACGAGGGTCCATGAGACGCCATCGCGACTTCCGAAGAGATAGAACTGTTTTGGGGCCGTCGTTCCGTTTGCAGCAATCTGGTACGAAGAAAGAACGATTGAAGAAGGTAGGAGAAGCTGGATCCATTCGCCTTGATATGACGTGCCGTTTACGTCCACGGTCGTGACGGGTGGAGATTTCGTATAATTTCCGGACGTGTACGAGGAGCCGTCACCCGTCCAGATACTCGCCGTGGACTTGTCAAAGCAGTGCCAAAGCGTATTCGTGCTTGTGTCGAACTCATTGGACGCACTCGCCACATAAGTTCCCTGTCCGTACCCACTCGAAAGCGCAGTTGCATAGGTAGTCATGGCGGCTGGAGGGAAGCTGAGCACGCTCCCCGAGTTCGCCCCGCTAAACTTGGTCGTCTGGATCCGACCGGGCGCGGGCGCGTTGCGCAAAAGGAGGACGGTTCCGTAGGGCGTGCCGCTTTGTGTGACGCCCTGGATCGGCTGGAGGGGGCCTGTGGGTGGGGTGAAGGTCCCGGTGTAGAGGGCGTGGCCGGAGACTATGCGGGCCGAGGCGATGTAACCGTTAAACATCTGATTTGATGCGCTTTGCCAATTTCCAATCAGAGTTAAATTAGATGCAGTATATCTAGGCGTTGTTACTCCTGACATGGAGGCAGTCGTCCCGCCGACTGTACCGTTTACAAATACACGTACGACTCCAGAAGACAACGTCGCGGCGACGTGAGTCCATGTATTCAAAGGAACGGTTCCATTTGATGAAGAACCTGTATACGGTGTACCATTCGCACCATAAACTATAAAACTCAAGCCTCCCGTTGAGGTTACATAAAAGAGGAAATCATAACCTCCAGAAGTGAGACTTGCTGCTCTGACGAAAATAGTATCCGTGCTGGCTAAGTATAGTGGAATATACACCCACGCTTCAAACGTCGCATCGGTCAACGATCCGGTCCAAACAGGCAATTGATTTCCAAAATTCACGTACGCCCCCGTCCCTCCCGGAAAGTAAAGCGACCCCTCCCCCGCAAACGGCCCGAAAGAGCTAAATGCGACCGTATTAGCCGCAGTGGCCGTGTTCGACACGACGTACGCCGGAATGTTCAGACCGCTCGACGAAAAGTCCTGCGGAACGTACCGGTCTCCAGCGATTCCAGTGAGCGCCGGAGTCGCGACCGAACTCGAAAAAGTGGTGGCGGGCGAGATCGTCAGGCTCGGTGAGGTGTCGGCGGTGCCGTAGAGAGTCCATTCGCCAAACGGCAACGAATAGTTGTTAGTACCCGATGACATGATAGCACCTATGACCATACGGAAATAGCTGAAAGTCTGAGTTGCCTGGGCCTGGAACGTCAGGGTTTGTGGGGAAGTGGTCCAAGGAACAAATACCTGGCTGCTCACAAGCGTCCAGTTCAGACCATCGTTCGATCCTAGAACAAAGAAAGTTCCGGGGTCATATTGTATGTTGGCACCGTACACGGTATAACTCGACAGCAAGATTCGTGTGGGCAGCTGGAGTTGAATCCATTCACCCTTGTATACCGTTCCCTGGACATCTGTTGTCGTGACCGGACCTGTATAATTCCCGTACGTTATTCCGGCTCCACCGGGGTAATAGTTTCCAAGTGCATAATTCCAGTTCCAAAAAGTTGAAGTATTTTTGTCGAATGCATACCACGCTGGAACCGTCGAAGAGGAATATTCAGTACTCGCCCTAGCCTTGTAAACCCCTCCGTTAATCACGGTATCGTAGCCCGTCATGGCGGCAGGGGGCCAGGGCACCACGTTCGACGTGAGCCCCACAGAGTCCATGAAAACCTTGCCGTCCCCAGCCACGCTCAGCGCAGGAGTCCCGTTGTTGTCGCCGATCTCGAGCGTCTTTTGGAGGGGCGTGGCGGGGGTGGTCGTCAGCGCCAGGTAGCTGTTGTAGATTTCGGTGTTGCTCAGGGCGCGGTTGTAGACGGCGAAGGTGTTCATGGTTCCGTTCAAACACCGTAAAACCTGAGAAACTGGGGAAGTTGAGTTGGTCCCGTTCAAATCGCCACCGACACGGCAAACGGCAAGAGTTCTATCCGATGGAGACGAAAATGAGGCCGAAGCAACCTGAACACCGTTGACCCATAAGGTCATGAGCTGAGCCACGGGGTCATATCGAGCAGCCCCGATAAATGTGGTATTTTGGCCATAAATAGAGGATGTCGTTCCCGCGCCTGTTCCGGTCGCGCTTCCGGCGGGGTACAAGTAAAAGTACAAATTCTGAGAATCGTGCCAAGCGGCTATACTCGAACACGTTGTCGTATTAATATTATTGTTTCCAAACTCGAATATACGTTCGAAAGATCCGACAGTGCCAGTACTCTTAAATTTGAACACGGCCGTGAAACCCTGAGACGCGAGATTGAATGTTTGAGGTCCATACTCGATGTATTGCTTGAGCCCGCGGTCGAAGGTCAAGGCACCCGACTGGATCGTGGGGCTGTTTTGGCCGGCGCGCAAGAGGAACTGGGTCGCGCCCGTGGCTGAAGGACTCAGAGGGGCTGATGGGACTGTGAATGTCGCGTAGGAGGACGTGGAGCCCGTGTAGAGGGGCGTGCCGGTGGTGAGGCGGACGTCGGCTATGTAAACCGTCGGATTGGCGCCGCCACCGGAACCTAAACTTAGAGGTGCTGAAGTGGTTGCGGGCGTTCCTTGGACAGACTCATAATACGCAGCAGCTTGGAGCGTGCCGTTGCGATTGGCAACGATCTGAGACTGAACACCGTTGATGAAAATAAAAATTTGGCCAGAGGTCGAACACGTCATGGCGATGTGATTCCAGGTGTTTGCACTCAAGGGGGTCTGAGCGATGACGCTTTGAAGCGTAGAGTTGTTATAATAGTAGAACGTCGTGTAGCCCGTGACGTTTGAGCCGAAAGACCAATACACCGAACCACCCGAAGTCATCATTCCAAACGTGTACGGAATTTGGGTCGCTGTTGGAGTGGTCGCGTTCGTTCCCACGCCACCGCTAAACGTCGGGTAATTGACCCAGGCCTCAACGGTCATACCCGTCGTCGACCACTGGATCGTCGTGTTTGAATACACAGCCGTATTCTGAAGGTAATTGCCCGAAACGCCGTTTAGGTAAATAGACCCCTCCTTGTACAGGTCCGCGAAGGGGCTCTGCGTGACGGCAGGCACGGAGCCGGTCGCCGTGACGCCCAGGGAGTTGATGCCCGACTCCACGATCGCATAAGACCCCGGGTTCTGGTTGGCCGGATTCACCAGAGAGCCCGAGGCGTAGATCATCGCGTCAGACGGCAAAGCATGAGCCCTGAGCCCGTCCAGGGACTGGAACTGGCCCGTGGAGACTGGGGCCGCTGAGATGAGCGAGGTCATCTCGGGTCCGTTAATAGGAGCAGAGACTTTTAGTCTCGCCCGGCGGGACGCTCCGCGTCCCTTGGACGGAGGTTTTTTAGTCGTCGTCTGGATCCACATAAGCATCTGGGCGTCCAGCGACGGGTTGGGCCGGTGCCACGAGACCCGTGGGGCCGTTAGGATCCGTTCCTTCCTTTATGAATTTTATGGGTTTCTTCAAGCCACAAATAGCCTCTTCAGGGGTGATGACCTGTCGTTGGTCGTGCGGTGGCCAGTCCTTTGCCTTGGGGAAGAACTTTGCGGCCCGTCGATCAAATTCGTCGGGATCCATTACCTTAAGAGACGGCCACGTTTTTAACAGCGCTGGCAAGCAAGAAAACTTCGTGCCGCCTGTGTTCAATATTTTTCAGATAATTTGCGAGAGCATCACGTACGGCTATGTAATAGTACGAGAGGGGCTCTATGGTCCCTTTCCAGTGACGGTCCTTGAGGGCCACACCCGCAACCATTGATACCCACCCCTCGAACTCTTCATACTTTTGCCATCCCGAGAGTTCCAGGAAGGGCCAGAGACGCTCATGAAGCAAGAGGAGCATCAAAATGGTCAGGTTGTGGATGGTTATTGACGTGATTTGCCCTTGGCGCTTGATGTAGATGTTATCCGGGTAGAGTTCCAGGTTTTTCAGGACGATACACTTGTTTTCGGGGACGCTGAAGATTTGCTGGATGATGTTATTGATCCAGACTCTCTTGAACGCGTCAGCCTCTGGGCCCTTCACGTGACTCAGGTCCATATCGTCAAAGTCGTGGATGACAACGCCCTTCAGGAACGTCGGTGGTGCCCTGAGATATTTGGAGTCTGCTGGGCGTCCACATTGGTTTCGCCGTCCCACGTGACGCTCGTAGGCTGTCGTGCCGGCACGTTCCTTCGAAAAGTCCCGTCCGCAATGTTCACACACGAGGTTCTTGGTCGACCTGGGGCGTCCCATCCTGTCATGGCCTGAGAAAAGTTTGTAGAAGTTTCGTCCGCCTGGGGTCTCCCGACCACTATGGCCTACTACAATAATGTATTTTTAAAATTGTTTTTTCCTAGTACCCTCAATTGACCGTCTTGGGGTTCTTGAAATTTCTACAAATTATAGGGGGTCATGAAAGCCCTCAAGCCTCCATAAAGTCGGTAAAGTCCCTGCGAAGCAGAAGTTTTACCGAGTCTATGAATTTCCATCTAAAAATCAAACCTGACTGAGCAGGTTGTCGACCCGTGAGCCAGTCACTGGGGCCTGAACCACGACCGTGGGATCCACCGGCCACTCGACCTGCGTGGGGTCCGTCACAGAGTCGGGCAAGTCCCTGAGTTCCTGGCGGTACGCGAACCAGGCGTCCTTCTTAGCCTGACTGAGGTGCGCGTCAGCCAGGGCGACCCAGTCAGAGGCCTGGAGGAGGGCGTTGCGGCGGGAGCGGAGGTCGGCCCATGCTTGGGCGGTCTTGGCGGCGAGTTTGGCATCGTCTGCGACCAACGTGACCTCCTCGCCGTCCTGAACGCCCTTCACGGTGTCCCAACTTAGACCATCTGGAACGGGCAGGCGAATACCAGGGGTCACGGGAACTATGGGCGAGTCTGAAAAGTACCAGTCAGAGACGGCCAGGGTGTTGGAGTCGAGGATGACGATGACTTGGCTCATTACTAGTAGAAACCTAGAAGTTTCTACAGCTCCGCACTGAATCCCAAGAAAGCACTAGTAGTGTTATTTGCTTCGGCGACAGTTGCGTAACCGGCCGTGCCACCGGTGCCAGTCCACGCAATCTGAATCTGGTTAGTAGTCCCCGTCCACAAACTCATAGAAGTAGGTGTGAAATTTGCGGCCGATGCTAGAATAAACGTGCTCGGTGCCGAGTTTGATGATAGAGTCGGATTCGTTCTCATAGGAACTATTAGAGGTGTCGTGGTGTAAGCACCAATGGTGCTTTGCATGAATCCTATTCCAAACGATTGGTAACTTCCACCACCGGAAGTGCAATTAAATTGCTGATAATACCTCTGACACAGCGCCAGTTCGGTCGCGTACGGCCGGAACTCGAACGGCGTGGCGACCGTGCCCTTCTCGAGCTGGACGCCGGTCAATTGAACGTAGTTTCCGGCGTTTTGAATCCACGGGTAACAGTTTGTGGCTGTGCGTACGGAAGTGCTGCCCCATGCGTTCGGTGTGCTCGTCTGAAGATTGGTCGGAGCGACTCCAAACATGGTGAGATCCACGCCCCTTGAATTGTCTCTACTCCAACTAGACCCATTTGGTGGAGGTGGAATTGTGAACGTGACGTACTGCCACGTATTCGTCGTGTTGTAAGTGAACGTCGCCACGTAATACACACTGGACGACAGCATGGCGGGCATGACGCTTCCGGAGGGGACGTTCGATTTGAACCAGAAACTCAGGGTAACGGGGCTACCGAACGAAGTACCCCAATTCCAGTCTGCAATATTGTAACCCTCGATAGGATGGAATATCTGGGGATACGAACCGGTCAAAACGGATGGCTGAAGACCGTTCGTACATGTGTACGTAATCGAGTTTGAAAACCCGAGCTGGTACGGCGTGTCCGACGCCGTCAGGGCGTTTACCGTGTATGTGAATCCCGGAGTTCCGGAAGAAACTCCCGGAAACTGACACAGGAAGCGGTCTGCTAAGTATGAAGCTGTTGATAACGTTAGACTCGTCCCCCTCTGCGCGATCCTCATGTCGCCGTTGATGATGCGATTCCTGAAGGAGCCCATGCCCGCGCCTCCACTGATCGTACCGCCCACGACCAAGTCGCCGGCAACCTCGAGGGAGCGCTGGGGGTTGGCGATGCCGACGCCGACCTTGCTGTCGTTGGTGATGCACAGGGACTCTTCGGTGCCGTTGAGGGTCCATGTATTAACGTTTGTAGCACTACTCGAACCCTGGTATGGTATAACGTTCACGACCATTCTGTAATAGTTGTACGCCTGTGTGGCACTCACAGTAAAGGTCTGGACGCTTCCACCACTCAAACCAGTTCTAGAATCCACGAGAGTCCAGTTGGTTCCATCACGACTTCCCAAAATATAAAACGTCGAAGGAGCCGAGTTACCAGGTCCGTACAGCACATAACTCGAAAGAATAATTGAAACTGGAAATTGAATTTGAATCCATTCTCCAGCGTAGGAATTGCCCAATGTGTCTACAGTTCTCACCGAACCCGTATATGCCTGGGGATTTGTGAGTGCGTATACACCCGCAGTCGAAGCCCATGCAGTCGAGTTATTACCGTCAAGGGCGAGCCAAGCCTGAGTGGAAGATCCGGAATACTCCGTACTCGCACTCACCACATACTTACCCTGCCCATAAGTCACCGCGGTATTACCCGTCGTATCAAGGAGGTACGAAGACATGGGCGCCGGGGGGTACGACTGGATTGTACGCGTGGCACCGAGACTCGTGGAGTTCAAGCCACGGCCCTGAATCTCGAGAGTCGTGCCTGGCTGTTGGGCCAGTGATTTGAGGAGCAAAAGAGTGTTGGAATCGGTTGTGAAGGGGGCCGTCGGGACCGTGTAGCTCGAACCAGTGTAGCGAGCAACATTAGAAACGCGGAGGTCGGCGAGGTTGCCTGTGATTTGGCCACGCGAGAAGGTTCCGCCGATCTGGGTGCTATAGTCGGTCACGAATGAAGGGGCAGACGCAGGGGTCAATGGGACCGCACGGCCACCGGCGCCGAGCCAAACTGTCGAACCGTCGTACGAGGCCACAACGTGGGTCCAGGTGTTGACGGGAGCCGAGGGGCCGGTCGTGACGAGGCCCGTCGTGTTGTATTTGATGAGGAAGGCGTCCGTACCACCCGCCGAAATAGGCAAAGTGTATGAAGAGGCTGATGCGGTCGTGTCGAGGTTGCGGAGGGTCACTGCGCTTGTGGTTTGATAGTAACCGGCGACGTAGAGGTTGCCGCCAGCATCAACTGTAATCGAAATACCAGCGTCATTTGAACTTCCGTTGATGTATGAATACGCCACGACGCTACCAGATGAGTTGTACTTGATGATGAAGGCGTCTGATATTGTTGAAATTGGAAGCGAATAAGATGACGTCGATGCAGTTGTGTCCAGATTACGGAGGGTCACGGTCGCTCCTGTGCTTGAATAGTACCCGGTAAGGTACAAATTGCCCGATGAATCAACGGCGAGTGAAAACCCCTGATCAGTAGATGCGCTGTTAAAATAAGTGTAAGCCACTACACTCCCCGATGAGTTGTATTTAACGAGGAACATGTCAAGACTTTGTGAAATAGGAAGCGAGTACGAGGAAGTCGAGGCGGTCGCGTCTATATTGCGGAGGGTCAAAGAAGAACTGTTATAGGAACCTGTAAAATATACATTGCCCGAAGAGTCAACTACGATAGAATTTCCTTGATCATTCCCAATACTTCCGTTAATGTACGAATACGCCACGACACTTCCAGCCGCACTGTACTTGACAATGAAAGCATCCGAGCCGGCCGAAATGGGTAGAGAATAAGAAGAAGTCGATGCGGTCGTGTCGAGGTTACGCAGGGTCACGGTCGAGGAACTGGCGTACTGCCCGGCAACATACACGTTCCCGCTCGCGTCTACGGCAATCGACTGACCCGCATCAGAAGCTGTCCCGTTAATATACGAGTAAGCTACAACACTCCCAGATGAATTGTACTTGATGATGAAGGCGTCGGCTGCCGCCCCACCTGTAACTATAGGTAAAGAGTATGAAGATGCTGAAGCGGTGGCGTCCAAGTTGCGGATGGTGACCGTCCCAGTGCTGAAGTAGAATCCGGTGACGTACAAGTTTCCTGATGAATCGACAGTGAGAGATAGACCGCCATCAGTTGACGTTCCGTTAATGTACGAATACGCCACGACACTTCCCGAAGAGTTGTACTTGACTATGAATACGTCAACACCAGATGAAGCGGGCAAGGAATAAGCCGAGGTAGAAGCGGTCGTGTCGAGGTTGCGAAGAGTTAAGGTTCCACTTGTGTTAGCATAACGACCTGTAACATAAATGTTTCCAGATGAATCTACAGTGATGGAGTTTCCATAATCAGTAGACGTTATCCCATTAATGTACGAATACGCCACGACGCTTCCAGCCGCGTTGTACTTGACGATGAATGCATCCGAGTTGCCCGAAGAAATTGGCAGAGAGTAGGCCGAGGCCGTGCCATCCATGTTACGAAGGGTCACGGTCGAGGAACTGGCGTACTGCCCGGCAACATACACGTTCCCGCTCGCGTCTACGGCGACCGAATTGCCCTGATCGGCCCCGTCCCCAGCCAAGTACGCCGCCCCGCGGACCTCACCGGCCGTCGCCTTCGAGTCGAAAAACACGTTCGAGGTCGAGTTGATTCCGAGGGACCAGTCGTAGCCCGTGGACGTGTTGGAGCGCGAGACGATGTTGGCCGTCGCCGTCGTCGGGTAGACCCACCCCTCAATAGTCCACGCGTTCGCCCAAAGGTTGGTGGTCAGAGCACTGCTCGCCGCATTGCCGTAATCGATGTAGCCCGTGCCGTCGAACCGGATCGAGTCGAAAGTAGAGTACGAAGAGTACGGGCCCGCGGTGTTACTTGTAACACCACCGACGACCACGGGCTCGGCGCCATAAGCAGGAGTCTGTGCGGAAAGGACCGGAACGTCGAAGAAGGACGGGTACGTGGGGAGAGGGTACTGGGACTCGAGTTGCCAGGCGACGGTCGCGCCGGCGGGGACGGGCCCGAGGTTGGGGTTGGGTGTGAAGTTGCCCGACGAATAGACGTTGCCGAGACTTGGTGAGCCCGAAGTACCAAAGACGAGGCGGGCCTTGGCGATGGCGAAATTGGGGCCTTGGCCGCTGTAATACTGACCAACTGTAAGAGGGCAACCTGAAGTGATCACGATAGACGGAGGAACACTTGGCGCGACGGTTCCATTGCCCCCCGCCGGTGTATAATTTTGACCTGTTCCGGAAAGAGTTACGAATGTACCATTAATGGCCATATACACGTTGGAACCATTTGACTGAACCATAAGGTGATTCCATGTTCCGGTTGTAATTGCGCTTGAGGACACTAGGGCTTGACCTCCGCCTCCAGAATTCCAATAAAACGAGACTTGACCCGAGGTTGTGGGTCCAAGTGCATAATCTAAAGATGTTGCGGATACTGTGGGAGACATGCGCCCCATCATAAACGGATAACTCGCTACGTTGAACAGGTTCGAATTAGCAAGGGACGCATAATTGACCCAAGCCTCCAAACAGAACCCGTTGGTCTTCCAGTTTGTGTCGTAGGCCGTGTTGACCGCGCTGTAATAAGACCCCACCGTCCCCGGCAAGGTCAAGCAAGGTCCATAGGGCGAGGTCGAGGCGCCCGGGAAGTACTGGTTGTTCAGGCTCATGAGCAGGGTAGGAGGTCCGGTTAT
>Ga0222712_10003919_pt1 | contig 15899 bp, 10 predicted proteins | sample C33_657DmetaG_FD_165043 | JGI IMG/M metagenome (GOLD analysis project Ga0222712, IMG submission 165043) | Estuarine water microbial communities from San Francisco Bay, California, United States - C33_657D | ecosystem: Environmental > Aquatic > Marine > Unclassified | place: USA: California... | reverse complement strand
TGTGCGTCGGTCGGTCGGTCGGTCTCGGTCCGCGAGGTCAAAGAGGGACGTCATTCGTGACGCATCGACGACATCGAGGAGCGATTGGACGACCGCGAATGACGACGAGGGAGAATGAGACGTTTTACGGTGATTTCACGTCCACGCACGCGCGATTTACGACGCGAAACGACGGTGTCATCATGAGATCTTCCCTACACTGATTCCTCCCATCATCGCGATTCGACGTCCGAGGCCTGCGTCCTCCTGACGCTCGCTCGTTGAGTCATTCACTCACCGACTCCGTCGCCCACGTCCTCCGTCGTCCGAGGACGTCGACGCCCGGTCGCACGTCGTGTCGCGTGGGGGACGTCATGAGTCAATGACTCGACACGATGTCCCCATCGCGCGCTCGAACGACGTCGTCGTCCCATCGACTCGCTCGTCGAATGATTCGTCAAAAATCGAGCGATGACGTTCGAAGCGAACGACGAACGAACGGGCGATCGTTTCATGGTTTATATCGACGCCGTGACGTGACGTGACGTCACGTCACGTCACGTCATCGGAGGCGCGATTCGGTGAAATCAACGCGAAGGCCACGGGGCATCGATCGGATCGATCGATCGATCGATCGATCGATCGATCGATCCATCGATCGATCGCGCGTGCGATGAGAGATAAAAACGACCACGACGATCATTCTCCGTTCATTCACCTCGCTTTCACGTTCATGGAGGCGACATCGTGCGTGCGAAAGCGTGATGGAATGACATTCGCGCGCTCGACCGACGTCGGTCGTCGAACGCGCGAGCGCGTTGCGTCCGTGTGCGTGCGTCTCGCTGTGCGTTGCGTCGAGCGCGTTCGCTTTTCGTGATGGATGCGTTCGACGCGCGCGTTCGTGGGCGTGATTGATGGAATGTATTCCATGAATCGCGCGCGTCCGTCGCGTTCGTCCGTCGCGTTCGTCGGTCGCGAACGCGTACGTTCGCGCGACGACGTTTCGTTTCCAAAATCAAATTTGCGCGTAAAACGCATGCACGAATGAAATCACACGTCGTCGGTCGTTTTCTCTTCGTCCGTGTTCGTCTTCGATGAGCATCGACGACATTCGCGTTCGCCTTGAGCGTCACATCGCGACCACCCATCATCATCATCATCATCATCATTCGGTCATCATGCCACCACCACCGAACGCGCATGCGGCGCAAACGCTGTTCAAACGCGGGAACAAATCATCCTCGACGTCAAAGCGAGATATCGAAAGCGATCGCGCGTTCGTGCGCGCGATGACGGCGCAAAACGCAGACGCCTGGCGCGCTCCGCGCGTCGCGCGCGCCGCGAACGTCGTCGTCGCCGTCTGGCGCGCCGACGAGGTCATGGCGGAAGTCGTGCGCGATCGCGGCGGACACGTCTATCGATTCGGCACGCGCGAGAATGGGCGAACGATGTTATTCGCGGAGGAAATCGCGTTTTTAGTGGAGACCGAACGCGCGGTGGTGTTCGCGAGCGAGCGCGCGAGCGAAGCGCTCAGCGTTCGCGGGACGTTAGCGTTGCTCGACCAAGCTCGGGTCACCGCCGAGCGCTACGCGACGTACGCAAAGTTGTGTCGATTAGGATTCACCGTAAGACGATTCGGGGCGTCGTGGGTGTCGAATGAATGCGAAGACGGTGGAATGAAAACGAATGGGTTCGCGCGCGACGACGCGAGGCGACGGGACGCGAAGGACGACGAAGCGAAAGAGGATGATGAAGCGCTCGCGAACGCGGGTGACGAACGCGAACGGGAAGTGAAACGGAGGAAAGTGGAACGCTCGAGCGCGGAGGATGTCGATCAAAGGGTTGAGGAGATGAACGGGGGGAAGTCGCGTTCGGTTCGCGCGCGAGCGAGGCGATGGTGGCCGCGGTCGGGCGCGCGCGAGCACGCGTGGCTTGGACCGGATATCGACCGCGCGTGCGAGAAAAGCGCGATGACGAAAGCGAAGGCGATCGACATCGTCCCGACGTTCGAGGTGTACCAGCCGAATAGAAAATTTAGCAAAAAAAGCCCCGACGCGGTGAGCTTTTACGTGTACGAGTCGTCGGCGAGGCCGCTCGACGGACGCGAGGCGCGAGCGTTGCTCGATCGCGCCGAAGGCGTGCCCGTGCGAATTGCGACGTGTCGTCAATCCACCGTGGTGATGTTCACCCTAGCCGCGCCCGCGGTGTATTAGCTCATGAGCGCGTAGTCAAGGTTCTCATTCGTACGCGTTCGCGACGCCAGACTTTAGACTTTTTCTCGTCCTCACTCACCGTCATTCGCGCCCTCGCTCGGCGATCATCGCTGTCGTTCGATGAACGCCAACGACGATGACCTCGACGCGTTTCGTCATCACGTGGAGCACACCGTGGAGGTAGCGCTCAAAGCTCTCCCGGCGTCGAGCGACGCGCTCTCGACGCTCCGACGGTTACGCGACGACGCCGCGGACGCCGCGAGAATCACCCTCGGGCTCACGTATTGTCACCCCGACAAGGCGAGCGATGGATTCAATGGATTAAACGCATCGAATGACGATTCACGAGCGTTGGCGTCGCCGTCGAACGACGCGTTCGCTGCCCTCTTGTCGACGTTGGGCGGGGTCGAGCTCGCGCGCGAACGCGCCGGCGAGCGTCGCCGCGAGTCGGGGACCACGCTCTGGCGCTCGTGCGATGGCGTCGTTTTCGTCGCGTCATCGGCGAAAACGCGCCGCGAGATGACGTCGCCGACCGTCGTCGATCGGAGCGAACGGGTGATGAGTGAGAATAGGAGCTCGAGAGACGCGTCGACGCAGTGTCCCGAGCTGACGTTTGAGCTCGCGTCGCGCGAAAGCGATGGACGAACGCACGGCTCGCTTTGCACGAACGGGGAGGAGAAAGAATCGATGCGTGCGCGGGAGAAACACGCGAAAGCGCTCGGAGATTGGGGCGTGAGCGAGGTGATTGGGGAAATCGCTCGCGTCGTCGCTTCGCTCGGCGAGAAGGATGTTTTCGTGGTGTGTGAAGGCTTGGATGAAAACACAGATGAGCGACGAGGGCGAGACGTTCGCGACGCGTTGAGCGCACTGACGGGAATAGATGCAGCGAACGTGTTGTTTTGCGCGAAATCGTTCGCCGAGGCTTTGGAAGAGGAGACGGGCGAACGCGAACGGGACGAAGCGTCGTCGTCGGATGGACGACAAGGACAGGATCGAGGCGGCGGGTGGTTCGCACAGCGCGGCGGCGCGAAGAAGCGAGTGAACGCCATGGGTGCGTTGAAATCGCGTCTGGCGTCGTGGCGCGCGAAGTTAAGGCGAGATCGAGCGGCTAAGTACCGGGACGCCGAATACGAAATCGAGAGCGAACGGGCGCGATTCTGGGCGTCGTTTCTCCGCCTAGATGATGCATCGGTCACCGAAGACGCCGCGATGGCGAGCGTCGAATCGAGTGAAGCGTTGACGGAGGCGGTGAAGTTTGAACACCAGTCCATGGCGACGATGCACAAGTTTTTAAAAATCGCTATCGAGGGAGTGCCCGCGGCGGGCATTCCTGGCGCTCAGACGATGGCTTGGAGACACTTTCAAAAGTATCCCAAGCCTGACCGCGCGCCGTTGATGCGCGCCGCGTCGTCGCTCGGAGTGATTGAATATGCTGCGGCGGTTGTGTCGGCCTGGCTCACGCCCGGACCGATGGGCGCGCTCGCCGCGCACTTGATTAATCGGTTTCGAGCGTGCTTGTTCTTGGCGTGTTTATCCGGCGCATCCGTGCTCGACCCAGCAATCGTGTCCACGGCGCTCGCCCTCGCCGCGGGAGCGGATAAGGAACATTTAGAAATGTCACCGGTTATTCGATTCGTGGCGAACGTTGAAGGCGATTCGAGTGACGAAGAATCTGGCGCCGAGGATGATTATGCCGAGGCGCTGACTGTGACTGTCGACGGCGAAATCGCGACGATGACCGTCGACGGCGAAATAGCAGAAGGCGACCAGGCGTCGTCATCAACGTCGTCGCCCTACGCCGGATTGTCAACGCTCATGAGAGCCGCGCTCGATCGCTCGCTCGCCGAAGACTCAGATTTGAAATGTCGCGCGTCAAAGACGCTCGCCAAGTTGTCCAAAGCTGCGAACCGTGCGGTGCTCAAAAGTCGCCGCCGCGCAATGAAAATTGCGTGCGACGCCAAAGCCGAAGCGATTTCAGCCAAGAAGCTCGCCTACGACGACGCCGAGGCCATGGCTCGCCGAGTATTTGGCGACGCTTTCGCTCGCGACGTTGCACGAGAGGTATCGGCGCTTATTTGTGGGCCAAAATTTCTCACACACGAAGCGCACGACGTGGCGAACATCTGCAACTCGACATTTGCCGAATACGTTGCCGCGGCGGCGTTGGATATCTTTTTGCCAATGGTGTACGAGCACGAAGCTGAAACTCGAGCGCTCGAAGCGAAAGCTACGGTCGAAGCCGAGGCGGCGGCGGCGGTGGCTGCCAGAGCCGCAGTCGCTGCGCTCACGACGAAAAACGCGTTTGTGACATTGACGCTGAAGTTTGTTTGCAGAACAAGCGATCGGATCGATGGCGATGGCGTCATCCACGAGGCGGCAACTACATCCGACATCGTAGCCGAAGCGGATTACGTCGAATGCGCTCTCGCGGTGACACGAAAGCCAGGTGTTGTTGAGCAGTTCTTTTACACGTCAAAGGTCATCAGCGCTAAGACCGCGGCACTGACGACGAGCACGGCGGAGGTGGCTAAATCGAGCGCAGAGGCCGTGAGCGAATGGGCGACCAAGACGACGGATTCCGTGTTCAAAGAAACCAATAGAGGAATCGAGCTCGCATCTGAAAACGCCAAAGCGTCGATTGAGAGCGCGAAGATTGGGCTGGAATCAGCTTCCGCGTTCCTCGCGCGTACGACGAGCTCTCTGAAAGAATCTGCGACGTCAAGCGCGTCATCCATCAGCACCGCATTCGGCGCTTTGACGGCAAGCGACGGGTCGGTTGAAACGGTGTCCATCGATGTCCGCTCGCTCCCGGCGCAGCGCATCGTCGCCGCGTTGGAGAGCGCGCATGTCGACCGCGTCATCGTCGAGTACCATTTGTTGCTGAAAATGCCGATTGATCTGGTATTTTCCAAGGAGCTCAAAGATGTTGTCGCCGAGCTTCGCGAGGATTCATCCAAATTCATCGCCTACAAGGATGACGAGACGGTCACTCGAGCGATTCAGAGATTGCTCGAGCTCGTCGTTGAGACCGGCGACAGAGATGCCATCGCTGAGCTAACGAAACTTGGCGTCATCCCGCGCCCGAAATCAAAGGCTCAAGCAAAGCTCGAGGCGTTGCGGGACCAATTCCGTCGCGACGCCCCGAGCGCGGCGAGCGCGTCGTCCACCGAAAACGGCGACGAAACCAACGCCGCCGCGGACGTCCCGATCGCGAATTCTTACTCCAGAATTCTCTCCGCCGTGGACCCGCGAACGTGGACGTTCGCCTTTGCGCCGAAAACCTCCCCGTCGAGCGCCGGGACGCTCGATGCGGAATCCGCTGCGAAACCGCACGACGTCGACGCCACGACTTCACCGCTCACCTAGATATTAGCCATGTGACGTCGAACACCGCTCGCGAGGGTCGTCGCGTTTTAGAAAGCCCAGTCGCCGCTCGTCTTCGCCGCGCTCGTTCGATGCCATCAGGGTTTGGGCGCGGCTGCAAACCCCAGTCCTCGACCCCCGAGCTCGGTGTCTCGTCGCCATGCCCACGGTGCGCATCGATCGCGCGTCGAGCGAAGGTCCTCGAACGCCGCGAGTTCGATCGCGATCGAGCGCCGATGGAGCGATGAATGAAATGTGTGCTCGCCGGCGTGCGGATACCGCGGTGACTGACTTTGCGGCTCGCACAGGTGAACCTCAATCGCGACGAACTGTTCGCGCGCCTGGGAAAGACGTACAGCGAACAAGAATTCGATGAGTTATGCTTCGAGTTCGGGGTCGAGCTCGACGAAGTGACGAGCGAACGCGCGATGGAGAATAAGTTTTTAGGGAACGTCACGAACGGGGCGAGCGCGGGTGGCGATGAAGTGATTTATAAGATAGATATCCCAGCGAATCGCTACGATTTGTTGTGCATGGAGGGAATATCGCGAGCATTGAATGTGTTCAAAGGCACGATGCCGACGCCGACGTTTCGAACGGTGGAGCCGAAAAGCGGGCCACGGGAACGGTTGGTCGTGAAGGCGAGCGCGATGTTAGTCAGGCCGTTCGTCGTGTGCGCGGTTTTGCGAGGAGTGACGTTCACCAAGGCGCGTTATGAGTCGTTTATTGACTTACAGGATAAGTTGCACCAGAACATTTGCCGTCGACGGTCGCTGGTGGCGATAGGGACGCACGACTTGGCGAAGATTAAAGGGCCATTTACGTACGAAGCGCAGTTGCCAGAGGAGATCGAGTTTGTGCCGCTCAAGCAGGATAAAAAATTCAACGCGCGAGAATTGATGGAGTTTTACAAGCACGATCAGAAGTTGAAGCACTTCTTGCACATCATCGAAGGGAGCGCTGTGTACCCTGTAGTGCGAGACTCAACGGGCACGGTGCTGTCATTACCGCCGATCATCAACGGCGCGCAAAGCGCAATTTCGCTCAGCACGAGAGATGTGTTCATCGAGTGCACGGCTACAGACTTAAACAAGGCGAATATCGTGCTGAACACGATGGTGACGATGTTCAGCGAGTATTGCGCAGTGCCGTTCACCGTTGAACCGGTCGACGTTGTGGATTGCACCGGTAAAGAGATGACATACCCCGACTTTATGACTCGATTCGTCGACGCCGATGTGGATTACATCAACAAACGTATTGGCACGAACATTGATCGCAAAACCATGGCGGCATTACTATGCCGCATGCAACTCCCAACGAAGCTCGGTGCAGATGAAAAATCCTTGCGAGTGGAGGTTCCGCCGACGCGTTCAGACATCTTACACCCGTGTGACATCGCCGAAGATGTTGCCATTTCGCATGGCTACAACAACATCGCGCGGACGGTACCGACTGCGTACACGATTTCGTCGGCGCAACCGATTAACAAGTTTTCCGATGCTATTCGCGATGAAGTCGCTCGTAGCGGCTTTAGCGAGGTGTTGACTTGGATCTTGTGTTCGCACGATGACAACTTTGCCAACGTCAAGCGCGAGGACGACGGAAATAGCGCTGCGATCGTGGCGAATCCTTCGAGCCTGGATGTGCAGGTTGCGCGGAGTAGCTTGCTACCTGGTGTTTTGAAGGCGCGCGCGGCCAACACCGATGCACCGATGCCCTTGAAGCTCTTCGAAGTTGGTGACGTGGTAGTTTTGGATCCCAAATCTGACGTAGGCGCGAAAAATTCTCGCCGACTGTTAGTGCTCTATAGCAATGTCAGCAGCGGTTTCGAAGTCGTGCAAGGAGTGTTGGATCGAGTTATGCAGGTCGCCGGCGTCGCGACGTTTGACGGCAAACAACCAGGATATGAAGTCGTAGAGGCAAATGAACCGACGTATTTCCCGGGTAGACAAGCGTATATCGTGCGCGAAGGGATTAAGATTGGTATCATAGGTATCGTGCACCCTGATGTGTGCGCAAACTTTGGCATAACGACGCCGACGTCAGTGCTCGAACTCGAAATTGAACATCTCATGCCAAAGAAAAAGTAATCGAACCTTGGCAGTAGCTCTCGCGAATGTGGTAACGATTCAAGTCTAATTTGCGTTTTGCAAATCTTCTAAGTACTACTTCGAAGTCGCGTGCTTCGCGCGTCACTTCTTTTTACCTTTCCTCTTTGTGCTGGAGGTTCGCTTCACCGCTGCTCCGCTTCGTCCACCGCCGCCGATGTTAAAACTTCCGGGTGCGAGCGCAGGGGACTTACTCCCCGCTCCCGAGGGCATGCCGCCGCCGATACCTCCAATTTGCATCGCTGCCGCACCTGCAGCTGGTGAATAGCTCCCGATGAGTTTCAACTGTTGAAGTTCTTTTCCAGACAATTTCTTTTTTGTTGGCTGGGTCTTCCCGGTTAATCGAGCGGTAGATGTTGGCATCGCGCTTGACGGCATGGCCGCGCGCGCGTTGGCCGTGACCATGCTTGCTACGGGCAGCATCGTCCCGAGAAGTTGACCTCCTGGGGTCAAGCTCGCTGAGGGCATGCCATTTCCGCTCGGAGCCATCATGAGCGCTTGGTCCGCCAACTCGACCGGGCTCAGTACCGCTCCACAAATCGCCTGAACGTCGCGCCACGAACGGTGCGGCAGCGCAGTGCGAGACTTGTCCATTCCAAGGCGTTCGAGCTTGGCCGCTTTACGGATCTTAATGTGCTTCGCCATCACGGCGCACGAGCGGTCAAAGTGAATGCGCACCGTTTCATCCTCAACGGGAAGTGCACGAGCCATCAAGTTGCGTGCGCTGCCCTTATTGAGGTTGAGAGCGGCGATGGCATTTTCGTCTTGCTCAGTCTCAGCTAACTGTGTGAGATGAGAGAAGCGCCAGCGACAGTGCTCCATACGGTGGTATACACCCTTGATGGGCGAGCTCGCGGCGAAAGAGTCGGTGATGAGCGCCCAGTTCGATCCAAACTCGTGCACAATCGCGCACAACAGCTGATCTTCCATTGGCGACCAAGGACGCATAGTGCCCGCCTTGCGCTTTTTCTTTTCTTTCACGCGCTTGCTGTCCAAACCCATGCCAGAGCGCTTCGGGATGGGCACGCCAAACTCCATATCGGCCTCGTGCCCAGCGACGCCAAACTGAATGAACTCTCCACGCTTGTTCTTCTTTCGTTTGCCCTTGGCATCCACCATGTAGCCTTCTTCGTCGAAATAAAAGCCTCGCGACGCGGCGGCGGCCAAAAAGGTGCGCCGCTCCTCCATGGTCTCCCGGTGCGCTTCTTCTTCGGCCTGGTAACGAGCCGCTTCAACAAGAGCCCGAGCACGCTTGCGCTCATTCTCTTCCCATCCGCGCAAGCTTCGTTCGTACTCTGCGAACTTATGTGCCTCAATTTGCATGGTTTCTCGGTACGCGCGTTCGTTCAACAACGGCACCGAGTCATACAAGATTGGCATGAATTCCTCTACTAAGGGCGGCGTCTGCGGGGCAATCAAACCCATGTCCATGTCCATCCCATCAATCTCAAGCGCTTCGGCGAGCGCCATGCGAGACTGCTTATCGACCTTGACCGGTGACTCGTCGTAGTCTTTGGCGTCTTCTTCAGCGTCTGAGTCTTTGCCGTTCTTACCACCTTTGCCCCGCGTCGGCTTGGCGACAACCTTGGGCTTCTTGAACTTCTGACGCGCCTTCTGACGTTCTTTCGCATCTTTTGCCTCCTTGATCTCAATCGCGTCGCGCACTAAATCACGTTTCATTTCAACCATGGCCATGTGCAGCTTGTTCGACGCCCAGGAGTCGATGACTTTCAATCCCGGCGGCGGCGGTGGCGAAGCGGTCGAAGCGGTGGTTTCCACCGCCGTTCCTAGCGCTGGGGTAGATTTTTCGTCATCTCCAACCGCCACTACCACATCCGTATCACCCTCGTTCACATCTTCGTTCTCGTCGTTCTCGTCTTCGATGTCAATCAGTTCGTCAGCGTGCGGCAGCGGCTTTTCCTTGGCGCGTTCCCACGCGTCGGCCCAAAACGCGGCGATTTCGCTCGCGACCGACGCGCATCGAAGCTTCCTTCGATTCAACTCCGCGTCTTCTGCGCTCATAGGTACGCCTCCGCAAGATGCCGCGAGATGTGAAACTTGCCTCGACGTTTCTTGCTTCCAGTCTCGCTCGCTCGCAAAGTCTCGCGCCAACCACGACATCTCCGTGAGCACGTACTCCCAATGACTTTTTCTTCGACTCTCATCGTGCGTCTTCACGTTCGCTCGCGCATCTAACGCTCGAATCTTCTCTCGAATCGCTTTCGCGCGCGCTATGATCATATCCTCATCCTTCCTCCGTCGCGAGCGGTCTCCCTCCGTCTCCTCCTCGTCGCTCGACGTCGACGCCTCCGTCTCCGCCGCTCGCGCTCTCTCCTGTCGCCCCATATTCCTTCTTCTCCCTCGTCCCCAGGGCACACTTTTTCTTATTCGTCCTGCGTACGTTTCAACGCGCGAAATCATCGTCAGAGTCGCGCGCATTCCTTCAATTCATTCCATTCATTCGCGCATTCGCACACCGCGCGCGCACACACCACCGCCATCGTCGCATCGTCGCCAACGCCTCGCCGCGCGCGCTCACGCGACCGCCCAACGGCGTCATCGCTCCAACGCGCGTGACGACGGAAATTCATCATCACAATTCACGTGATCGATCAACGTCTCTTCCCCGCTCGATCGCACTAGATCGCATCGCATCCGATCGATCGCCCGCGCGCGATTCAACGCCAATCGATCGCCCCAAATCGCGATTCCACGCGATCGATCGCTTTCGCACCTCACTCCGATGACAGAACGAATGCGCGTACGGAATAATAAAACAAAAAAAATCCAACGCGACGTCGCGTCGACGACGCCGCTCGTCGACGCTCGGCGACGCGCGTCGCCCTTCGTCGCGCGAGTTCGACGTCGCCGAGCGATGCGCGCGTGGACCTAGGTCGACGCGTAACCCTATGACCTAAAACCGAAGGGGTATGGGGATGGTTTAGGGCTTTCGATGTCGTCGTCGAGTCGATCGCGCGATCGACGAGCGCGAGAACGAGCGCGAGCGCGAGCGCGAGCGCGAGCGCGAGCGCGCGCGCGCGCGTGGAATCGAAATCAATCGATCGATCGACTTCGAACGAACTCGATTCGATCGCGCGCGCGTCGTGTTTGCGCGACCGAAGCGTGAACGTGCGCGACGCGCTCCTGTCGTTGCACGAGCGCACGCGGACTGAATACCCATAGGAAACGTCCGTCGTTTCGACGACGCGCGTTCGTTCGCGTGTAATAATACGTCAAGCGCACGCGCGGTGCACATTCGGGGAGAACACCACCGCGGTCGCTTTCGTACAAATACGCGCACATTCGTACAAATACGCGCACATTCGTACAAATAAGGGCAAATTCTGTTCTAATCAGACCATGTTTTCTTTCTCGAATTTCTCGATCGATCGAATCGAATCGATCGATCGAATCGAATCGAATCGATCGATCGATAAAAAAACATATTAAAACACGCGAGAAATCGATCGCATTCGCGAATCGTCACGCGCGTTCGCCCGAATCGATGGCGACGACGTCGACCAATGACGACGACCGCGAACGCGACGCACGCGTGAAAACGAATTCATCGCGCGAATCTCTCGCCCTCGCGCGCGCGATCGCGTGTGAATTCGCGTCGATCGAACGCGAATTACACGAATCATCCAACGCCATGGCATCGGCGATGAAATCATCGCAATCGAACACCTTGGACGCTTTGGACGCCCTCGTCGAGGCGAGCGCACGAGCGTGCGCGTCGTGCGACGCGACTTCACGCGCGTTCACGCGCGCGGTCGCGGACGCACGCCAGACGGCAGATGTGATGCATGAGGTGGAGCGCGCGCGGGCGGGGGCGGCGCGCGCGCGCGCGCGCGCCGAGGATTTGGAATCCATCGTCGATTTGTACCTACGGCGTCGATCGTGATCGATCGCGCGCGTGTAAGGATGTTTATACGAACGAGATTGATCGAACGCGACGTCGAATTGGAAAATCGACGCCGGCGAACGCGCGATCATGGAAGGGAAAGAGGCGCGTCGCGTCGCGCGCGGGACGTCGCGGCGGACGCTCGCGACGCCCCATCGCGCGTCAGAGTCGCGCGCACCATGCGATGCGTCGCGTCGACGTTCGCTCGTCACGCGCGCGTCGACGTCGATCGCGAGCGATGTCGAATGCGAAACGTCGCGCGACGCTCGAGTGAGGTCGCCGGCGACGCGCGCGAGTCGGAGGCGCCGAGCGCGTCGAGGGCGATCGTGGACGTCGCCGGCGGCGCGCGAGCGATCGTGGACGTCGCCGAACGCTACGCCTCGCTTCGCACGTTACAATCGCTCGTCGTGGCGGTGGTTTTAGTGCGCCACGTCGCGAGCGCGCGCGTTCAGGCGGACGTCGAGCGACGAGTGGAGGCGGTGGAACGGGAGTACGCGAGAGCCGTCGCGCTGGATGATTTCAACCGCGCCATCGCGTTGAAAGCGTTAAAGACGAAGAGACGGGATCGAAAAAAGACTCGCGTTCGTCCGAAAGATCGCGCGTGTAACCAGCCGAAGCCGCGTCAAGGGCGAACGCGAGCGGAGGCGCGGGAGGAGAAGGCGCGAACGTGCGTCGCGTGCGAGCGACTCGGAGGGCAAAAAGAGTTTTTTCGAATCGTTCGCGCGAAACTACGACCGAATGAGAGCGATGAGGATGGGATGACGGTAAAGGAGAACGAGAGATTCGCGGTGCGCGCGCACGGCGTTGGTGCGAGCGGACGAAGCGCGTACGTGTGTCGCTCTAGGGCGTGCGTGGAGCGGGCGATACGAACCAACGCCATAGGGCGATGTTTGAAGATTAAAACGTCGAAAGATGTGCTGGAAAGTCTAAGGAAGGAGGCGATCGCGCACGAAGAGGCGAATGGGACGGATACGCGCGGGATGGTGTATTTACGCCCCGAGGGCGCGTCCTCGAGATGGGTCGCGCCGGGGGAGTGGGTCAATAAAACAGATGAGCGAGCACGCGGGGTGAAATGGTAGGTCATGCGGTCGCGGTCGTCGCCTGGAATGTAGTCATAGAACTGGCAATACTGTTGTGATTTTACAAATTTAATACTAGGTAGTTTAAGAGCGAAGCATGGACGCGGCGATCAGCACGAAACGAGCTGTTGCGACCACTTGCGTTCATAAATATTCTTCGCATGCTTGTACACCGCCGCAGGACGCTTCATACGGAATCTCAGCTCGTTCATCATCTTTTCATCTTCAATGAACGTTTGAAATCGCGCTTGCAAATCATCCGGCAACGGCGGGGACTCGTTCTTCTTTGCGTGTTCGTTGATGAGGTCCACGTTCAACCCCGCGAAATCTGGAAGCGTCGTTGTCAGCTTCTCCAGCCCATCGTCGAAGCGTTCGTTCAGGAGGAACCTGAAGCACGATTTATCGAGATTCTTAATCGCTACCTCCACTTGCATGTCCTTATTCGTCCCCGTTCCCGGGGCGAGCAAGTGCAGCCATGAATCCCCAGCTAAGTAATCGTACCACTGGAGCAAATCCATATCGCACGATCCTTTGGCTTTCATGTCCTCGTTCCACAACCGCTGATCTTCCGCTCCCGCCAAGCACGAATACTTGTAATGGCTGAGAAACTGCGCCACGGGTTCGCGCAGGATGGTTAAATACGCGCACGGTGCGTCGATGATGTCGCACAACCCCATGCCGTACGATCCTTTAGCGAACATGCGCTCGCCCGAGTCGTACGCCCGTCGTAATCGATCGACTCCGAAAAACTCCACCGGATCCTGTTTTTGAAACCTCTCTCGCGTGTCTAAAAACTGCTCCTTCGTGGTGTCCACCAAAGGATACGTCGCCCAGTTCTCGAACGGCGCGACATCTCGAGGAAACGCCGACGATCCCGCCTTGGCGCTCACTCGCCGCTCGGCGTTCTTCAGCACCTGATTGAAAAACGAACCTCCCGTCTTGGGAATATGTATGAAATCGTACACCAGCGCGGTATTCGGGCGTTCTTGTTTAATGCTCTTCTCTTGTCCCACCGGGATCTCGTAGAACCCTTTGCCGAAGAGCTCGACGAAGCTCGCCGACGCCGCGGCTTCGGCGTCCCGGTTCTTCCCGTCGGCGTCCGCGCGGGCGATCACCCCAGGGGCGATCTTGATCCCGGCGAACACCGCCGCGCTGACGCACGCGGCGATGAAGATCGCCACGAGCGCGCGTCTCGCCGGTTTCGTCCCGGAAGCATCGTTCGAGTCGGACTCGACGTCGTCGCGGGTGTTCGCGTTGGGTGTTGCGCTTCGCCCCGACCCGAGGAGGCGCTCGACCTCGCCATGGGCGTTCGTCATCGCCGAAGCGAGCGCGAAGCGAGTGATGATGGATGAAATGCTCTCTCGCGCGCGAGAACGAGACGTCGGCGAGGAATGCGCGTTCGGAAGGGCGTCGCCGAATGAAGGTTGCGCTCGAGTCGACGCCGAACGTCGACGTCGAGCGAGACCGAGCGTCGGTTCGTCGCAACGTTCGACTTCAACGCGACGATGAGGCAACACAAAATCAATTAAATTATAAGTCAACGCGAACAACACCGCGGTGGATCAATCCGCACCTTTCGATCGTCTCCTCGGCGCTCGCCCGGCGGCGTTCATCGCCGCGAGGTGATCGTCAATCATGTAATCAAACGCGCGCTCGAGGAGATACGCGCGAGAATTCGGCTCGAGTTCCATCAAAGCCTGACTCACGCACTCCGCCGTGGACAAAAACCGCGCGTTTGGTTGCGCGCGAATGCGATAATTCGATAACCGCTTCGGTTCGACGACGTACTTCCTCGTCTTCGCCAACCACGGAATCGCGTGATACATCGCCTTCGCTCGACTCCACGTGCTATCGATCACGACCAACACCTCTAGCGCTGGTCTTTCATCGATATCCATCGCGCAGTACGCTTTCAAATCCATCGCATCATCGCTCGGCCAAAGCATCCCGGCGCGTTCGACGCCGCACCGCGGTATCGGCGCATCCATCGTCCCGTCCTCGTTTTCCTCGTACCACGTCACTTCGCACTTCGCCAGCGCGCGCTTTGCGATCGCCGCACTTCCCAGCGCTCGACGAAACTCTTTGCGGTCTTGTATTATCACTATCTCACACGCGTTCGCGATCAACCCCAGGCCGTCGACGTCGAGCGCGCGCGCGCACGCCGCGCACGCGCACGCCACGGTCGCGCGCCCGCACGATGGGCACCGCGCTCGCGGCGCGAATTCGCGCGCGCGTTCGTTTGACGAGCATCGCGCTCGCGCGTCGCGCGCGCGAATGCGCGTCCGTGGCGTCGTCGGCGCGACGCGCGCGGACATGTGCCGCGAAGAATCATTCGACGCGCGCGCGCATGCGCGCGCGGATTCAATGCAACTCTAAATCAACGAATTGATTCAATTCCAATCCAACACAAATGAACAGAATCATGCATAAATGAACAGAATCATTCGACGCGCGCATGCATGCGCTGGCGGATTCAATGCAACTCTAAATCAACGAATTGATTCAATTCCAATCCAATCCAACGCGACGCGCGGCGTGAATGAATGATTCACCGCACGAATGCACAGAAATTAAAAACAAATGAATAATCAACCCATGAAAACACGATCGAGCGAGAGCGCGCGAGACGACGACGCGTCGTGCGCGCGCTTCAGCTCTTATCGCGCGAATCGAAACGCGCGCGCGACCGCGCGAGGGATTGCACGTCCACGTACTCTGTTTCCCCATACAGATTGTGTATATTTCTCCGAAAGGTCGCGATCGCGCGCGGTCGGTCGGTCGACCCTGTGCGTCGCTCACGGCGACGCCGAGCGACGACGGGCGCGACGCAAAGCGTGTCGATCGCGCGAGCGTCGTGGAATGGTCGTCGAGATGCGCGCGCGCCGTGCGCGGAGGCGCGCGATCGCGAGCGTCGCGATCGTCGCTTTCGGCGCCGCGCGCGAAGGGTCGTGCCAGCCCGCGGTCGGGAGTACGGCGGCGTCGACGAACGCGCCGACCGCGCGCTCGGGGGACGTCTCGACGTGCGAAGATTCGATTTCGGTTCCCATCGCGAGGGTGAACGCGAAGGGCGTGAGTGATGTTCGAGGTTTATTTCAGTTTACGTCGTCGTTCAACGCAAATATTTCTGCGTGAGACACGTCGAGCGCGACGAGTACGTCTACCGCGTTCGCCGGCGCCGCGGCGTTCAACCAAAACATCGGCGCTCGGAACACGAACGCGGTGACGGATATGATTTCAATGTTCTACGACG
>Ga0222712_10003918_pt1 | contig 15904 bp, 14 predicted proteins | sample C33_657DmetaG_FD_165043 | JGI IMG/M metagenome (GOLD analysis project Ga0222712, IMG submission 165043) | Estuarine water microbial communities from San Francisco Bay, California, United States - C33_657D | ecosystem: Environmental > Aquatic > Marine > Unclassified | place: USA: California... | reverse complement strand
CATTTGGATGCGCCCTGGCATTTCCACCCAACAATGGACGGCGGCCAGCGCGCGATTACCATCGATGAGGTGCCGCTGGAATGGTGCTTCAACCCCGGTGTCAAACTTGATTTCCGTCACTTTGAGAATGGCTATGTCGTCACCGCAGCCGATGTGGAGGCAGAGCTGGACCGCATCGGGCACACGCTTCAGCCGTTCGATATCGTTCTGGTCAATACCGCAGCGGGCGGCGCGGTCGGCAGCGACCACTTTGTCGATACGGGCTGTGGCATGGGCTATGAAGCCACAATGTACCTGCTGGAACGCGGCATCCGCGTCACCGGCACTGACGCGTGGAGCTGGGACGCCCCGTTCAGCTACACCGCCAAGAAGGTCGCAGAGACTGGCGACAACTCGCTGATCTGGGAAGGCCACAAGGCCGGGCGCGACATCGGTTACTGCCATCTGGAAAAGCTGCACAATCTCGAATGCCTGCCCGCAAACGGGTTCACCGTAAGCTGCTTCCCGCACAAGATCCGCGGCGCATCGGCTGGCTGGACCCGCGCAGTGGCCATTCTCGAAGACTGAGGATGATGCCCGGCGCGTTCAACCTGCACGGCAAGACGGTCCTCGTCACCGGCTCCACACGCGGGATCGGGCTGGGCATAGCCAAGGCGTTAGGCAGCGCTGGCGCGCAGGTCGTCATATCGAGCGAGGACCCGGACGATACCGGAAAGGTAACGGACGAACTGCGCGCCGAAGGCCATGTCGCACACGGTATCGCCTGCGATGTCACCGATCACATTGCGCTCAACGCGCTGGTAGAAGGTACTCTCTCTCAATTCGGCGGCATCGATATTCTCATTTGCAACGCCGGGATCACGGGCGAGGCCGGAAGCTGGGCGCTTGATGATTTCGACCGGGTGATGGCGGTCAACCTGCGCTCGATGGTTGCGCTGACCACCCTCACGCTGCCGCATATCGCCGCACGTGGCGGCGGCAGTGTCATCCTGATGTCCAGCCTGTCGGCCCTGCGCGGCAACGGCGCGATCAACGCCTATGCGCTCGCCAAGGCGGGCGTGGCACAGCTGGCCCGCAATCTGGCGGTGCAATGGGGGCCGCAAGGTGTGCGTGTGAACGCGATCGCGCCGGGGCTGATCGATACGCCGCTGTCGGCACCTCTGATGGCGGACGAAGGCTTCATGCAGCGGCGAATGCAGATGACGCCGCTGCGCCGAACCGGCACGGTGGACGACGTCGCTGCGGCCTGCCTTTTCCTTGCCGCGCCCGGCAGCAGCTTCATCACCGGCCAGCAACTCGCCATCGATGGCGGAACGTCGATCACCGATGGAAGCTGACCTGTCCCGCCATGTCCTCGTCACCGGCGCTGGCGGCTTTGTCGGTCAGGCACTGGTGCGCGCTTTGGCAAGCGGCTGGCGCGTGATCGCCACCGACCGGGCGGAGATGGACTTTGCCGAACTGCCAAATGTCACTGTGCTGCCTGGTGATCTTGATGACCCCACGCTGATCGCTGCCCTGACCGCGCAGCCGCTGGACGCTGTTGTGCATCTCGCCACCATACCCGGCGGGGCATCCGAAGCCGACCCGGTCTTGGCGGCGCGGATCAATGTGGCGGCCAGCATGGCGCTCATCGATGCGGCCTCCGCGCATGGCAACTGCCCCCGTGTCCTCTTCGCCAGCAGCATCGCCGTGTTTGGCGATCCGCTGCCCGCCCATGTCGATGATGATACGCCGCTCACGCCCATGCTGCGCTATGGCGCACATAAAGCGATGGTGGAGGAATGGATCGCGACGATGACCCGGCGTGGCGCGATCCGGGGACTTTCGCTCCGCCTACCCGGCATCCTCGTGCGGCCGCTGGCCCCTTCGGGCATGAAATCAGCCTTCTTGAGCAACCTGTTCCATGCGTTGAAAGCAGGCCAACCGATCCTGCTGCCGGTCTCAGCCGATGCCACCAGTTGGCTGCTCTCCCGTCGCACTCTGGTCGGCCAGCTCGAACGTGCGCTTGATCTGCCCCATGATCCTGCCGATGCCCGGCTCACCTTACCGGCCTTGTGCGTGGTGATGCGCGATATGGTCAATGAAATTGCCCGCCAAACCGGCAGCGACCCGGCGCTTGTCAACCATGCACCCGATCCCGCCATCGAGGCCGCCTTCGGCAGCCAGCCACCGCTTTCCACACCGCGCGCCGATGCACTTGGCCTGCATCACGATGGCACCCTCGCAGCACTGGTCACCCATGCGCTGGCCGACCTTTGACCGTTTGAAAGGACCCACATGAAACTCGCAACCCATGACAATGGCACCGCTGATGGCATACTGGTTGTCGTCAGCGCCGATGGCAGCCGCTATCTTGATGCAGCGCCAGTGGCCGCCACCCTGCAGGCGGCGCTGGACAATTGGGCCACTGCCGAACCGGCCTTGCGGGGACTGTCCGAACGGCTGGCAGCGGGTGAGGGCCAAGCGGCGCAAGGCCTGAACTTTGCAGCTCCATTGCCCCGCGCCTGGCAATGGCTCGATGGCTCGGCCTTCCGCAGCCATGGCGAGCTGATGGAAACCCTTTTCGGCACCGAACCGCCCCCGCCGGGCCGCCCGCTAATGTATCAGGGGCTCTCGCACCAGTTCCTCTCCGCCACCGCCGATGTGCCTGTGCCGCGCGAGGAGGATGGCATCGATTTCGAGGGTGAATTCGGCGTCATTACCGATGATGTGCCGATGGGGGTGACCCCCGCGGAGGCCTTGGCGCACATCAAGCTGCTGGTGCAGATCAACGATTGGTCGCTGCGGGCGCTTGCGCCTGTCGAGATGAAGACCGGCTTCGGCTGGGTGCAGGCCAAGCCCGCGTGTTCGGTCGCGCCATTTGCAGTGACACCCGATGCGCTGGGCGACGCCTGGCGCGATGGGCGCATCCACCTGCCGCTCAGGGTAGACTGGAACGGCGCACTCTTTGGGGAGGCCGTTGGCGGGGTGATGGAGTTCGGTTTCCACGACCTTGTGGCCCATGCCGCCAGCACCCGCTCGCTATGCGCCGGCACCATCATCGGTTCGGGCACCGTCTCCAACAGCAATTTCCGAGAGATCGGATCATCCTGCATCGCTGAGCGGCGCGGCATCGAGATGCTCGATGAAGGCACCGCACGCACCGACTATATGCGCTTTGGCGATACCGTGCGGATGGAGGCGCGCCAAGCCGATGGTAGCCTGCTGTTCGGCGCGATCGACCAACAAGTGATCAAGGGATGACCCGACCAGCATCTCCGCCCGTTCGCCGCATTGTCACCGGCCATGATGATGCAGGTAAGGCCGTGTTCCGCAGCGATGGCCTGCTGCCGGTCAATCCCATCCCCTCAGGCGATGCCGCGTTCAGCCTCATCTGGACGACCGCCAGCGTACCGGCCGACAATAATGACGACACCGATGGCCGGGAGCGCGACGCGGGGCTGACCCTGCATCAGGGATCGGTGATCCGCATCGTCGACATGGTGCCGGGTGGCACGTCACCCATGCATCGCTCCAGCAGCATCGATTATGGCATCGTCCTGTCGGGCGCGGTTGAACTGGAACTCGACGACGGCGCAGTCACCACCGCACGCGCGGGCGACATCATCGTCCAGCGCGGCACGATCCACCTATGGCGGAACCCCTCTGCGACCGAAATCTGCCGCATCGTCTTCGTCCTGATCGAGGCAGAACCCAGAATTGTCGAAGGAAAGCCGCTTCCCGATGTGATGTGAAGCGATCAGCCGCCTTGTCGGTAGCTAGAGAATCTAGCGAAAACGGCCCTCCGGAAAATCCGAACACGGTCCGAACACGGTCCGAACACGGCAAATTTGGCACCTCCCGCTGGGAAGTGATTTTCTAAACTGTTGATTTTTGTAGAAAAACTGGAGCGGGCGAAGGGATTCGAACCCTCGACCCCAACCTTGGCAAGGTTGTGCTCTACCCCTGAGCTACGCCCGCTCTGGCGCTTGCGCGGACAAGGTGTCCTGCGCGGGAGGGGGGCTGTTAACAGCGCACCTTGGGTTATGCAAGCCTGTTTGCGCGCATTTTTGGGTTGTCTCTTTTCGGTTTCTTCCCACATAGGGCGGTAAGACAATTCAGGAGCAGTAAGTTGGCCACGCTGGGGATGAGCGAACAGGACAAGCAGGCCGTCGAGGCCTTTAAGAAAGACGTCATTGAACCGTCGATGACGTCGCTCGTCATCCTCGATTTCTGGGCGGAATGGTGCGGGCCGTGCAAGCAGCTGACGCCGGTGCTCGAAAAGATCGCGGCGGACTATGCCAATAAGGGCGTTCTGCTCGCCAAGGTGAATGTCGATGAGCAAAAGCTGATCGCGTCGCAGTTCCGCGTCCAGTCCATCCCCACCGTCTATGCTGTGTTTCAGGGGCAGTTGGTGGCGGACCTGACGCAGTTCCGCACCGAAAGCCAGCTGACCCGCGCGCTGGACCAGTTGCTGGGCCAATTGCCTGTGCAGGGTGAGGCCCAAGCGCTGGAGCAGGAAATTGAACCACTGATCGCGATGGGCGAAGAAGTTCTGGCAGCCGGCGATGCAGACCGGGCCGCAGGCCTGTTCCAACAGATATTGGAAATGGCGCCTGACAATGAAGAGGTGCTGTCCGGCCTGATCCGCGCCTTGGTGGCAGGGCACCATATGGACGACGCCGCTGCACTCGCCGCGTCGCTCACCGATGATCAAAAGAAGCATGTTGCTGTCAGCCGCGCTTTGTCTGCCCTCGCCATCGCGCAGGAGGCGCGGCCGGTGGATGATCTGGCAGGGCTCAAGGCCGAAGTCGCCGCGCAGCCCGACAACCATGCCGCCCGCTTTGAGCTGGCCGGAGGGCTGATGGCCTCTGGCGACCGCGATGGTGCCGCAGACGCGCTGCTCCATATCATCCGCACGGATAAAGAATGGAATGACGGGGCGGCTCGCACGCAGTTGCTCAAACTGTTTGAAGCCATTGGCCTTGAAGACCCCTGGGTCGCCGCCACACGGCGCAAGCTTTCCGCGGCGCTGTTCGGATGAGCACGAAAACCATCACCCGCCTGTCGGTCTTCCCCATTGCCGGGGCCGTGCTGTTTCCGCACATGCAATTGCCGCTGCACATTTTCGAGCCGCGCTACCGGGCGCTGGTGCGCGATGCCCTGTCCCGTGACCAGCGGATTGGCATGGTCCAGCCGCGCGATGCCGGGGATCCGCCCAGCCTGTTTGATGTCGGCTGCGTCGGTAAAATCGGCCATGTCGAAGCGCTGGACGATGGGCGCTACAATATCATCCTTGAAGGGCTCTCCCGCTTCCGCATCCGTCGGGAATTGTCGGTGGATACCGCGTTCCGCCAGGTGGAGGCAGATCTGATTGCGGATGATGACATTCACCAGACGCTCGGCCTGATGGAACGCGCAAGCCTGGAACGCGAAGCCAAGCGCTTTGCCGATGCACAGGGCTATGCAGTGGACTGGAACGCCGTCGGTCGCCTCGATGATGAAGCCATCGTCAATGGCATCGCGCAGGTCGCACCGTTTGATATCGCTGCCAAGCAGGCACTGCTGGAGGCCAACTCCTTGAGCGACCGTGCCGAGCTGACAATGCAGCTGATGCAGTTCTTCGGCCGGCATGATGGCGATGGACAGGTGACGCTGCAGTGACCGCGCCCGCAGCGGGCGTAGAAGGCTTGCTCGATATTCTCGTTTGCCCGCTCACCCGATCAAAGCTCCGCTATGATGCCGCGCGGCAGGAACTTGTGTCGGATGCAGCGGGGATTGCCTTCCCTATCCGAGATGGCGTGCCAATCTTGCGGGTGGAAGAGGCGCGGACGATCGCGCCCTAAGGTTTAGCGTTCCAGCGAAGCGAGCTGGATCACGTCGTCCGACAGCTTGAAGCCATGGTCCATCTTCGGCGCAGCGGCGAAGTGGACGGTACCGTCATTGTAGATGAAGCCGGAGACCGGATAGCTGGTCTGGCCCATATCGCGGCTGCCCGCATGCCAGACACGGACCTTGCTCCAATCGCCTTTTTCCGAAACGTCGATGGCGCGGACGCCACGTTCGATCATGCCGGGGCGCGACCAGTTGGCGTGGTCCAGAAGAACTTCGCGGTCATTGAGAACCTTGGCGACTGTCGCGACATGGCCGTTGCGCATCGCGCCGAAGCTCGGCATCGCCATGACAGCGCCAACGCGGGGTTCGTAACCACGGCTGTAACGGCCTTCGGCTTGGTTCCACCAGGTGTAGGCATTGCCGCGCAGTTCAACGCCGGAAACTTCACGGGCGAAAGGCACGCACTGCAGGGGACGGGCGGACGCGAGTGTCGGCGTGACCAAGGCTGCAAGCGATAAGAAAGCAGCTGAAATCAAACGAACTTTTCGCAAAACCTAGAAAACCCTGAGACCCAATTGTCTTGTGCAACCTCCCTGCCTGTGACCGTCATCACAGCCAAGCGCGGATCGGTGAGTTGATAAGGGTCCGGGACGAAGCGTTGGCCGCCTGCAACTCATCGCAGGCGGGGCTCGCTTTGCCGCACCGCAACATGCGACGGCTTGCGACGAGATGTGTCGGCGGGGCGAATCGATGAGCGTCGATCCCCCCTTGCATCCCTGCCCACACCACGCCATTTCTATCCCAACAAAAGCAAGAGCTACGGGGAAGATGATGCTGGGATGTATGCAGGATTGGGACCTTAGGGTGACCCATCTGATCGATTATGCGGCGCGGGAACATGGGCCGCGGGAAATTCTGACGCGCTGGGCCGATGGCCGGATCGAACGCACCAACTGGGCCGGCGTCGCGACGGAAGCGCGCAAGCTGTCGCAGGCCTTCGTCAAATGGGGCCTGAAGCCCGGAGACCGCGTCGCGACCTTCGCGATGAACCACCACCGCCACCTCGCCGCCTGGTATGGCGCGATCGGGTGCGGCGGGGTGATCCACACCGTCAATGTCCGCCTGTTCGATGAAGACCTCATCTACATCATGAACCACGCTGAAGACCGGGTGCTGATGTATGACGCGCAGTTCCAGCCCGTGATTGACCGGTTGAAGCCGCATCTGAAGACCGTTGAACACTTCATCGTGTTTGACCGTGACGACAGCTATGGCGCGCTGATATCCGCACAGGACGGCGCGTTTGACTGGGTTTGGGGCGATGAGCGCGATCCGTGCATGCTCTGCTACACCAGCGGCACGACGGGCAACCCGAAGGGCGTGCTCTACCAGCACCGTTCCACCATGCTGCACGCGATGGCAGAGATCGCGCCTGCCGTGTTCAACCTCGACACGACGTCGGTGCTGCTGCCCATTGTGCCGATGTTCCACGCGGCAAGCTGGGGCCTGCCCTTTGCAGGTGCAGCGGCCGGCGTGAAGTTCGTCTTCTCCACCACCAATGACGCGCCGACGCTCCACGGCCTGATGCTGTCCGAAGGCGTGACGCATAGCGCAGGTGTCCCCACGGTGTGGCTCGCCATGTTCCAGCATCTCGATGCGACCGCAAAGGCAGGCGGCGACGCCGGGCTCGGCAAGCTGAAGCTTGTCACCATCGGCGGGTCGGCGGCACCGCGCGCGATGATCGAGCGGCTCATGAAACAGGGCATACGCGTCGCCCATGCCTGGGGCATGACCGAAACATCGCCCATCGGCACCATGGGTAGCCCCGTTCCGGGGTGGGAGGACATGGACCTCGACGCGCAGATCGACATCGTGACGAAGCAGGGCCGCGTGCCCTTTGGCGTGGAGCTGCGCATCGTTGATGATGAAGACAATGTCCTGCCGCGCGATGGCACTAGTTCCGGCCGATTGCAGATCCGTGGGCCATGGGTCGTCAAACGCTACTTCAAGGCAGAGGCCGACGCGGTCGACAAGGACCAGTGGTTCGACACCGGCGACGTCTCCGTCATCCACGCCGATGGCACGATGCAGATTACGGACCGCGCGAAGGACGTCATCAAATCGGGCGGCGAATGGATCAGCTCGGTTGAACTGGAAAACGCCGCCGTCGGCTGCCCCGGCGTGGCGGAAGCCGCCGCGATTGGCGTCTACCACCCCAAATGGGACGAACGCCCAATCCTCCTCGTCGTGAAGAAGGACGGCGCCGCGCTGAGCGAGGCCGACGTCACCACCTATCTCGCAGGCGTCGTCGCCAAATGGTGGCTGCCCGATGAGGTGCTCTTCGTTGACGGCCTGCCGCATACGGGGACGGGCAAGATCCAGAAGGCGGAGCTGCGCAAGGCGTATAAGGACTATAAGCTGAAGGCGCTGGCGGGGGCTTAATTAGCGTCGCGCGGAGACGAAGAGGATAAGAGAAACCGTTTGGGCTGCGCTTGTCGAAGCCCTGTCCTTGCTTTGGATTGCCTTGCCCGGAAGAAGGACGGTGTCTCGACGTCGCTCGACACGAACGGGGTCGGGGAATTGGTGCCGCCCTTTCCCCTTTTTCGTCCTGCTGAACTTGTTTCAGCATCCATGCCTCCCGAGCGGGCATGTTCTGGACCGTTGGCGTGTGACCCCATGTTCACGGCATGGATCCTGAACCAAGTTCAGGATGACGAAGCGTTAGATGGAGGGGAAACTCAACTTTCCCGCAATCTTCCGATCAAGTCCACGAAGTTGCAGGGTTTAAACCGGCTGTCGAGCTGGTGGACGAGGATGTGTTCCCAGGCGTCCGCGCAGGCGCCGGTGGAGCCGGGCATGGCGAAGATATAGGTGGAGCGCACGATGTAGGCGATGGCGCGCGACTGGATGGTGGAGGTGCCGATGGTGCGGTAGCTGATCCAGCGGAACAGCTCCCCAAAGCCCGGGATTTCCTTACCGCCCAGAACGGCGAGCGCCTCTGGCGTCACATCCCGGCCGGTCACACCGGTGCCGCCGGTGATGAGGATGCAGTTGATCGACTGATCATCCACCCATTGGTGGAGGCGGCCAAGGATGGCGCCCTGATCATCGGGGACGAGGGCATAGTCGGCGAGCGTGTGGCCAAGCTCTTGCAGGGCCTCACACAGATAGCCGCCGGATTTGTCGGTTTCGCGCGTCCGGCTGTCAGATACGGTGAGGACGGCAATGCGGATGGGCTTGAATTCCGCGGTCTCGTCAATCGGCACTGGCCACTCCGCTCACCCGGTCCATGCGGACGGCGGTGGGGCCGGGAAGGCCGGGAAAGCGGGGCCACATCCCCTGCGACAGGGCCGCAAGGCTGGTCGTCTGGTCGCCCGACTGCATCTGATACATCCAGTAGTTCCGCATGATGATCGTCACATAAGCCCGCGTTTCCCAATAGGGAATGGACTCAATGTACAGCAGCGGATCGGTGTTATCGCGGCTGCGCTCATTCCAGGTGCCGATGGGCAACGGGCCGGCATTATAGGCGGCGATGACCTTGGGGAGCATCCCGCCGGTCACCTGCATATCGCGCAGCCGTTCAATAAAGCTCTGCCCATATTCCATGTTGGTGGCCGGATCGTTGAGGGAGCCGACGCTGTCCCGCCCCTTGGCGCGGGCCATCATGGCGGCGGTACCGGGCATGACCTGCATCAGGCCGCGCGCGCCCGCCGGACTGACGACCGAGGTGCGGAAGTTCGATTCCTGAAGGGCGTGGGCATAGACCAGCGCCTTATCCACCCGCCAGCCGCCTTCGGGCGTCCAAGTGCGGGGCATCGGGTAGCGGGCAGAGGCCGGGGCGCGGGCGCCAGACGGGCCATTGTGCGCCAGCCAAAGCTGTGTTCCGGGCAGGTCCATCCGTCCGGCGAGCGTGGCCAAGGCGGCGTGGCGGCGCGGATCGCCAATGCGGGCCTGATGGCGGATCATCTCATCCGCGAGCGTCATCTCGTTGATTTCAGCAAGCGCAAGCGCGGCGCGGACATTGGGCAGCTTTTCGACATCGGCAATGTCGTCCGGCACTTTCTGGACAGTCTTGGCGATGCCCAGCCGTTCTGCCGACAGCAGGCCGTAAAATGTTTCGCCGTTGCGCGCGGCCGCCTTCAGATGCGCGTCCACCTTTTGCGGCTGGCCCGATGCCATGGCGGCGCGGGCGGCCCAGAAATGGGCGGCGGCGTCCATATCGTCATTCTGGAAACGCGATGCAGCGGCTTCAAAAGCGTCTGTGGCGGCGGCATAGTCCCGGCTGCGCCAGGCCGCGAGGCCCATCGTCCAATCGGACATGGCGGCCCAATTGCCAGAGCCTTCCTGCCCCAATGCCGCGATGCGTCGGGCGGAAATGTCGTCGCCTGTTATGAAGTAAGACCAGGCGACCTTCTGCATCAGTTCCGACCGGCCCTCAGGCAACAGAGAGGCTTCGCTCTCCATCACAATGGCTTCGGCCTCAAACGGCATATTGTCTTTGATGAGCGGCTGGATGCGGGCGTTCAGCGCATTGGCGACACCATCCTGAGAGGCGGCCATCCGCGCACGACGCGGGGCGCTTCCCAGCCAGACCATCTCCTGCGTTGCGGGCAGGTTGAACCCAACATCCATCCCGCGCGATTTTGCCAGCCGCGCCAGCTGTGCGGCCTGCGGCAACTGCGGCGCCTTTTCGAGCAGTGCTGCGATCTTTTCGGGCTCAACCTTTGGAGATCCCTTGGCGAGATAGAGTTCCGCCCATGCTATGGCGTGGAGCGGCCCTTCCGGCATCGAGTCCAGACCAGCCTGTGCGACATCCCACTGGCCGCTGCGGATTGAGGTGAAGACATCCTTGTAGCGCGCCCGTGCATTCGGCCCGAGCTGTGCCGCGAAATTGGGGGTCAGGGTGGAGGCAGACGTCGCGAACGTGGATTGTGCAGACGCGGGGACGGATATGAGACCCGCCAGAACCAAAGCAATACCCGAAACCAACTTCACGCCAACTGTCCCCCGATCAGCATCTGCATATCCTGCCAGACGGCGGCCTTACGTTGCGGATTTTGCAACAAAAGACGCGGCGCGGAACTGGCGATCGCAGGGACCATAGACCGGATGTGGTTAATTTTCTGGCCTGTTTTGTTGGTGTTGGTCGCATCCAGCCCAAGCAATGCACGGCTGGTCGACTGACCCAGCAGCCAGACAGCCTGAGGGTTCACAAGCCCCAGATGATGCTTGGCAATTTCTCCAAGACGCGGCAGCGCGTCCTTCGCCGTCTGGCCCGAAGGCGGGCGTCCCGGCGTCAACGCGAAGCAATAGACCTTGTCCCGGTCCAACCCGATGGCGGTGAGCATCCGGTCAAACAACCGCCCCACCTCGCCGGAAAAGAGCGCACCTGATTCGGCGTCGCCCACCTCTGGCATGTCGGTGATGATGGTTATCGCAGCCCCCGGCGTGCCAAAGGGCCGCAGCCGGAGGTGCGGCGGGCCTGCTTCCGGCACGCTGGCATCGGTCGCCAGCCACTCAACAAAGGCATCGAGTGTCGCTGGAAGCGTGGCGGGTGCAGGCGCCTCAACTTGCTTCGCACGCGCGGCCATCGGCGCGGCTCCACTGGGGGGCGACGCTACGGCGACGCGGCCCAACCAAGGCTGCGGCGCGTCTTCCACCAGCGTGTCGACACCCATATCCTCCCACCACTGCAACGCAGCAGCGACAAGGCGCGGATCGACGGCGGTTTGCACTTCATTCACAACCGGCCTTCAACCCGCATAATTCCTGTTGGTCAACCGCAATCGCTTCGCTATCTGCCAGACTGAAACTGGGCCGCGACAACTCGAAAGGCCGGCCGAACGGGAGACGAATGCGCCATGAGCGAACGGGAATCGATGCCGTATGATGTTGTGATTGTTGGGGGCGGGCCTGCCGGCCTGTCAGCAGCCATCCGGCTCAAACAGCTGAACGCCGATCTGTCGGTCTGCATCCTTGAAAAGGGATCGGAAGTCGGAGCGCACATCCTTTCTGGCGCGGTGTTCGACCCGCGGGCGATGGATGAGCTGCTCCCCGACTGGAAAGAACAGGGCTGCACCATGGCCGATGTGCCGGTGACGGAGAACCACCACTGGGTTCTTTCCGCTGGCGGCCACATGGCGATCCCGCACATTTTCACCCCCGGCTGGATGCACAATAAAGGCACTTATACCGGCTCGCTCGGCAATCTGTGCCGCTGGCTTGCAGGCCAGGCAGAAAATCTGGGCGTTGAAATCTTCCCCGGCTTTCCGGCTGCGGAAATCCTCTACAATGACGACGGCTCGGTCAAAGGCGTTGCCACCGGTGACATGGGCGTGGCCCGCGATGGCAGCCACAAGCCTGACTATCAGCCGGGCATGGAACTCCATGCGAAGTACACCCTCTTTGCCGAAGGCGCGCGCGGCCATCTGACCAAGCAGCTGAAGGCGAAGTTCGACCTCGAAGCAGATTGCCAGCCGCAGGTTTACGGCCTTGGCATGAAGGAACTCTGGGATATCGACCCCGACAAGCATGAACCCGGCCGCGTCATCCACACGCAGGGCTGGCCGCTGACGGAAACCGACAGCTGGGGTGGCGGCTTCCTCTATCATCAGGCGAACAATCAGGTCGCCTTGGGCTTCGTGGTCGCGCTTGATTACAAAAACCCGCACGTCTTCCCGTTTGAGGAATTCCAGCGCTGGAAGCAGCACCCGGAAATTCGCAAGATCCTCGAAGGCGGCAAGCGCATCTCTTATGGCGCCCGCGCGATCAACGAAGGCGGCTGGCAGTCTGTGCCGAAGCTCGCCTTCCCGGGCGGCGCGCTGATCGGCTGTTCTGCCGGTTTCGTGAACGTGCCGCGCATCAAGGGCAGCCATACCGCGATGAAGTCGGGCATGCTGGCCGCTGAAAGCATCGCGGCGGCCATCGCTGCCGGTCGCGAATTTGATGAGATCGCCGACTATCAGGCCAACCTCAACGACAGCTGGATCGCAACTGAGCTGAAGCTGGTGAAGAACGCGCAGCCTGCGGTTGCCAAATATGGCAATGACTACGGCACCGTCCTTGCGGGCATCGACATGTGGATGCGCACGCTGAAGATTGGCCTGCCGATCACGATGAAGCACCACGCGGACAATGAAATGACGGGCCGTGCGGATCTCTATCCCAAGATCGACTATCCCAAGCCTGATGGTGTGATCAGCTTTGACCGGCTGTCTTCGGTGTTCCTGTCGAACACCAATCATGAGGAAGATCAGCCCTGCCATCTTCAGTTGAAGGATCCGGACGTTCCGGTGAAGATCAACCTGCCGCTCTATGACGAACCCGCGCAGCGTTATTGCCCCGCCGGTGTCTATGAAATCGTCGGCAAGGAAGAAGGCACTCCGCGGCTGCAGATCAACGCCCAAAATTGTGTCCATTGCAAAACCTGCGACATCAAGGACGCGACCCAGAACATCAACTGGGTCACGCCGGAGGGTGGCGGTGGCCCCAATTACCCGAACATGTAGCGCCGTCGCGCTCGCGCTGCTCGCCTGCGCGCCTGCCCTGGCGCGTCCGTCCGAGCGGTCGGCGTTAGACCTCTATATGCAAGCGCGGCTGGCGGATGCGTCGGGCGCGGGGGATGTGGCCCTGCAATCCTATTCGGCGGCGTTGCTCGAAGAGCCGGGCAACGCCGTGATTGCGAACCGCGCGCTTCGGCAAGCCATCGAGAATGGGGATCGCAAGCTGGCGCTGGAAGCCGCCCGCAAATTGGAAGCGGCAGGCGAACTGCCGGCTGATCTGCCCTTGCTGCTGCTGGGGGACCGTCTTCAGGCAGGCGATGTTACAGGCGCACGCGCGCAGGCAGACCAGCTGGAAGCCGACGGCAATTTGGGGTTTCTTGTGCCAATCCTGCGGGGTTGGATCGGCCTAGCTGCACGCCAGCCCGGATCTCTGCGGGAATTTGATGCTGCACGGAAATCAGGGTTGGGCATCGGCTTCGTCAACCAACAGCGGGCAATGGCCGAATTGTCGGGGAGCAATCCCGATGCAGGTATCGCCCTCGTCAAATCAATCGTTGCTGAAGACGGGCGACCGAGGCTGGCCCGCATCATCGCCGCCGCGACGCTGCAACGCAAAGGCCAAAAGGCAGCAGCACTCGATATGCTGGAAGGCAGCGATCAGACCATGGCGCTGGCCCGGGAACAGCTCTCTGCAGGCAAACCGATTGGTGGGGCCGTCGACACGCCAGCACGGGGCGTCGCCTTCTTCTATGCCAGCCTTGCGTCGGATCTGGTGCGCGACAAAGCGGCGGCCTTCGCCCTTGCGCTCGCCCGCTATGCGCAGTTTCTGGACCCGCAAAGCCCCTATGTCGCCCTTTCGACGGCACAGGCTCTCGCCGCGAACGGCTTCGATACGGACGCCTTAGCTGCGCTCGAGAGCATCCGTCTCGGAAGCACCTTCATGGCGCTGGCCGATGAAAGCCGGCTCGCTTTGTTGGAGCGACTGGGCCGGGGCGATGAAGCGGTCGCATTGGCCACGTCCCTCTCCACCGGATCGACCCGCGCGGCAGACCATGTGCGGCTTGGTGATCTGCTTGGGCGGCTCAACCGACGCAGCGAAGCCGCCGCCGCCTATCAGCACGCCATTGACGCGCCGGATCCGTCCGGCGCCCCAGCGCTCTGGGGCCTCTATATGCTTAAAGGAGGCGCCCTTGCCCAGCAGGGCGATTGGGAGGCCGGCCGCGCAGCGCTCCGCAAGGCGCTGGAACTTGGTCCCGATCAACCGGCCGCGCTGAATTTCCTTGGCTATTCGATGCTGGAGCGGCGTGAGAATATTCCAGAGGCGCTCCGTCTCGTCGCCAAGGCCAGCGCAATGCGCCCTGATGACGTCGCGATCACAGACTCGCTGGGGTGGGCCTATTTCCTTTCGGGTGACTATGAAAAGGCTGTTTCCACCCTCGAAATGGCCGTTGACCTCGAACCAATCGAACCAACGATCGGCGAGCATCTTGGCGACGCCTATTGGCGCGCAGGGCGGAGAGTAGATGCCCGCTACACCTGGCGCGCCGCTCTGTTGCTTGCCGAAGGCAGCGATGTCGCGCGCCTTGAAAACAAGATCGACACGGGCCTGACCGACACGAACATGGCGCGCTGAAGCGCCATGCAACTGACGGAAACAGCGCACGCCAAGCTCAACCTCGCCCTCCATGTCCGACAGCGGCGGGCGGATGGCTATCATGAACTCGAAACGGTCTTCGCCTTTACCGAGGCTGGCGATGAGCTGAGCGTGGCCGCAGCGGACGATTTCTCGCTAACGATTACCGGTCCCTTTTCGCAGGAACTCGACACGGGACCGGACAATCTGGTGCTCAAGGCAGCAAAGGCATTGGCGGACGCCGCAGGCATAAGGACAGGAGCGGCCTTCACCCTCGATAAGCGCCTTCCCATTGCCTCAGGCATTGGCGGTGGTTCGGCAGATGCTGCGGCCGCTCTGCGATTGGTCGCGCGTCTCTGGGCACTGGACACCGTGCGCCCCATGGATGTCGCCGCCGCTATCGGGGCAGATGTGCCGGCCTGCGTTCTATCGCAAAGCTGCTTTGGGACAGGCGTGGGGGAGCGGTTGGCTCCCTTTGTCGGCAGCCGTTTGTCAGGTCTTCCGGTTCTGCTGGTCAACCCGCTAAAGGCCTGCCCGACGGGCCCTGTGTTCAGGGCATGGGATGGTGTGGATCGCGGCAACCTGCGCCCCGAAGGCTGGATGGAGGGCCGCAATGACCTGCAAGCGCCGGCACGCCGCCTTGTGCCCGTAATCGGCACGGTGCTTGAAGAATTAGAACAGCAAGCGGGCGTGCGCCTGAGCCGAATGTCCGGATCAGGCGCAACCTGCTTTGCTCTGTTTGAAACAGCGGCCGCACGCGACGCCGCAGCAGCCACGATCACACACATTCATGCCGATTGGTGGGTGTTACCGACCGCGCTTTTATAATCAGAAACCGAAGCGGAGCGACACCCGAACGTCCCGCCCGGCAAGCGGCGCATAATCCTTCAGGAAGCTCGCATGGCGGCGCGCATTCACGTCGAAGATATTGTTCGCCGACACCATCAGGCTC
>Ga0222712_10003917_pt1 | contig 15904 bp, 27 predicted proteins | sample C33_657DmetaG_FD_165043 | JGI IMG/M metagenome (GOLD analysis project Ga0222712, IMG submission 165043) | Estuarine water microbial communities from San Francisco Bay, California, United States - C33_657D | ecosystem: Environmental > Aquatic > Marine > Unclassified | place: USA: California... | reverse complement strand
GAGCGGATTAACTGGATGTCTAGTTATTTCCAATACATCAGCTAATACAGGTGCCTTTCAAGGTTTCGTAGTTAACTCCGATGCTGTGGTTGCTCAAGTGTTGAATCCAGCAGGGACAGATATTACCTCTGCTTTGGGTCTCACATCTGTAACTCTTAAGCAAGGTATGCTCATCACAGCAGCCAAGGGGTCTCACTTCTCCTCAATCACCTTAACCAGCGGTAGTATTGTAGCTTATCTGAAATGATAGGAATTGGCTTAAATATTGGTAATCGTGTAATGGGTGGCGGTGCTGCCCCGGCTACTTTACTGCTGGACGCTTATCCATCGGCTGCCGCTGCCTATTCGGTTAGGAAATTAAGAACTGCCTACACAGGTTCTGCGATTCGTGTGCGTAGGTCATCCGATAACGCTGAACAAGATATTGGGTTTAGTGGTGCAAACCTTGACACAACTTCTTTGACTTCTTTTTGTAGTGGTACAAATGGGTTTGTAACAACTTGGTATGACCAAAGTGGAAACGCAAGAAATGCAACGCAAACAACTGCGGCAAATCAACCGAAAATAGTTAGTAGTGGATCGGTACTGACATTAAATTCAAAACCCGCCTTAAATTGGGATGGCACAAATTATTGGTTAACAACCGCCCAATTTAGCCCAGAAATATCACAACCAGCTACATACTTTATAACTGCACAAAGTGATTCAGGTTTAGCTAATGCGTTATTTGATGGATTTACAAACGCTAAGATATTGTATTATAGAAATGTTACAAATTTTAATTTTAATGGTCCAACATCATTAGCAGAAACTACCGCAGCCGCAGCAACGCAATTATTGTATACGAATTTAGCAAATGGGGCAAGTTCTGCGTTTTTTAACAATGGAGTTTCTAAAGCAAGTGGCAATGCTGGAACAAATAACATTGATGGAATTGTAATTGGTAATTTGGGTTCTACTTTTCAATCCGCAGGTTATCAATTAAGAGGGAATTATCAAGAATTGGTTTTATATCCATCAAATCAAACATCTAATCAAACTGCCATTGAATCTAATATAAACACATACTATGGCATTTATTAAAGGCTACCAATATAACACCGAACAAGAAGCAATCAACGCCCGTGAAGCGTGTGATGCTTATTACGGAATACCCGTTGCCCCCGATGATGTGACGCAGAATTGGGTTGATTATCAGTTTGCAGAATTGAACACCCCACAATTTTGGTATATTGTTTTTGATGAATCACTCACGCCAATACTCGGAACACCGATTGAGTTTGATGTAGTTTATCCACCATTTCCATCATTGGAAAATTAAATTAAATTAAGTAACTTAGTGTTATGAAATTCTTTCAAATTTTCAAAGACGAGCATGACAAATTTAGCGCAAATCGCTTTGTAGGGATCTTGTGTGCCATCGCTTTGTGTGTTACTATGTATCACAATTCATTCTCAGAAGAACACGTAGCACCTGCTAGTATCTTAGTAGAGTGCGTAACTGCCCTTGCATTTGGTGCATTGGGTCTCGGAGCAGCTAATAAGATTTTCAAAAAGAAAACAAATGCCGAAGGATAGTCGATTAGTTAGAGCCGGGGTCTCAGGTTACAACAAACCTAAGGCTACTCCCTCTCACCCCAAGAAGAGTCATATTGTCGTTGCCAAAGAAGGCAGTAAAGTAAAGACAATACGTTTCGGACAACAGGGTGTAAAAACTAATCAGACAGCAGGACAGCGTGAGGCATTCAAATCTCGTCACGCTAAGAATATTTCCAAAGGTAAAATGAGTGCTGCTTTCTGGGCAGATAAAGTAAAGTGGAGCCCAAGCAAGACTGCATCTCCAAGTAAAAAATGGAAAAAGGGAAGTTAATATGTTTAATTGTAATTTCGTTCAGCAAAAATTGATGGAGATGAATGCCAAAACTCCAAAACAAAGCGGCAAAGTAAAAGTTAAAAAAATAAACCAAAGAAATGAAAAAAATGATGAAAAAGACCGCTACTAAGAAAGTTTCTGAGTATGGTGGTATGGAGAAGTACGCTTCTAAAAAGGCTGAAATGAAGCACGAAAAGAAAGAGGGTAAGAAAGTTGAAGCCAAAGAGAAGATGATGTATGCTAACCTGAAAAAGAAAAAGAAATGATCCAACAAACCGATTCTACTGCTGACGGATTGACGATTATGACTGGGGCATCAGCCCTAATTTCTATTGCAACTGCATGGCAACCTGTTGTGGCCGTAGCCGTAGGCTTAATCGGTTGTATATCAGGCATTATGGCGATTATCTATTACTACAAAAAGATAAAAGAATGAGTGCTCCTAAGGTTAAAACTAATCCCTTTCCTATCAGTTTTGAGGACTTTAAAAAACAACCTGTTGCTGCCGTGGCTTTTTGTATGTTGGTGGCTGTTAGCTATCTGTACTATGACGGTAAGACGAGCTATCTTGACCAGATTGAAAAGTCTAATAAAAAGATTGATGCACTCGAAATCAAAGTTGATCGCATGGGTGCTGCCTTGAAAAAGAGTGATAGTGCACTTGCTGCCGCTATAACAGAATTGAGAATAATCAACGCAGTAAAAAAACTATGAGAACTCTTATCATTGCGTTTTGCGTATTTATGTTAATGATTGAAATCTCCTTTCCTGTTGGGGCTGTTGTTACTCCGCCAGTTGACGAGATTGAAATCATGCTTGCTAAGATTCAGAAAAATTTAACTTTGGCCTCAGAGGTAACTAAAGTAGCTCACGAAAATAGCGAGAAATTAGTGGAACAAAAGGTAGAAGAAAAGAAAGAATTAAAAGAAGCAGTCGTAGTAGCAGAGGCAAAGGTAGAAGAGGTTCAGCACATAGTAGAAGAGATAGAGCACAGAGTTGAGTTCTATCAAGTTAAAATGATTGGTAGTGGAGTAGATACTGCTTACCAAGAAGTTAGTTTCGGAGGCCCAATCTATGAGGCTTATTTGAATTATGTCGAGGAGGGTGGCAAGGAAGATTTTCAATACTTCCGTCTATACATATGGCAACAAAAGTAAAAAGCAATGCAGTTAGCTTTCGTGCAAAGCCTCGTGTTAAACTACGCAGGCACACCAAGCACGTTAATAAGCACAAGAGTAAAAAACCAAACGTAGGTCAAGGACGATGAAAGACGCTTGCTACACTAAGGTCAAGGCGAAATACGCTGTATTCCCTTCTGCAAGGGCATCACAAGCTATTGCCAAGTGTAGAAAAGGATCAGGAAGTGTAAGAAAAACAAAGGCGGGCTCAGACCTAAAAAGGTGGGGAGCAGAGAAGTGGGTAGACACCAAGAGCGGTAAAGCCTGTGGTGCAGGTGGTAAGAATGAGTACTGCCGTCCGTCAAAGAGAGTATCGTCTAAGACACCAGTAACTAAATCAGAACTAAGTCCATCTAAATTGGCCGCAAAGAAAAGAGAGAAGTCAGCAGTTGGCATGGGCAGACGAGTTTCTAGCATCAAAAGAAAATGATGAGCGGTTTCCTATTTGGGTTATTATTTGTTACCTTTACAATAGGAATTTCTTACATCATCGGAGAATATATCGAGAAGAATGAAGAACAAAATCGTTGGAAAAAATAAAAGACCTAGCTCGAACAAAGCTACAGGTCGTGATTACTCTTATGATAAGGAGTATCAATCCTCTCCATCACGTGTGAAGTATCGCCAGGAGTTGAATGCTGAGGCCCGTAAGAGAGGAATATATGGCAAGAGAGCCACAAAAGATTTGTCACACACTAAGTCAGGTAAGATGGTGTTGGAGAGCAAATCAAAAAACCGGGCACGTAACGGCTCTGGTGGAAAATCAACCAAAAAATAACTTGCTTTTTGTTTGGGTCTCAGATTATATTTGTAGCCCTTATGAAAAATTTAATAGCAAAAGCACACCAAGTAGCCAAAGACAAAGGTTTTTGGGAAGAAGAGAGAAACAAGCCTGAGATGCTCATGCTTATCGTTTCTGAGTTAGCAGAAGCCTTAGAGGCACTGCGTAAAGATGACTACGCTGACCAAGAAGTGGTAGCCAATTTGGCTCACGATCTTGAGTTAGACAGAACCGATGAGGAGTTCATGCTTAAAGCGTTAACCTGGAAGCAATCGTTTGAGCAAGGTGTTAAGTCATCCTTCGAAGACGAGTTGGCTGACGTTGCTATCCGTTTGTTTGATTTGTGCGGAGGTCTGAATATTGACCTTGAGAAGCACATCGAGATGAAGATGAAGTACAATTCAATGAGGGGTTACAAACACGGAAAGGCATTCTGATATGGAACTGAATCACGCTATACTATCGGACATCACGGTTTGGATGAAGTACGCCAAGTATGTACCTGAGAAAGGTCGCAGAGAGACTTGGACAGAATTGGTAGACCGCAACAAGGAAATGCACTTAAAGAAGTTTCCTGAGTTGAGTGAGACTATTGAGAAGGCTTACGAACTGGTTTATGCCAAGAAGATTCTCCCCTCAATGCGTTCACTTCAATTTGGCGGAAAACCAATCGAGGTAAATAATACTAGACTTTTTAACTGCTCTTATTTGCACGTTGATGACTATCGTGCATTCAATGAGACAATGTTCCTTCTCTTATCGGGTACAGGTGTAGGTTACTCTGTTCAGCGTAATCACATCAATGCTTTGCCTACGATTAAGAAAGCAGAGAAAAACAGAAGATACTTGATCTCTGATTCAATCGAGGGTTGGGCTGATGCTATCAAAGTTTTGATGAAGGCTTACTTCGGTCTCAGTACTTGGAAACCCACCTTTGATTATCGTGCTATCCGTGCCAAAGGAGAAAGATTAATCACCAGCGGTGGAGTTGCTCCAGGACCAGAACCATTGAAGATGTGTATAGCTCACATTGAGGCAATCCTTGAGCGTAAGCAAGACGGTGAGAAGTTGACTTCCGTAGATTGTCACGATATTCTGTGTCACATCGCTGATGCTGTATTGAGTGGTGGTATCCGTAGATCTGCAATGATTGCTCTATTTGATCACGATGATGAGGATATGCTGACCTGCAAGTTTGGCAATTGGTGGGAATTGAATCCTCAGCGTGGTCGTGCCAATAATAGTGCAGTGATCGAAAGAAATGGTGCAGTCGATAAGAAGTCTTTCTTAGAACTTTGGAAGAAGGTTGAATTGAGCAACTCAGGCGAACCTGGTTTCTATTTCTCAAACGATATTGAGATGGGAACTAATCCTTGCTGCGAGATTGCCCTCAATTCATTCCAGTTCTGTAACTTGGTGGAAGTCAATGCTTCTGATGTTGTAGACCAAGATGATTTTGATACTCGTGTTTTTTATGCTGCCATTATCGGAACTCTTCAAGCGTCTTACACTGATTTCCATTACTTGCGTAGTGTATGGAAGAAGACAACAGAAGCTGAGGCCCTTTTGGGAATCGGTATGACAGGTATTGCAAGCGGATCTGTTTTGAAATTAGATTTGACTGAGGCTACAGGAGTTGCCACAAGAGCAAACGAGTGGATGTCTGAGATGATCGGAATCAATTCTGCTGCTCGTATCACCTGTGTTAAACCATCTGGAACCTCTTCTTTGGTGCTCGGTACATCATCAGGCGTACACGCTTGGCACGATCAGTACTACATTCGTAGAATCCGTGTAGGCAAGAATGAGGCTATGTATACTTACTTGTCACTCTACCATCCTAACTTGGTTGAGGACGATGTAATGAAGCCACAATCTCAAGCAGTTATCTCTATTCCTGTTGCTGCACCTCAAGGAGCTATTACTAGGGCCTCAGAGAACGCTATCTCCTTCTTGGAGAGGGTGAAGTACTTACATCAGAATTGGATTCAACCAGGGCACATTTCTGGAAACAATACACACAACGTAAGTGCAACTGTAACCATCAAGCAAGATGAGTGGGCAGAGGTAGGTGAGTGGCTGTGGGAGAATCAAAACTTCTACAATGGTCTCTCCTTCCTTCCTGAAGATCTGGGCTCATACCAACAGACTCCATTTGAGACAATCGATGAGAAAACGTACTTAGAATTGTCTAAGGGTCTGAGTTCAATCAATGTCGCAAACATTGTAGAAATTAGCGACAACACTTCATTGACTGATCAAGCAGCTTGCGCTGGAGGTGCTTGCGAAATTTCTTAAGTCCAGTTTTTATGTTAATTTACTGGACATAATTCGGTAAATTTCCGAATTAGTATTATATTTGTAGCGTTTCATATTTGATTTAGTTTAGGGTTTTAGGGGTGGCATTAGCTGCCCCTTTAACTTTTAGGTTAACAATCAATGGTTTATAGTAAACCTATAAGTATAAACCTTACATTTGTACTATGAAAAATTTATTTATTATCGCAATGTGCATTACGGTAATGGGATGCGGTACACCAAAGCAAAGATATGATCGTTTGGTACGCAAATATCCGTATTTAGTCGAAACTGATACCGTATTCGTAAGAGATACCATCATCAGAGAAATCAAAGTGCCGGTGCCTGAGTACAAAGATTCATTTATAATCTCACATGATACCATCATCGAGACCGAAAAATTAATCATCGAAAGGAAAGGAGATTTTTTTGGGGTAACAGTTAAACCAGATACCATAACTTATAGAGATACAATACCTTACGAGGTAAAGGTTCCTGGAAGAGTTTACACTAAAGAAATTATTAATTGGTGGTATGTTGGCATCTCGTTTATAATTGGTATCTTCATCGCCCTATATTTGCGTAGATGAAGTTTAATCAAGAATTATTTGATACGAGCGATGAAGAAGGTAAGCAATTACTTATTACTTTTCTGGAGAAAAAAGGTCACAAAATTTCGCAAAATAGTGACAAATATGGCATTGATTTATTCTCTGAGAAGGACGGCAAGACGTACAATTGGGAAGTAGAGATGAAGTCAAGAAGACCTTGGGTCTCAGAAGAAACTTTTCCCTTTGACAGCGTATCCTTTTTGAACAGAAAGAAGAAGTGGGACAACTTCTGGTACGTAATCATTTGTAGGGAGACAAGAGCAGCCATCTTCTGCCACTCCTCAGTAATCTTTCATGAGGTTTATAAGGAAAAGATTTACATAAAAACTAGTTACAGAAATGGTTCAGATAATTTTTTTCGTGTTCCAAAAGAAAAGTGTATATTTGTCTCCTCAAACGAATTCATAGATGAAAGATAATGTAAACCCTTCACACTACAAGCAAGGTAAAGTCGAGTGCATTGATGCTATTGAGGCAGCAACTGTTAACAAAAAAGGATTGGATGCAGTTTGTACTGCTAATGTAATTAAGTATTTGTGGCGATCAGAATCTAAGGGTGGAGTAGAGGATTTAAAAAAGGCTCAGTGGTACTTGAACAAGATGATTGCTCAGTACGCTGAGGAACCTAAAAAGGAATTTGTGCACCCTAGTGCGGTGTACGCAAATGAGTATAAGGACGATCAAATATCGTCTTCCTTCAGTATACTATGAAGATATATTGGACATACAGCCGAAAGGATCTGAGACCCGATCACATCCCAGCCCATGAGAAGGCTAAGGTTCGCTTGTCCAATGAGAAATACCATATCGGTGGGCTCAACAAAATGGTCCCAACCTTTACACATTGTATTACTGCGGATGGATACTTGCACACCATCAATTATTGCCCTGGAAACGAGGTACATTTAGCCCTGATTGGAGGGTTGAATGATGAGTATGTGTATTCAAATACAGCAACAGAAGCACAACTACTCGCCTTGGGTAACTTAGTGCGATTCTATCTCTCCACAGGGGAGAACATTGAAGAAGGAGATTTATCTAATTTTGATTTAATAACATGGCTAAAAGCAGTAAACAAGTAATTGAGGAGGAAATCAGAGAACTCCAAAAGTTAATTTCCTGGTGTGAGTATTACACGCTCGTCAATAATCCTATTGAGGCGAACAAAGCGCAGAAAGAAATTGAAGACCAAAAACGAAAAATCAACGAACTTAGAAAGTCTAGCGGATTACTTAAAAAGTAATAAGTTATCTGAGGCCGATGCCATAGATAGACTACAATTGCAGGACTTTGATCCTGCTGTAGATTTTTATGCCACCTTGGTCTCCGCCTCTAAACAATTAATGAGTGCGGTAAAAGATAAAACTTTGGATTTAGATGACTCGTATCAGAAGGGTCTATTTCAATTGTTACAGGCTGGAGATAAAATTAATAAGTCACTTAAACTCGCTAAGTTAGAAGCATATCCACAAGAGGAAACAAGCGACAGCGAAGATGCATCTTTCTTAGATAGGGTATCATCAAGGCGATGAAAAAAAGTAAGTTTGAATATGATGAGTGGTGGTCCAAATACGGACTCAGTCCTCACGCATCCAAAAGCGAAAAAGATGCTTGGTGGCAGAAGGAAAAGGAATTTTGGACAGAGGGTCGTTTTGGTTTGTGCGGACCTCATTATTTTGCATTGACACAGGGATGGGTAAAGGACGCTAGGGGATTTAAGAAAAGACCTGTATGGAGAGATATCGATGAGTTGATTTACAATGCTTATATGGAAGCACGTAAAACAAATCACGATTTATTTATTACGAAAAGACGTGAGGTTGGTTTGTCTTTTATTTTCGGAGGAATTATCCCAATGTGGGTTGCGATGACCAATCCTGGTTCCACATCTCTCATCACATCAGCAGATAAAAAACGTCTTGAGGCTTTGTTTAAAGATAAGACTCGTGTTGTCTATGATGAGTTTGAAGAATACGCTCGTCCTGGTATCGTATCAACACGTCAGGAAGGATATCTTCACTTAGGTAGAAGAGATGCCAAGACTGGATCTATTACAGGCTTAGACTCACAGATTATTACCAAGGAGACCGTAGATACACCAACGGCATTTGAAGCATATCGTGCAATGCATATTTTTATTGACGAGTGTATGCTTCATCCCAAGGCTGATAGAGTTTATAAATCAGCACAGGCGAGTACCAAATCAGGCTTTGTAAAGGTAGCCCCAATTGTTATTGGAGGAAGTGCCGGGGAAGCCACATCAATTGGACAGAAATTAGCCAAAACTTTGTGGGATAATGCCGAAGCATTAAAGATTCTAACCATCTTTCTCCCTGGCAATCAAGGGATTATGGAGGCACCAGAATTAGACATAAACGGCAAGGAAACTGGCAAAATTCTAAACTTTTGTCCCAATGGATGGAGCGATGAAGAATCAGCGAAAGAATGGATTATGAAGACTAGAGAGACCCTTGATAAATTGGATGACAAGTCATACTTAAATTCATTCATCAAGCAGTATCCACTTGAAATTCAAGAAGTATTTTCGGTCTCAGGTCACGGAGCATTCCCAAAAAGTATCATGGATAAGTTAGATACCCAAGAAAGAATTATCCTGAGCACTAGACCTCCTATTGATCGTTCTATTCTATTCAAAAATTTCGATGGAGAAATTGTAAAACAAGCACAGGCTAGCAGTAATATGTACTTCTTAGAGTCTCCCCAAGAAGGACATACTTATATTGCAGGCATTGACCCTATTCCATTTAACTCAAAGAATATGGGAGATGGTTCTAAACAAGGTATTGTAATCAAAGATATTGACACCAATCGCTATGTAGCTCACTATGCAGAAAGGGACTCAGATCCTGATCAGATAGTACACAATATGATTCTGATGCAGGAGTACTACAATAATGCTGTAGCAATGATAGAGATTAACCGAGGTGGTGTGGTAAAGCAAAAATATAAAGAACTCGGTAAGTTAAATTTATTAGCCAAGAAACCCATCTTCTTGGGTAAGGGCTTCTTTAAAGATGATGACTCTATAGGTTACTATAAGAATGATATCACCGCAGAAAGAGGTAATACCTATTTGATTGATTATTTACGTGTGTATACAGAAGATATATGGTTTATCGATATGATTCAAGAACTGAAAAACTATCTCATTGAAAACACGGATTTAGCAGATGCCATGGTTGCTTGTGAAATCATGCATAAAAACATCGTTAAGAAATTTGAGCAACATAAACCACAAGAAACAACCGTTAAAGAAATACCTATGTTAGAGTATCACAACGGTCGTTATATCAGAGTTTGGAAGAAGGTTAGAATATAACACAATTTACTTTTGTTTTTTCCAAACAGGCACACATGATATTGATTGTCTCTTCTGAGATATCTGGACCATCAAAAGTTACTGGTATACGATAACTTTTTCTTTGGTTTAGTATTATATAACCATCGACATATTCTGTAGTAAAACTTTCTCTTAGAGTAGGTATAATAATATTTGCCGTCTTGCCAGCTTCTTTGGCAAACTGCAATTTCTCCCACAATAAGTAATCTCTTACAGCCATCAGAATAACCTTAAGGTCAATACCATAAGGAGGTATTCCAATATTTATAGCAGGGTCATCTGTAAAGGTTGTATCGTCTGTATTAATTTCTGACATTCGTTTACGAAAAATGGATAGTTAATATTATTCCAATCAAAATCTACAATTTGATTGTATGGCACAGTCATTGATCCCTCACACAATTGATGTTCACGACCATCCACATTTAGTTTTAATGATGTACCTCCTTTAAGCACAGGAATATAACGATATATTTTACCGAAGACCAATCTTTTTTCTTCTAGTCCATCTAAATATGCATACTCTACGTGCCATCCCGGAGTTGCTTTATATCTACCACAGAAATCCAATATGTTTTTGTGCTCCATCAAAGTTTCTTCTACAGGTTTGTTATAAACAAAATAGTTGCGTACAGCCAAGGGAACAACCATGTATGAGTTATCTTTATGCCAATCTTTCTTAGTTTCAAATGCTCCTTTTTCTTTGACTTTACCGTCCGTACCAACAGCAATATAATTGTTTACATCTCGGATTACCATACGCTCGTAGTTGGCATATTCAAGTGTTAACTTTGTAATTACTTCCCACTCTTTACAGATTTGCATGACCTTATCTTTAAGTTTTTTGTTGTGTGAGACCGTTACTCCATCGGTATTTACCTGAAGAATGCGACAACCGGCATCATACAATTTTTCTAAGAGCATGGAGATAAGAAGTTGCCCATTCACAGTTACAGCATAAAATACAAAAGGATCGTAGAAACATGAGACATGACTACCTGTCTTACCAAATAAGCCATTCAGAGATAACTTCAGTGCATCTGCCGTCAATTTGTCTCCTTCTTTTTGTGCCTTCACACGCTGTTGAAATATATCTGAGTAGACTTGTACAAATGTATTTTGGTCCATCTGGCGAGGATGCAATCGATTCTGAATAAAGAGGTTGGGATAGTACGATTTGACATCGATATCCAAAATGTCTACTGAAGTAGTAGCAGTATATACACCAGGATTGATACAACCGTGAATGCCCCCAACACCATAATCAAGGCGAATTCCTGCGTAGTGAATGCTGAAAGAGAAAGATTTCTTTTGTTGTGCTGTTTTCTTAACATCGATATTATTTTTTTTGAGTTTATCATATAAATCATTAGTGCCTTGTGATGTATTTAAATTCTGTACAAAATTCTGCAAATAGTTTGAAGAACTTTTAGTTTCTTGCATCAATTTCAATAAAGATTGTAACTGAGGATTATTAAATTTTACGTAAGGAAATATAATATTTTTAAGAGGTACATCACTCTTCTTGCCTCGGATTTGCTTGAGTTCGTACATTGTCATACCCATTGCATCACTTAAGTATTTTAAAAATATAGTTTCTCCAATAACTACATCACTCTTATTGATTACATTGAGTTTATATTTTTTATTAATCTGTTTTCTAAGTTCAATCTTTTCACTACACATCTCATAAAACTTTGCTGTAAATAAAACATCGTTCTTGTTGTAGTTTAAAATAAACTCTAATTTATTCTCATCTATTTTTTCCGTGTGAGAATATGGCATATCTTGTACATCATTCCACCCTAAGGAAACTTCCAAGGCCTTCAAAGAAGTTGATCGTGCTTTATTGTCATAGTGGTTGAGCAAAAATAGGTCAAGCTGTTTGATTGTTTGAGGGGTGCTTTTACGTTCCTCAGACTTAATCAAATCCTGAACAAAGGCGTATATGCCCTCTGCTGTAACTTGTAACGAATTATATATAAAATTTGTTACAGGCCAATCAAAAAATACATTGTTGAATCCCACCATTCCAGCCTTTTGTATGCTATCCAAGTAGGCACGAAACTGAACCTGTTCGTCTCTAAAAGATGAGATAACAAAAGTATTAATTTCTTTTGTTTGCGGATCGTAATCTGTGTATGTGAAACAATTAGAAAATGTTTCTACGTCATAAACCTTTATCATTCTATTGTGTATGTAAAATCTGCTGTGTATATGATACCCTCGGAAGTATTTAAAATTCTGTAGTATGCATTATTTTGTTCTATCCATCCCTCACAAACAAGTTTGATAGGAATTTTTTGATACATATAATAATCTCTATTCATCTGGCGATAAAAATAGGGACTCAGGTTGAATTCCTTGACCCTTTCCCCACGCTTGCGATGAATCGAACAAATCTTTGCTAGTCGTTTCAATATCATTTTTTACGGTCATTAAGTTTTTGAATATACCATTCTCCGAGTATTGTCCTGAGTCCCTATCGAATTCATAATCGATGCGACCCAATTTACCACGGAAATGATATTTAATTTTTTGTACGTGTACCTCTACAGGATCTTTCTGTCCATTCTGAAATGAGCGGTGCACAGCGATACCTACATCGGGTACGTTGAAGAAGTGATGTGAGCCCGAAATATCATACAGGCGTGGTACATTATACCCAGCAGATGTCTTATCCATCTTGCGTGGATGAGCCACAAGTGTAACACATACATTATACTTCACAGCAAACTGCTTTAACTTGCGCAGAAGCGTTCCAATCTTCTCATGGCTACTCTCATCGCCTGCCTCAGGTTCTATGTAATTAAATGGGTCTAAACAAAGGCAATCAATTCCGTTGCGTTTAACCATCGTGCCAGCGATTTTTAGCAGAGCACTTAATGTGTAGTCCTCCATTACTTCGATATTGTAAAACCAGAAGTGCTTATCGATTATCGTAATGGCTCTATCTAATTCTGTTTTGTTCATTGCTTTCATACCCTTACCCATCAATTGTTCGGACATACGAGTAATCTTCAATGGGGCAATGTTCTCAGGACTAAATAAACCAAACTTCCATCCCTTCAGATAAGCAAGACGAATAAACATATAGTCTAACCAAGTACTCTTACCTGAGTTGTGTACTAAAATAGGTAATGAATTAGTCGCTAAGTAATAATTATGATTTCCTTCAACTGTTAAATCATAAACTTCTTCGCAATCAATTATTTCTATTGAGGCGATGTCTTCTAATTTTAGGATAGATGCTTCCATGTTTTTCTTTGTACTATTCTTTTAATCACACTAAAGGTTGTGTTGTATTTATCTGCCAGTTGTTGTTTAGTCATTCCTTTTTTTCCTTTCTTTCCAAACTCATAGTTTGCTAAAATTTCCCTCACTTGATCATCAGTAAGAGTAGCGCAAGGATTTTTGTCTCCTTTGTTAGATGAAAGACCAATATTAAAAGAGTGCTTCATATTTTCTTTCTGTGTACACCATTCAAGATTAGTTACTCTATTGTCATTTCTGATTCCATTTATATGATTAACGCTGGGTTTATTTTCAGGATTTTCAATAAATGTCAGAGCAACCAATCTGTGAACTTTAATTGTGTGTATTACACCATCATCTCTTTTTAACATTGTTCTTAGATAACCCCCACCGTCTAAAGCCGGGGTGATAATAGCCTCTCGACCAAGGTTCTTCCAGTTGAATGTTTTAATCTCTCCGTAGTTTGAAATTTCATAAGAACTGTAGTTAGGTATTTTCTTCCAAATCTTTTCCATTCATCAAAGGTACAATAAAATCTTTGATTTTCATATAACCCGTCCCAGTAAAAAATTCATGATTTTCTGTAACCTTGATTACAGTACCGTCCTTGAGTGTAATTTTGAACATTCGATCAGGAGTAGTTTTGTGAATTGGAGTAGCCAAAACATACTTCCACTCGTTGATATCTTTCTCTTCATTATAAGACAAAGCATAGTCACCAACTTTGATTTGAGAAATAGGCACTACGCCTCGTTTAGTATGTACCAATTGGTCTTTATCAAAGCATCCTGGAATGCCCGTGACTACAACCAATTCGCCACGATTCCAAGATAAATGCTCATCGGTCTCAGACATATCCACTAGAGCACCCACAGGATAACCACTATCATGGTATGCATCAATCACGGCACGATAGTCAGATGCTGAAGATATCTCAGCTACCGGAAGATGTTCTGCATCCGCATACAAACGCTGTACAAAGTCAGGTCCATAGGCTTTCAAACAATCATTTGCATCCTTTTGATTCTCAGGGAATCGGATGATACGAATGTCTGATGCTTCAAATCTACGAGATAAGTCCTCACCCAACTTACGTCCTGGCTCATCGTTGTCTGTGGCGAGATAGATAATCTTACCCTCGAACATATCGTACACACGATCCAACCACTCAAGATTGTTATTGTTCTTGCTTGCTCCGTTGGGCACAGATACAACAGATCTGAATCCGCACTGATGCCAGACCATACACTCTTCCTCACCCTCTGTGATAATTACATAGTTCTGATTGACAATGGAGTTAATGTTGAACGGAATCTTCATCGCATCCTTGACCATCTTGAACATCTTGTCAGAGGTCTTGAACTTGATGTTAATCAAATCATCCTCCATAAAGTAATTGAAGCAGATGACCTTGTGTTCCTTCTGATCTTGGGGCATCCACTCAACACTCTCGCTGATTTTAAAATGCTTGACAGTATCGAGGTTAATCGCTCTCTTAGTGAAGTAGGAGAAGATACCATCTGTCTTAACTTCAGGTCGGGGCTCAGGGCGTACATACTGATTGACTGAGCCACTCCAACCACAGTGGTGGCACTTCCATACCCCTGTGTCGATATTAACGCCTAAGGAAGGATCATTCTTCTTCTTTCTTTGGTGAGCACACTTAGGGCAGGTTGTCTTAACCTCTCCGCTCCATTTATTCCGTAAGTCAATTCCAAGTTTGATTAGTTTATCTGCATTCATTTGATTAGTCTATACACTATTGAGGTCACCGCTATAAGAACGAACAAGACAATAATTGTCTGGAAGATACTGCTATAGCAAACGGCAAATATAAAGCCGATGTACATAAGAAGCAATATTAATCGGTACAAATCATCCCTTCGCATTTCTGTTTAGCTCTTTTATACAACTCACGAGCTGCGTAACGTGTGATGTCCATCTTATTGCCACATCTCTGCCAGGAATATTTCAAATCATCCCGGAGAATAAGCATAGCGTATTGACGTGCGGTCATACCGCCTAAATCTAATGTCAGATCGCTGCTTTGTTTATTGTTGCTCATTGTTACCTCCTTGTATTAAATTACGCATACGAATAGCACCTCCTAAATAGGCTAAATCATAAGGGTCAAATTCATCTACATCAAATTGTTTTTTTAACTCCTCATCACTTGGTAGTTGAATATTCTCTTTACCAATTTTAATGATACAATCCATACAAATATTGTGAGTAGATTCTGATTCATCACAATTTATACATAATGAATCACTTGGTAGTTCTATTGCTTCTAATGAATCAATCATGTCACCAATCCAATCAAACTTTTCTAGTTTTTGACCATAATTGAACGCTTCAATCATTTGTTCCCGTGTGTATAGTTTCATAGTTTGTTTATTATTAATAATTTGCATTCAAATAGTCAGCGTATTTCTGAGCCCAATCTTCTTGCTCGAATAAGGCAATGGGTTCTTGATTGTAATACACACGCCATTGGTGTATACCATTAATTGTAGCCATTACAACTCTTGCTCTCATCTTATTCAA